>Ga0116227_10005192_pt1 | contig 27700 bp, 29 predicted proteins | sample S1TSphgellanicum_FD_89693 | JGI IMG/M metagenome (GOLD analysis project Ga0116227, IMG submission 89693) | Host-associated microbial communities from peat moss isolated from Minnesota, USA - S1T2_Fb - Sphagnum magellanicum MG | ecosystem: Host-associated > Plants > Peat moss > Unclassified...
CGCAAAGTTATGGGGCTCCAAAGTCCCGGGAGTCCCATTTGGCGCGATTTTGGGACTCCCACTCGGGAGTCTCGGGAAAAATAGCCATTTGGATGTAGCCTCCGTGGAGAGCTGTAGAGTATACTATAAGGGGGAAGGTGGTGGCTTCCCCCAAATCCGGGCCGTGGTGAGTCTTGTGGGTCCGTGTTGCCCGTGGCTCGTCTTAGCACCAAGGGTGCTCCAACTTTGCACTAACCACTTTGTGTGGGTTGTGTGCAGGCCTGTGTGAGTGAGTGAAGCTTGTCAACTCTTCCTAGTCCCATCCCGGAGCTCTAACACGCCCCTCTACCCCTCAAAGTGTTGTGAGCTAAGGAGCGTGCTCTGACTCCTCCTTTTTCGCTACTTTCTACTTGGGCTCACATTTGAGCCTTTTAAGGATTTGGGAGTGCGTCATTGGGGCCCAATAACTTTGTGTGAAGACCTCTAATTAAAATGAGGTCTAAAATAAGGTTGTAGCCCTTATTGAGATCTTTCTAACGATATGTGACATGCCACCTACACGCAAGGAAACCGAGTCGATTTCCGACTTTTAGTGGTCGGGAGTCAAACTACCAATTTGACTCTCGGCCCTTCTTTTGGCCATAACTTGTGTTTCAAATGTCCAAATGATTGATGCAAGCCATTTCAGACATCTACGTTTCAATAGCTTTCGAATGGTATAAATAACTCTTCAAGCCATTGGGTTTTGATCCTTGCAATTGTTTTCTAAACATTCGGGAGTCCATTGGCACTCTAACTCCCAAAGTGGAAGCTCTTTTGGGAGTGTGAAGGTTCACTCCCTCACACTTTCCTTCACTCTTGGGCTTCCCTCTTGGCTCGCAACCTTGCAAGCCCTTGCCTTGGTCACAAGCCCAAGGCTAGGGTTGCGACATTAGGTAGTCAGGAACCCAAGCAGTAAGGAACTTAGGTAGTCATGAACCCAAACAATAAGGAACCTAGGTAATTAGGAACCCAAGCAGGACCAAGAACCCATTTTATTTTATTTTACTAACAATTAAGGATCTCACAAGCCCATTCAAAGTTTTTAATTTACCAGTGATGATAATTGTAACTTCATTAGCAAGAAAAATATTTATCAAATAGGATCAATATACACATTTAGACATTTTTGTTTGCCATGATGGTAAAACCACAACCAATTGTTAAATTTTGACAACCAGTATAAAATGTGTTCCAGTTGTTATTAAATACATTCCAAGAACCTACAAGATTCAAAATCATTATAGTTTAAGATGGAATCCATACCTTACAATTAAATATAATACCTTGCTAAATTCCAACTTTTAAATTTCCAACAGCTAGCAATATTTAGCATTCAACTTTGCCTTTAAGGATGGTTTCCATTTTTGAACTGCAAAACATTTTAAAAACCATAGTGGGCCTTCTAGTTAAAAGGTCAATCCAAAACAACGTATATGTTTGTAATATATTTGGAAGGTCCACTACAAGGTCAGTTGGAAGATCAATATAAAAGAACACATGTGTATGATTCTAATATAGAAAAGAAAACAAATTGCACAAAGATAAATGGAAACTAACATTTTATTTACCAAGGAATATTGCACACTCAAAAAATAAATAAAAATTGAATAGACAATAAAAGATTCTTGAATGATAATAGGGGTTTAGGTTGGTTTGAAATAACATCTTAACTTCTAGATCAGTAATGCTTAGATGTGTTTCACAACATCCAAAATTGCCATAAGACTTGGAGGTGTTGAATATGCAACTAGACTTTCTTGAACAAAGGTCCTACAACACAACATACAACCTTAAAACATACTTGGATAAAAATTTTAAAAACATAAATTATTCACAAATGAGACTTTATATTTTAAAATTCCATGTTTTTTAAGATTCTTGTGAATGTACCTGCATGTTGCTCTTGATAAAAAATCTTAAAAGAAATTACAAAGACCATTTAAACTATAATTCCACAACTAACAAATCCGGTTGTCCAAATATGCAAGTTCTATGACTTTAGACCGCCAACAACAATGCATCATGAACTCAAAAACAAAGAAGATTCAAAGTAACTTAAGGGTCAACTTACAAAATATTCCTTTCAAATGGGCCTCTATTACATGGTTGAAATCAGATGCCAATGTGTGGAAGTTGATCAAGCAAAGAAATTGCCATTAAACATCAAGAACATGATGTATAAGTAGTCACTATCCACCATATTGCACCAATTGACAGACCTCCATGGAGAATTGCAACTTGCACCTAATCCAAGGCAAAGAACTATCGAACTAGGTAAGGAAATTTTGAGATGTTCACTAATAAGGCAAGTACAAAAAAACTTTTCAAAAATCAACATTTTATGTTACATTAATCATGGATTGGATATGGTTTAAGGCCTGAATAAGGAGTGTGTAAATTTGAGATCCACTTTTGTCATGCTTTTGTTTATGTCATACAATAGTCATTCTAAACTTTGATGTTATCACCAAGTGCGAGTAGATGAAGGCTAGTCCTCTAGCACATAAGATGTAGGACTATGAACTACATCCCTACTTTTTGTAGTACTTCCCTACTACAATTTGTTATCCCCTATATATTTCCTGCCCCTAGTAATCAACCTTATTGAACTCCTCAACCATAGCCAAGGTCTTTTCACAAATGAGTATCCATAAGTCATCACCTTCAAGGTTGTCTTCTACAATAATTACTATGAAATGCTCACCCAAATTCAAATCCGTAGCCAACATTTCGTGGTCATTGTTGATGAGTGTGTTGTCTTCTTCAACCTCATCTCTAGTTTATAGGGCACCATGTGAATCAAATTGAATATGCAAACATAATTAGCATGGTCACATGGACCATCACCTCCATCTGTGTAAAATGTATAGATTCAAAAAAAATTTCATATCTATAATGAAATCTTGTCTAGTCCAACAGACCCTACTTGATGCAAGTTACATGTCCTTGGGGCTGTATGGGCATTAAACTAATCAATTTAGTTGATATCCTTAGGTTTGACTTCATAAAAAAAATGATTTACATTTCTTTGCACTGAGGAATAACCATCATGCTCTTGATCAAAATGGGCTTATAGGAAGGTCACAACATTTGAAGCATTGTGAAGTTGGACACTAGTAGGTTTCAGTTGTTCAAACCAAGTGTTTGTTTGATAGAGGCTCCAACACCATCCCACCATCCCTTTTTGTGTCCACTGCCAAAATAATTCCACTACATGCATGTTCCAAACGGCAACTCTTTGCACTTAGTTAATGATGGGTAATGTGCAACATAAAACAAGGACCTTCCACATTTAAACTGTGAAAAATAACCATCTAAAATACAATGTGTTCCATGAACATGAAGTAATTATGACTTTGAGGACTTGTTTATGTAGCTTAAAACAATGTTGCAAAAACAAATTGTCATGCATCTTGTCATCATTAATGTAGAAGTGATAGTCAATCACAATCTTAGTGTTAAGGTTCCCATCCCAACCCAATTGTACTTTGAAACTCAAGTGCACAAGGATGGTGACTTGGAAATTGAACCAATGTTGAGATTGAATTTCATTTTGCCATTGGAATGAGTAATTTTAAGCATTCAACAATTGGTAGAATCTAGTTAGTAGTTAGATTCTCCAAACAATTCTTGAACATGTTATCCTGCCAATTTGCGTGGAAGTTATGAACCACAAATTCAGCCAATTTAGGTTTCAAGAATGTGATTAACACATGAGGAAGGGTTTGTTTATGCTCAAGACATAGACCGCATTGGTCCTTGCCATCATCAAACCTTCCTACCCATACTTTCTCAAATTGTTGCCATGGTATTATCACTTTAGCATTAACATCAATTTCACAAGGGTAAATTGGTTATGTTAAAACTCCGCATGTAGAACAATCACCTTGAATGCATTGTAGCTTATGAAATTCATATGTCTTTCCCTTTAAACACAAAATTTAATCATATAGATTTTCGACACCAGTGGTAATTGCATTGTTGGCAACACATTTTACCTCACCAAGTGGTCTACAAATCTTGCAAGGGCACATATTGTTTTGATGAAAGAGCTTTGTCCACATTGAGTTGTAACCCTCTTTTAGTTTAGTCATCTGCACATGATAATTACAACAACAAGAATTGAACTCATTTAATCTTTTTGCAAACCATGGTTTCAAATTCTCAAAGGATCGTAACCTTATCTGCATATTTGGTGTTTGCTCCACAAAACGAGTATAGAATGCAAGTTGTAAGCAAAAACATGTGTAATCAATTAGTGGAACATTACAACTCTAACAAATTATTTAATGTTGAAACATTGACATTAAACATTAAAACAAGCAAGTTTAGAAAGCTTATTAGGCAACTAGTATCAAATTAGGAAAAACAAAGCAACAATGTACATTTTATTTCCATAGGATGTAAAGTAATTTAACTTCCAAGTCCTGATGCAAAAACCTACAAAGGAAATTTGCCAAAGAAAAGAAACATGAAAAACACATAAGGAATGGGAATCTTCCTTGTGTTAATATGTAAAGGAACATAGTGTAAGTTCAAACATCCTTTGGAGTTGGAAGCATACCTAACAACAAGAAGCAAAAAGGAAATATGGATATCATCAGTAAAAATTACAAGTATTATAATGTTAGGTTCTTGTCTTGATAGGAAACTTGAAGCATCAAGGAACTAAAATTAATAACCATCAATCATGGCATACAAATCCAAGGAACCAAAAAGGAAGCAACCTAGTTAACACAAAATTGTAAGGAATTAAAATGGAAGCAATTTACTATATGTCCTTGTACAAAATATAAGGAAACAAAAAGGAAGCAACATGTACTAATTAAGCAACCTTCCAATCATTGATGCTACTTGAAGAATTCAAAGTAAAGTTGGGATTGCTAGGAATTAAGACATAATTAAATTGTATTATCAATTTTAGGAAGTTATAATCACATTTATGTCCAAAAATCTAAGACTATTGCTACCACAACTAATTGTTCTTATTTATGCACATACTAGGAAACATGCAAGGTATAAGAGACCATGACCTACTACTAAATTCAAATAAAATGTAATCATGGACTACATCACATACCTGAGACTCCAAGAGGAGGTAGGCTACATGGGACTCCCAAGATTTTCAAGCAAGGCGCCTTTTTACATCATCCTTCATGTTGGGACTCATTTGTGTATTGTCTGTCCAAAACTTGACAATTGCGTTGCATATTTCAAAGGACAAAACATCCTTCCTTTTAGCCTTCCCACACAAAGCTCGAATAGCTTGATCCATTCGAGATTCAATAGACAATCTCCTCTCCATACCTTGTTTGAAGTTTTTTTGATGAATTCCTATGAGTGCATTAGTATGGTGAATGCTATAAATGGAGTCTGAAGCCACCATATGAATGATAACATTTTGAGCACACTAGTCATCCTTAGAGTGGTTACCTTTAACAAATTGCCATCCTTTTGACAAGTTGTTGAATGTGTTGTGTGCATCTTCCAAATCAATTTTTTTTGGTAGTACATCTTTCTAGATTGGGTGTTTCAAAATCTTTGAAAGTTGTAACCTTTGGAACTCAAGGCCTCTAGGTGTAATTTGATGGAACCATTCCATTGTTAACAAGTTTGCATATTTACTAGTTGATCTGTCTAGGTTCACATGTGTTGACCTTAGGAGTAGGTTCATTAACAATGACCACCGCACTTCCCACTATAGATTTTTGACATTCTTTGCACCTCTTATGCCTTTGGTTATAGGTTTCTTTTCTTGTAACATTAGCTTCTAAATGGGTTTGTGTACCTTGGCCATCTTGTGGTCTGCTTACATTATTGTGTACCATGTTTATCAAGAACTAAACTTGACAACATGGTTTCCTTGACAAACCCTAACACATAAAAATAACCTTAATTTATAATAATGCAACATTTCATGATCTTGTAACAATAAGCCAAATTTTTTATAAAACTCATGAGCCTTTTGCATTATTATATTCAGTGCATATGCCTTGGAAAGTTTTTTAAAACTCATTCCCAATCAACTTATTTCTAAGTAGCTTAAGGAATTGCAGCCTGCGCACAATAAGGTTATAAAACTAAACTTGGTATGTAAAAACTTTCAAGGCAAAATTTCAACATGGAGTTTAAGATGAATCAATTTACCTTGCAATTATAATTTCTTTTGCGAAAATGATGTATTGAAAATATGAAAAAAAAACAATATGATGTTTATGACCCTAATGAAGGCTTGCCAATAGTTGTCCAGAAAACATGTACAACATAAAAAAAACATGGTGGTTAGTTTGGTGAAGCTCCACCAAATCACTCACTAACCTTTAATTTTAGATGTCTTTTGAATCCCTTCAATTGTATCTCCATGAATGTCTTCAAATAGATTCACATGGATTTTACATATTCCATCATAAACATCAAAGTAACATATAATTCCATGAGTTAGTTATTCTAGTTATGAATCATACATTGAGATGCAAGCTCCATTCTTAATATGGTCCCACAACAGACCTATAACACTTATAGCAAGAAACAATATTTAAGGAGCTTGGACTTGTGCAAAGAAAAAATTATAACTTTTATATCCTTGTTTGATGTATTTGGACCTAAGTAGATCATGAAATAGCTTGAACAAAATACATGGACAAGTTTAAGTTAGTGAGCTTTATGAAGGTTTTCAAATATGCAAAACTCACAAAGGACCATTGCTTACACACAATACACATGAAGATTGCAATGTTAATTACATGTAATATGAAACTTCCCATTCCTACCAACCTTCCACCAAACTATGTTCAGAGTGAGGTTGACGTTCAATACAATACATTTAAATTTTAGCATAAACTTCCAATCAAATTCAAGTTTGCATGCATGTATTACAAAATCACATGACCTCCATCATTGCCATTAATAGTTGTTGGTAACACATGATTGTTTGCAATAAAACCTTCTCCATCAATCTCAGTGTTTGCAAGGTCTCTTGATACCCTTTTAACATATTATATAAATTCAAGAAAAATTCATACCATGGCCGCTTTTATGCAAGAATGCATATCTCATAGAGAACCCACAAAGAAAAACACATTGGTTGTGGATATTCATGCTTGTAAATCTACACCATTCACACATGTTGTGTTTCTAACAACATTCAAAGAGAGTGTTGATGAACATTCAAAAAGGAAGTATCATCATTGCCATTTGTGAGCCATACCAACACAACCATGCGCAATAGTTTCAATTTTTAAGAATTGCATCAGGGATATTGGGGTGTGGTAAAGTTATTAGGAGTTTTTAGCAATTTCATGTTAAAATAAAAAATGATGAGTGCACATGGTTACATGGGGGTTGTTTTTTTCAAAATTTGATATTGGATGAATGAGGTGTAGGGTTAATTTTTTTCTTCAACAAAAGTTGGTAATTATAGTTTTAGAACTTCAATTGCATGATTAAGGGTGAAAAGGGTTGCGGCTAGAAACAGACACCAAAATTCATAATGTTCAGTAAAACATTGGTCATGTTTTTATATTTAGTGAGTAGTCATGTAAGCGAAGATAATTAAGATTCATGTAATTGAAAGGGTGTTAATGAAGGGTCCAATTGAGATACAATAATCTTCAAACATTGTAAGTGTAAGATTAATTTGAAACAACATAATGATTTAAATAAATAGTGTGATAGGATGACAATAGCAACACGGATTTTCATGATGAATGAAGTTTTTATTCAGGTTATGGATTAACTCAACGGGGAGTTACAATTACAAATTGAATCCTAGGCTATGTTGTCACAACCCCACTTTGGGCAAAGTGGGAGAATGAAACTCCCACTCCCAAAAGTGGAAGACTTGGAATCCTCTGGGACTCCCAAAAACTTAGAAGACGATTTGAGAGGTCAAATCTCCTTGCATTGGTGCGTTCTTTATGTCATTAGAAAGGTCTTGAAGAGTAAATGTCCAAAATGGCCTCGCATGAGCCATTTGGACATTTTTAGCCCAAGTTATGGGCAAAAGAAGGGCCGGGAGTCAAACTGACAATTTGACTCCCGACCACTAAAAGTTGGGAATCAACCTCTTCCCGACATCCGATTCTTGAGTGCAACATGGCATTGGAAAACTCTCAAGGATCAAGGAGAGCTATAACTTTGCTTCAGACCTCGTCTTGATTGGACTCTGCAGTCGGGAGTTATGAGCTTCCAAAGTCGCGGGACTCTAACCCGGGATAGTTTCGAGACTCCAACTTGGGAGTGTTGGGAAAAAGTGCCATTTGGATGCAAGTCCCGTGGAGAGCTACAAAGAATACTATATGGGGGAAGGTGGTGGCTTCCCCCGAGTCCGGGCCGTGGTGAGTCTTGTGTTTAAAAGTGCCCGTGGTTTGTCCCAACACCCAAGGGTGTTCCCGAATGCTAACTAACCCTCTTGTGGCTGGTTTTGGATGCAGATTCAAGCTTGATAATCTAGTCCCTCTTCTTAGTCTAATCCCGAGACTTCTAGCACGCCCCTCTACCCCCTTTTAGTGCTAGAAGTCGAAAGTGCCCCTCAAGTCCCAACTTTCCACAACTCTACATAGTTGGACCCTCAAGTGGGTTCAACAAGGGACTTGGGAGTGCGTCATATGTCATAATGATAGCTCATAATTGTAAAAAACTAGGATGTGTCAAATGGTGCAAATTAAAAAATCAGCCTTGTTACTAGGAGGCAGTTGATGAATCAAACCGCACAACCAACGATAATGTCTAATGCTAAGAATTGACGACCATGCAAAGATGGAGGTGTTTTCAAATTCGTAAAAACCTTTATAGACAGTTTTAGGTTCATCACCAAAAGTGGGGTTGACCTGCAACAAAATCACCAAGATACGACAATTTGGAAAAATGTGATAATACCAAGCTCGAAGGGGTTCAACTTCAAGATGAGGCCCACCTTTCGCAGTTCAAGGTTTTCATCATGAGAATGTTGGGTCAATGTCAAATCTAGGGATGGTTTTCGAAATAGTTCTTCATTCATTTGTGCGGTTTGAGGCTTGTAAGATGTGGTCATGTGCGACACCATGAATTCAAGGAAAGGAATAAATCTTCAATCAAAATCAACTTGGTGATAAATGTGTGGAAGACTTGGTACATGGAAATGCATGGTTACAATTTATAGGTCAAGGAAAAAGAAGGAAAAACATATAGTCATGGTCTAGAACCATGGTAATGTAAAACCTCAAAATCAATAAAAAAAAAATTTAAGTAAAATTTGTTTAAGGGGAAATGGAAACAGGTGAAAAGGATGTTTCTCATTCTCCTTTTAAAGGCCACTAAGCTTGGAACCTTCGAAAGGTCATCAAACAAAATGCTTCCCCATTGGCCACCAAGCTTGGAACTTCCAAGGGCCACTAAGCAAGATGCTTCCCCATTGGCCACCAAACTTGGAACCTTCCAAGAGCCACCAAGTTAAGGTTTTCCTTCACCTCCTTCCTTCTCTTTCTTTTTAAAAGTGTGAATTTGGATAATTTGGCACTCTCTTTTTGGACATAATTTTCGATTTAACTCTTTGAAAACTTATTCCTACAGCTTTCCTTAGGAGGAAAAGATTGATTAATCTTAATAGATGGTGGAAAAATGGAGAATAGATTGGATGATAGTAGTACCTTTGAAACAATGGAAATGAATAGGGATCGTTTTGAGAGCCTAAAATTTTAAAGAAATTTCACAAGACCTTTTGGGTTTTGTAGCATAACTTTTTCTTGATTTAGGTTCAGAGCTTGAGATTTGGTAGGCAGGTGCCCCATGTAGGTAGATTTTCAATGAACTAATGCAAGTTAGATTTGAATAAAATATGTGCATGTAACAATGTTTTAAGTGACTAAAGGTTTACTGCCAAATTAAGTTTTTTCCTTTTGTGAAACCCTTTTGGGTTCTATGGCACAACTTTTTACTAATTTAAATCTAGTGCTTGAAATTTGGTAGGCAAGTGCATTTTGTAGCTATCTTTCTAATGAATTAATGCAAGCTAGATTTGGATAACATATGTGATGGGAATAATGTTTTGAGTGACTGGAGGTTTGTTATCAAATTGAGCATATTGTCAAATCCTTAGAAGTTGGTTTAAGTGGGTGACAATTTAACATAAAATTTTAGGATTTGAAAAGTTTGAACTTAAAAAATATATCTATCAAATCCAAATCATAAATGATGCATAGGAGGCAAACTATTTGTTTTCAATTATAAACGTAATTTAATATCTAAAAATATTTTTTCATTTTTCCTTCACCAATAACATATGTACTTTCAAGAATAATCACCTCATGGAACCGGAAGTAGGGGGATGAAAAGTCACTTCACACCATTGAGAATTTTTTTTTGAAAACCTTAACTCCATTCATGCACATTGTGTTTACAACAACACTCAAAGAGAGTGATGGTAAGCACCTAGAAAAGATGTATCGCCATTAATATGTTCTTTAAAAACCTTAACTTTGGTGAAAGATGGAAAAATCTACCCTCACCAAAATTGACAGCTCCTATCATTTAAATTTCAAATTGAAGGATGGAAATCTATCCACATCATCAATATGTTAAAAATGGGGTTTAGGAATGACGCACCCCCAAGCTCTTTGATAGACTTAATTACGAGTCCAAGGCGAAAATAGCGAAAGGATAAGGAGTTGGGGTATGCTCCCTGGTTCGCAACATTTTGGGGGTAGAGGGGCGTGCTGGAAATCCGAGATAGGGATTAAGGTGAGTGACAAACGGGTCAATTATTCACATGAACTTGCACAAACCAAACAACAAGTTGGTTAATGCATAGTTTGAACACTTTTGGTGCATGGATGAACCATGAGCAAACACAAACTCACAAGACTCACCACGGCCCGAACTTGAGGGAAGTCACCACCTTCCCCCTTATAGTATTCTCTATGCTTGGCCATGGGGCCTGCACTCAAATGTCATTTTGTCTTGAGACTCCCAACTTGAAAGTCCTAAAATTCCCGAAATTGGGACTTTTGCGACTTTAGAGGCCGATAACTTCTTTTGCAAACCTTCAATTGAGGTGAGGTTTAAAAAAAAAATGTAGACCTCATCAAGAGCTTTCTAATTATATGTGGCACACCACCTACACGCAAGTGAACTAGGGAAATTCTTAACTTTTAGTGGTCAGGAGTCAAATTGGCAGTTTAGGTCCTAACCTTTTTTTTGGCCATAACTTATGTTTTAAGTACCCAAATGGGTCATGCAAACTTGATTTAAAAATTTATGCTCTAAGAGCTTTTCCAATGGTATAAAGAAATCTTCAATGCAATGAATTTTGACCCCTGCAATCGCCCTTTGAAAATTCGGGACTCCATTAAAACTCCAACTCCCAAAGTGGGAGCTCACTTGGGAGTGTGGGGTTCATTCCTTCACGCTCTCCTACACTCTTAGGAGCATGAAATGTGATTCCTGGGCTTCACTCTTAGCCCATACCTTTGCAAGCCTTTGCCTTGGTCGCAAGCCTAAGGTTAGGGTTGTGACAAGGAAGTTGTGTTTAAATGCCAAAAAGTTTATGTTGGAGATTATAATACTGATAATTTTTTTTTTAATGAATATTCAACATAAATAGATGCTACTTGAAATGCCCTACTAGGAGAAATCAAAATCAAGCTAAAAAATTCAAAATAAAGTTTTTGATCCATATGGCGTTATTAAAACCACATTTCCTAATGTTGAAAAATATATAAGTAATTATTGTGACACATTTTGCTACGTTTGTCTATTTTTTTCCCTATGTAAAAATTGTAGGATTCCTCTAAAATAGGGAATAAAATCAAATGGGTTCAAGAAATGCTCTTGTTGTTTTCTTGTGTTCATGACCCCAAAAAGTGACTTTCTTGAAGCTTTTAATATAAGAAAGGTGTAGGAACATCAAAACATTTCCAAATCTTATGGGACGTGACCCATTTGAATATCCCAAAGATGCACAATGTAGTAATATGGGCCATCTTCTAAAACACCAAACTATGTGATCACAAATTAGTCCTAAAGTTAACTCCTTTCATGAAACAGGACATGTGATGTTCCTAGTGGTACCCCTAATCTTACTTACATCCAAGAATAAGAAGAATAAATAGGAGATGGAAATGGTAGACCTTTCTTTGGAGACCTAGACTTCAAAGGCAAAATGTTAAAAATAATTTGTTGTTTTTTTTATTTCTTTTACTTTTCTTCTCTCAATTTTGTAGTCTTTCTTTAGTTTGTCTCTTTAACTTTTCAATAAAGCTTTCTTCTACGTTCATTCTAGAAATGGAAAATGACAAAAAATTGTTTGAAGAAAACAAAAACAAAGCATTCTTGTGTTCCTTGTTGGTTGTAGAAATGCCATCATTTCATTTTGTGTAATGACGTTTCATTTTTCGTTGTAGGGTTAATGTCTTAATGATTTGTCTTTTTTTCTTGTTTTTTGACACATGTTGACTTTTGTTTGAGATCATACTAATAGCAATATGAACTATAGTTAATGCCTATTGACTTAGTAACTATGTAGATATGGCACTAAGTTCTTTTAATAACACCTCTAATTTTGATGATTTAATGTTGTCAACACTACATATTTCTTTTGTCATGTGCTGAACCATTAGATCAACAAAGTTTTGTTCTAATGTTACAAACATATCTAACTTATAGTCTATTGGTTGTGAAATTTTGTAATCATGGTCTTTGAGTAGTATCATACCTATTTGATTCATCAGATTCATTGAGGCTTCTTTTGATGTGACTATTTGATCAATATCTATGATCTTTGATGTTCTTTTGCCTTCTAAATCTTCATCAAATTTCTTTTTTTTTGTGGTCAGAATCTATAAACTTTAAAGATTTCTAATTCTTTGAACTATGTATCCCCTTCAATGTTTAATCCACATATTTGTACGGTTTCAACTTGTTAATACTAACCAATACTGGGTTTGGTTCAAAATTGTTTACATAAACAAGAATCATAATGTTATTAGGTAAGCAATAATGTACCTTGAATGGGCCAAACTATCTTTTCTTAAAATTGCCCAAATGTGTATTTTCTCCCTTAGGAAACCACAAAACATAATCTCCAAATTGAAACTTCTTCTTTGTGTGTTTTTATTGACTCCACATAAATTCGTTCCATTGGTTTGCTCCAACATTGTTTTAAACCTCTAATATGTTCTATTGTAACTTCTTTAGTTTTGTAATTCTAACAGTTAGTACTTTTGTGGGTTTTCCATATTTGTGGTTTTCATTAATAACCGATAAAACATATTCTGTGGCATTAAAGGATGCGAACCATAGACTGACTAGTAAGGTCTATATCATGTTACTACCTTGTAAGTTGTCTTGTATGAAAACAAAATTATGGAGAAATGTTCATCTTAGTTTGTGTTTTTCTCGTTGACTAACTTGGTTAGTAATCTACCAAAAACTTTTTTAGTAGACTCTACTTGTCCATTTCCCTATCAATAATAAGTAGTAAATCTAAGATGTTTTAACAAAAATTGTTCTGTCATATGTTTTATTGTATCATTGATGAAATATACTCCTTGATCTATAACTATGGTTAGAGGACATCCAAATCTAGTCAAAATATACTCATACAGAAATCTAGCTATAAATACTACAATGTTGGTTCCAAGTGCTTTTGCCTTTACCCACTTGGTTACATAATTTGTAGTTACCAAAAAAGTCTGTTTCCTGTTAATCTTCTTGTTGGTTTAATTGGACCTATAAAATGTAGACCCCACTTCATAAAAGGTTCCTTTGGAAATGTTGTTACTAATTTGGCCAAACTTTTGTTTCTAGTCCTTTGATTATTTAACAACTATCACAACTTCTACAAAATTCATGAGTATCTTTGAATAAAGTTTTGTCACCAATAATGTGCATCCAAAATTTTCTTTGTAGTAATATTTGCAACAAAATGTCCTCTTGCCATCCCTTCATGTAGTTCCTTTAGAACAATCCATGATTTTGAGATGGTCAAACATTTGCACAATCTCTTATCTTGTCCCACATTGTACATTTTCCCCTCTTTCAAAGAAAAAGGTTTTGCTTGTCTAGCTAATTTTTATTTTTGAACCAAGTTCAAAAATTTTAACATCTAACCTATTTCTAAATAGCTCTTCACTTCTTGCATCCATATAGGTTTTATTGAAAATAATGATGCATCAATAATTGATTTGGGACTCCCAATGGTTCTAAACTATTTAATAATCTTGATAAAACATTAGTTACCACATGTGTTCTACCAGGCTTGTAAACTGCTATAAATTTATACTCCAAAAATAACAACAGTCATTTGGCTATCCTTCCAAACACCTATGGTTTGTTGACTAGATATATAAGAGCCATGTGGTCTACATAAAAGACAAATTTGTTTGCCAACAAAAAATGTCTGAATTTATGCATAGCATCAACCATTGTTAATGCTTCTTCCTTTATATTAGTATAATTTTGCTTTGTTTTATTTAGGAGTTTAAATGCATATACTATAGGCTGGTCATACTTACCAATTGGGTTTTGTCTAACATTGCACTTATTACTAGTAAAGATGCATTTGTGTACACATGGAAATCTAACTGCCAATTTGGAGGTATCAAAATTGGTGCTTCCACATATCTTTGTTTGATTTGATCCTAAGTTTCTTGATTGTTTGTAGTCTAAATAAACGGTTTTATCTTCTTCATCAACTTTGTGATTGGTGCCATGATAAAGGCAAAATTCTTGATGAAACATCTATAAAATTGAGCCATACCATTAAAGACTTGAATTTGTTGTGGGTTTGTAAAAACTAGCATATTAACTATTGCTTGAACCTTTTTAAGGTTTTGTATTTTTCTTTCCTTTGAAACTATGAACCTTAAAATTAGTCCTGAAAATATCATAAAGGCACATTTTTCTAGGTTAATTGATTTTGTATTCTTTGCATTTTTTAAAGAAAAGTTTGAACTTCATCAAATGAATCTCCATATCACTATAGATTGTGAAGTCATCTAAAAATATCTTCATGAACTAATCTAAATATTTTTTAAAAGCTTCAGATTGCTCTTTGGAATGTTGGTGGCCCATTTTTGACACCAAATGGCATCACCATCTAAACAAAAGTTCCCCAATTTGTTACAAAGGTTGTTTTATATCTATTTTCAGGGGCTATAAAAATCTAATGGTATCCTAAGTATCCATCTAAGAATGAATAGGCTTCATACCATGTTACATTGTTCGGTACTTCATTAGAAAATGGTAAAGGATAAGGATTTTTTTTGGTTGCCTTATTCAACTTTGTGAAATCCACACAAATTTTCAATTTTCCATTCTTGTTAAATACTACCACTATAGGTGATAACCATGTAGCTTCCTCTACTGGTTAAAGGAATCTTGTTGTTAATAATTTTTCAATATTTTGTTTGATAGCTATAACATAATTGGGGTTTAATCTGTACCTTGCTTGATGTGTTGGTGTGATATGAGGTGTTTAATTCAATTATGTGTTGAGCCAATTCTGGAGCTATGCCTTTCAAATCCTTATAAGTCCAAGCAAACATGTCTTTGAACTCCTTTAGTAAAGTTTGAAGCTCCTCAGTTTTCTCCTTTGTTAATTATGCATTAACTTTGATGCACTGTGGATTTGCGTATGTGCCAAGTTTAGCTTAACAAGCTGTTGTTATTTAGTCAAAATCCAACCTACAATATGAAGATTTTATACTTAAATTTTGGTTGGGGTTTCATCCACTTCAATATGAACTTAGCCATGATGATAATAATTTTTTAGATAGACTTTATTTCCTAGTGATGTCTATGGTCTAACATTAAATTCTATTGTTTTTGTTGTTGAAGCCACTACTTTTGTTGCTCCTTGATCTGATATCCCTTGTTTTGGTTTAGATTCTCCATTGATTCTGATATATGTAACTCGAACACTTAGCCATGAAACTGTTTCATTTGAGATAGTGATTATACCAATTGAGAACATTTTTGGTTCTATCTCAAAGATCAGATCTTCCTCTTCATTTGTTAAACCTTCCATCAAGTCATAATAAACAAGTACTTGGAGCCTTCTAGTTTCTATTGAGCCCAATTTCTTGTTAATTGATATTGTTCTAATTGTCCCTTTGCCTTGAACAGTAATCACATTGTTCCTTCGATCATGTCTAACCTTTGCATCTCCAAGCCAAGGTCTTCTTAGTAACATGGAATAGCTAAAATCTACCACATTATTTTGCAAAACGATAAATGTTGTTACATATGGTATGACATGTAGCTGAATCTTCAAATTTTGGATGATTCCTAAAGGTCTGGTCATACTTTGATCTACCATTTTGAGGTGGTATGGGGTTAATCTTGGTTTGGGTGAACCTAATTTTGTTTTGAGGTTTTGTGTTATGATGTTTACACTTGCTCCTCCATTTAACAGAACATCCTCAATAGTGTTCTTCCCAACTTGTACTTGGATAATTACCATTTGGTTATTTACCTTTATAGCTATAGTGTTAATTTTAGAATGTTTCTCAATCATTATGGCTACACTAAGCTTTAGTATCACCTTAGTATCTATATTGGGTTTTTCTAGTTGTAGTTTATGCCACATATATTTATTAAGATTGAGTGCTACCTTCAACAATTGACCTAACCTCAAGGTATAGGTAGTTTCCCGCATCTTATTGATATCTTGAAATATTTGTTCCATAGACATTATTTTGTTGTTAGGAATAGCAAACAAATTTTGTGGTACAATTGGTTCTATGGATGCTTTAGTCGTTGGTAATCTTACCCAACTTGTATTCCACTATGCTTTCTCCTTTTGATTTAAACTTTTTGGTGGGCCTTCCACTTACATCTTTTGTATAGTCTTGATAAAAGATTATTGTAGTTTCTGCTCCTCTTCCCAGTAAACAACAGACTTCTTCTTGTTTGGCTCTCTATCCTTGAACATTTGTTCTTCAATAACCTTATTCCTAATGATGGCCATGTTGACACCCAATACATGAACTCAAGGATTAACAACCTTGGGTTCCACCACAGATGGTTTTTCTATAGTCGTCATTCCTTTGTTCTTCAACATATTGTGCATGTCATTATACTTAGGATAGTATATAATCTTATGTCCAGTCTCACCACAAATATGATAGGAATACTTCATAGGTCTCTATATTCTAATATGCTGAGTGGTAACTCAAAAACTTCAAGAATAGACTCTTCTTTTCTTTTGACTTTACATGTTTCAACATTGTGATTTGTCTTGTGATAGTTTGTAAAGTACATTATTGTTTTCTATGTAATTGTTTGAGGTTTTTGAGCCAATATTGTTTTACTATTTTGTGGTGCTAATAGACTACTTATTGTTTCAACTTTAGAAATTCTCTTAGGTAATTGTTACACCAATCGGATACAATATCTCTAATGGTAAAACTAAACATGTTAATAATTTTTGCATTTTTTATTTCACCATTTATTTTAATGGCAGCCTTAAAAACTTTGACATGAGCAACTAGGTTATAATCCTTCACATACTTAAGGTAGTTAAATGTTCGATGATAAGGCTTGTTTGGTGGTAATGGTGGTTTGCTTGGATTCACCATTAGTAATCCAAAATATCTTGAAGGTCCTAGTGGGCTTGATCCCTTTCCTCTTGTTTCTGATGGCTATTTAGCAAAAATCTCGTCCACCTTTTTGGGCATCTTTATGTGCACATTCACAAGGTTTGTTCCCTTTGGAATCTATGGTGTAGACTTCATATTAGCAATAATATCGCCTATTTTGTTGTAAATGGAACTTCAATAACTATAACCATAAAGTGGGCCATTGCCACAAAATATAATGGTATAGATCTTACTGGTTCCACTGTGATATTGGAAATTCATGCATAAGTAATTCCAACATTATTGTGATGGAATAGATTTGGTGTAGGAGCTATAAAAATAGGTATTACATCTGTCATAATCTGAGCTCTCATTTTCACTTTGTTGTTTTTCCAAATCTGAATATTTGAATCTATTTAAAATTTTAACCCTCTCATGGTATAGATCCTCTAGTTCAAAATCTCCATGGTCTTCTGTTCTTGCATGTTTTGGATTTAAATTCTAGAAATGTTCATTAAATTCTTGCTTCACATTACTTTCAATAAATGGACATTCATTGATATGATGTCCAATCTAATGACAATATGTGCAACATGGAAGGTTGGGTTTTGGACCTAGTGTTCACATTATGAATTCCTTTGCTCTAAACTTGCTACTCCTCTAATAATGCTTTCGTTCTATTGATTAAGTTTGGGTTCACTATGTTTTATTCTAACAGCCATAGGTACACCTTCTGTTACTGTTGGTTTTGCTTTTGGTAAGATTATAATTTCTTGTTTCATTAGAAGTATCGACTCAACTCCTTTGGACATTTTGATGCCCTAAGGTGTGGCTTTTTGTTCAACGACGTAATGAATCTAAAGTTCAAAATTTGAGCTCTTTCTTTTTTCAAGCTCTTCGTCCTCATGTTCTTTTTGATAGTAAGTAAGTGAAATAGATCTATACCTTGGTACTACTTCTTCCCATTTTGACTTATTGAGTTTCTATTTTTTTCCACGAATCAGAACATCAGAATCATGTTGCTGCATTAGACCTATTGACTATAGTGCAACTTTTCATTGAAGTTCAGGTTCTCAACTTTTTCATTTAACTCAACTTGCAAATCTTCATTTTCAATATAATGTTTTTTTTTCCTGGAATTTTGTTGCAGATTATTAGTGCGCCTTTGTGTTTCACTAGTTTGCATTTCACGAGAAATTATTAATGCTACCTAAGGCATTCTATGGCATGCATGTGTCTTTTCTACCCATAGATGTTTTTGCTCTAATTAAAAAACTTTTCTAGGTGTTAAAAGTTGTTGATCTATTTGATTTGTATTCAAATTCCTATTTATGGCAACACCATTTTCCATTTCTTCATGTATTATAAGTTGATCTAATTATCTTTTTAGACTTCTAGTTACAATTTTATTTTCAAGTAGATGCAAGCTATGGTGGTTCACTTTTGTGACAAAACATTGTTTTTTCCCTGGGTACCTTTTATTCAAATGCTTGTTGACGCACCCTTAGGCTCCTTAACGAACTCAAATGTGAATCCAGATTGAAGACAACGAAAAAGCAAGGAATTGGGGCATGCTCCGTGGCTCACAACACTTTGGGGGGTAAAGGGGTGTGTTGGAGTTCCGGGATGGGACTACGAAGAATGACAAGCACTTAATCACTCACTCAGATCTACACAAATTAAACAACAAGTTGGTTAGTGCATAGTTGAAGCATTTTTGGTGTTAGGATGAGCCATAGGCAAACTTGGATTCATAAGACTCACCATGCCCCGGACTTGGGGGAAGCCACCACTTTCCTCCTTATAGTATACTTTGTGCCTCTCCACAAGGCCCACATCCAAATGGCTTTTTGTCCTGAGACTCCCAAGTGGGAGTCCCGAAATTGCCAAAGTCGAGACTCTCGCAACTTTGGAGCCCCATAACTTTGTGTGAAAAACTCCAATCACGATGAGGTCTGAAACAAAGTTATAGCCCTTGTGGCATGTCACCTGCACGCAAGGAAATTGAGTCGATTCTCGACTTTTAGTGGTTAGGAGTTAAACTGCCAATTTGACTCTCAACCTTTCTTTTGGCCATAACTTGTGTTTCAAATGTCCAAATGGGTGATGCAAGCCCATTTTAGACATTTACGTTTCAGTAGATTTCCAATGGTATAAAGAACTCTTCAAACCGATGGGTTTTGACCCCTGTAATCGCTCCTTAAAGATTCAAAAATCCTTCGGGACTCCAACTCCCCAAGTGGAAGTTGCCTTGGGAGTGTGAAGGTTCATTCTCTCACATTCTCTTGCACTCCTGGGTCTCCCTTTTATTTCACCCTCTTGCAAGCCCTTGATCCAAATTAACAACTTCATTATGAGAAAAATTGTGTGGTTATTTATTGATAAAAAACTCATTTGTTAGTAGTAATGAGCTTTTGAAGTCAAAAAATATGAATTAATCATCTAACTATAATATCACAAAATGGAATTTTTTATATTGATTCACATTCCAAATTTTTTATTGGGACTCAATATATAATGTAATACAAGATGATAAACTCATATGAAGAATCTTTTCTTTGAAAACCTTAACTGTTTAATAGTTAGGGACTTTTGAATGGTTAAAATTAAACCATACTTCCATAAATCCATATGAGTTGCAATTTTTATTTTATTTTTCAAAAACATTGTCCTAAAATCATATGTTTTTGAGAGTTTTAAATGGGGTTTTATTATTTTGGACTTTATGGGTTTTTCTTTTAGGATTTTCAAATCAAAAAATGATATCAACTACATTAAATACAAGTTTTCACATAGATTTGAGAAGGTTTGTAGGTGATGAACATGTATTATTAAATTATTAAAATATTAATATTTAAAAAATTACAACCATGTCCATTTGAATCATTTAAATTTTTTTTTGAATGACATTATATGGAGTGTATTTTTTGCCACTTTTGCGCCACTGTACCATGCATTCACCCTTTTCATCTCTCCACATTCTAATTCAAACATGAACAAACTTTTGCATAAAAATAAAATCCTCATAATTAGCTACTTTGCTTAAATTTTCTTCCTAAAAAAAAATTTATGATCAAGATTTGGAAAAAATGTAAGAAATGAAAATTGAATTTCACTATCAATTTTTAGAAACAAAAATTCCAACAACAAGACATAAACAACACTCTGAATTTTATTTTGAATTCAGGCCTTGGGATGGTCAGCAAATGGTAGATACAAAATTCCTATTTTTTATTTTGGTTTGAATTTGGACTAAACATATCATGAAAATAATATTAATATTTTTTTTCTCAATCAGAGTTATTTATATCTAGGTTCAAAACTTCAATCCATTCATGAAAAATATGAAAAAAACATGAAAACAACAAATTTGGCTATGGAGTTAAAGCTTTTCTAGGAAACCAATATGTTCTTTTTCCATACTTTTCAAAAAATCAATGTTCTACAATGATGTCTTGTCTTGCCAAAAATGATCACCTTAAAATAGTCCTATGATCAATTCAAATTCAAATGGTGGTGAAAACTATGTAAACTAACTAGTAGATCCTAGGAAAATAACTAGGTAAGTAAGTATTAACTAACTAACTATTTACAATGAATAATTACTCCCTTAATAGAAAAAAATCAAGAGTAATTCCTTCTTTGTATTATGATCATTATAAACACCTTTTATTACTAGAAGCCCTAGTTAGTATGAAAGGAACTAAGAAGTATGTTCCTCAAGAAACACTATTAGAATTTTTAATTTTTCAAACAGTCCAAGTTGATTAATTAGTTTTTCTTGATTAGTGAACATGTACATTTTGACTAGAGGCTAAGGGCTTGAATGACATGTGTATCTTTTGACTAGTGAATTTGGTTGAAATGAACTATTTGACTATTTGTTAATTTGGACATCTAGTCAAATTGGACAAAAACTTGACCACCTTGATCAAAATGGCCAATGATGTTAAGTTAATTAAAACATTTAGTCAAGTTGGACATAAACAAATGACACCTTTGGTCAAAATAGCCAATGGGGTTTTAGTCAAGTAAAATATTTAATCAAGATTGCTAATGTTATTATAGTAAAATGAGGCATCCTACCTACCTATCATCCGTATTCTACAACCTTCCTATTGACCTATTGACCTATCTATTACAACCTACCTACCTACCTACCGACTTACTTTTTTACCTACCTACCAACCAACCTACTTACCTACCTACTATAACCTACTAATATATTATAACCTATTCACCTACCCACCCACTTACCTACTTATCGGCTTATCGACACACCACACCCACATGTATTAATTATTACCTACTTATTTACCTAACTACCCACCCACCCACCCCCCTACCTACATTTGTATGACCTACTTATTTGCCTACAAATTATTTTTTATAACAATATTAAAATAAATGATTTAAATCATTTGACCAATCAAATGGTCTTTATTCTATGAGTCAAAAAAATTACCCTAGTCACAACAAACATGTTAAAATTAACTTGTCCAAAATGACAGGGGGTCTTTTTGCCCCGCCCCCCCTTTTGGTTTTTTTTACTAGAATTCTCTGTTTGAAAAACTAGGAATTCTAGTAGTGAAACTCTTCAAAGTCGTTTAGGATTAGGTTTTACTAGATATAGGAAGGACTTGTAAGTGTTTGGCACATTAGCAAGTGGAAGGCCTGTTGCATGCAAAATGTTAAAATTTGCAATGCTCCACGTCAAGGTTTGACCTTCCCTAAATCCTCTCACATTGATCTTTTGTGAAATGCAAACATTGTTGCTTGTTTCTTCATCACTAAAAGGGTTTCTTGCACCAAAATCAATTAACTCACCGAACTTCTCTGGAGAATATGGTGCCAATGGGTATTGCTCTGGGTTTGTAGACAAGTCTTATTTGTGTTCCCAATAATTCATGTTCCACTCGTTTAATTGCTGAAGCTGCTTTGACCTCTGTATAGTCCAATCAAACTCCTCTCTGATGCATTTTGAAAGTTCTTCATACAACCTAAGCAAGTCACTCATGTGTGCACAAAGATCACAAAAGTTGCGGTGTGGAGATGTTGGAAAGATTGAACAAGATGACATACTAGCAATGATGGTAAGCTTTAGCTATGGTGTGGAACAAAACCCAACAAATGCAAAGCGGGGAGTTGATTAAGGTTTAAAGGGTAGTAGACTATAGCGGACCTAGATGACAATGAAGGCAAAACATGCATAAACTCTAGTAAGTTCAAATCTCTGCACGTGTGTGGTTCAATTTATTGGGTTCGATTGATTCAAATAAATGGTTTAAATCCATTCAATCAGGGGATTTTTTCAAAACATGACTAAGGAAAGGAGACCCTCTTTTTCATCCTGGTTGCTACACCTTAAAAAAATTTCACCCCCAAATGGTGGTTCATGTGAAATAGCTCTGGACCTTTTGTAGTTGGTGGTGAAACTGGTGGACTACTTCATCCATCACCACCTCTAGTTATAACTCTCATTAATCTTTGCTACGTCATGCTCAGTAGTTGTGCATTGATTGGAATAGATATAGGCACATGAGGTACTTGGGTGGACAGTGTTGATGGACATACACCTCCTACCATGGAATATGTCATTGGATTCCACATGGGTATTGGTAAAGTAATCATTAGGTTTGTGCTCATTGGCATCATTGATGTTCCCATTGGAAAAACATATGGGTTCAACTCGTGCACCAATATGGAGGTACAACAATTGGAGGTTATTTTTGTTCAAACCATGTTGTTGTCCTCAAGCACTTCTCGACATTAATTGTCAACATATTAATAGAATTGATGTAATCATTGGTGCTTGTGAATTTTGTAACTAGGGTTGGTTCAATGGATTTGTAACAACTCCTTTGAATATTTTGAACAACATTCCACAATTCATCAATCATCTATTGCTGAACTTCAAATGAAATGAATGGACAATTGTGAATAATATGTGTATTCACATGACACAAGCAAATCCATTTCTTTCCGTTAGTATAGTTTGTAGATTGTTCAATTGTTTTACTTTAGGCCCATATTACAAATTATGTGTAGCATTGCCTTGTTGATCTTGGTTTGCCTACACATTCATGGGTGTAACTAATCCGTTAACATTGTTGTGTTGTTGATTCATGGTTTGTACACTAATATTTTTGCCATAAGTTTTTGGTCCATTTTTCTTGAGAGCCCATGGTTTCACTCGTTTGATCTAGATTTGATACATGATTTTTGGATTGCCTTAATCCGTCATTTGGGATTAAATCCTATGATTTAGCCTTGGTAACATGGGTGAAAGCACACTATGGGGGGGCCACACTGGGCATTTTCATGACATGTATATAATGTATATTTCTACAAAACATGTTGCATTTAATTTTGGGTTTCACTTTAGTGTTTGGGTTTGATATTTTGATTTTCACAAAATTAATGATATTTTATATTATTTGAAAATAATTTAAAATATTAAATTCAAGGAATAATGGGTATATTTATGGTATATGCAATATAATAGAGCTTGTTTTTGTTTTTGGATTACAGGAAGTTTGGGTTTGAATTAGTCAGCCAAAAAATGTTTTAAATGAAATTTAAAAAAACGACCCACCTCACATATTTTGTCATTTTCCATTTGAAAATGATACTATGTCGAAATGTTAATATACCACATACTTATGGTCATCGCCCCCAAAAACACCTATTTGTGATATAATAATTATCAATTTTTTCACATGGCTCACAAATTTATTTCAATCATATGGAATCACAATGTTTAATAGATATTACAAATTTCATAAATAATAGAATCATTTCAACCATTTTTTTGAGTATATTTACATTTTTAGTACATTGTGATGTATATTTTTTTTGGCACAAATATATACAAATGTCACATCATATTGGATTAAAAAATGTAGTTTTAAAAAAAATTGACTTATGGGTCCAACCACATTATTAGGAGCCACATGTGCCCCACTTGACAACTACTTTATTCTTAGAATATTTTTAATACGTCTTTAAAAGAAACATTCAAATTTCAAAAAAAATTAATACAATTATGTTGAGGTGTATATTAAAAAAATCCAAAAATATGTCATTAAAAATATTTTCAAATTGTGCTTTTAGTGTCAAAATTCTTTCTAATCTACTTTTAAATAATTTTTAAACAATGGTTACAAGAGGTTAAAAACTTTTATACGCATTTTTCACTCATTAGATTGATTCTAAGTTTTTATGATATGTACACAATGTATTCACAATAACATTTTATAAAAAAATATTTAATTTCTTATTATTATTATTTTTTACAATCCAAAGTTCAAAAAATTAAGTAGTGGTTACGACTACTAATGGTACATGTTAGTATAATTGCACCTTTATTTTGGGTTTGACCTATTATAATATGCAAAAACATTGTGAAAATCTTTCATAATAATGACATGGTTGAAGTTCAAACATGGGACCTTTAAAAAATAGTATAATGTGACAACAATTTGGGGCCCCCCTTGATGTGCTTTCACCCACATCTTTTATATTAAAATCTTTTGATGAATTCAACATATTTCCAACACCTTTAGATGTTTGTTGCAGGTTTTGCATTCTATTTTACTCTGTAACTTCATTCAAATTTGTCCTTTCTTTAGTATTAACATTGTTTGGTTATGAATTAAAACCTATTTCTTTAGTAATCCTATATAAATACCATTTTCAATGTATTAATACGACTTCTATCCTAATTTTGATTACTCTGATTAATTTGTTAATGTAAACTCCTTGTAACCATTCTAAACATGTCTATTATTTATCACATTCAATTTCAAAATATAGATTTTGTAAGGATAACTATTTTTTCAACTATTGAGAATATATATGTTCCCTTTACAGATTAACCAGATTATTACCCCAATTCAATATTTTCTTTAAAACCTTTTTTTTAAAGACAAAAATATCAAAGTTATCACACATAGAATTAAAAAACAATTAAACAACCAATCTAAAACTAAAAATTCATGAAGAATGCTTCTAAAATTCTTCCTTGGAATGGTCGCCAAAAATTCAAAAATCAAATTTTATGTTTCAATTTTTATTAAGTTCTTCAAATCAAAGCATTTTTACAAATCGTTTTTTTGATTTGCAGTATAGATTAGTTCATTTTGTACAAAACATATTTTACAATTCCAAAATTAAAAAAACTTTAAGAAAAATTTCATTTGATTCAATAACAATAATCATGATTCTTATTACAATCCTTTGTCTTAAAGTACATGGTCATTTGTACTTATGTACAATAATAGAGATGAAAAATGATGATTGGTAATTAATTGGTAAAAAAAAAAAACTAATAAAATCATTAAAAAATGTAAAGATTTATTAAAAAACTTAACAACTATGTATAACTACAGATGTAACAGCTTTGAATAATAATTACAAATCACAAATCACCCCTTAACATGTTGCATTTACAGTCCTATTCCAAAAACTCCAAATGGTCATTTAAAATGAAATTAGGAAGGAGGTAATACAAAAAACAAAAGAAACTACAATATTTTATAGAAAGTTGAACTTACACTCACACATCCAAAAAGTCAAGGCATAATTAAATAAAGAAGAGGACATACTCAAGGTCCACATTCTTCATTCTCCCATATATTCCTTTTATGATGAAGTACAAAATGCTTCTCCTACCAAACTTTTCTAACATCTCTATATCTCTTCCTACCATGTTACTTCAAGAATGATCGTCCTTCCAAGTTCTCCTTTTAACTAATCCACATATGGTCCTCCTCTTCCTTCAGAAAATAGGCCCTTATTTTAATCTTTTCACAAAAATCTTTTAATTGATTGGGTGAACCAAAACCCAATCCTACATCCACAAAAAACCAACTAATGCAAGTAGCTTCATCTCCTAGTATATAAACTAGGGGATGATAAATAGTATCTACCATTAGTAATTAACTAATTACTAGGATGCCCACTAAGTTAATTAAGTTATAAGATTTTACCTTTAACAATGTGAAAACCCATGGGGTCACACATTTATGAGATAAAACTTCGTTTTTCAATGTATCAAACCGTTTTGGGCCATCAAATAACATCACAAGACAATAAATGTATTCATCCCTAATGAATTTGATTTCCCAAAGTCTATTACATATATTCATTAGTAGAAAAGTGGAGTGTAATTCAGTAGCCTAAATCATTATGGGACCTTAAAAGTGAAATAAGTTCACTGCACTTTAGTGATTTCACCTTGGTTAAAGTTATTTCACTATAATATCATTATGTAAATATCATGTTTCACTACTAGTTGACATAAGTCACTATTATAAATTATTGTGATAAATAGGTTTATTTTTATGTTGTTATTTTAAATACCCTATGCTATTTTATGATATACCTTATATTATTTTAGGTTACCTTAGTTATTTTAACTTATTTTAAAGTTATTATAAGTTATTACATGCTATTGTAAATGATTATACTTTAAATTATTATACGTTATTCTACCTTAACGTATCATAATTAGCTTATTATAAGCTTTTTACTTTAAATTATTTTTAAATTAAATTATTCAACTAACCTAGGCTATACCTTAAGTTATTTTATTTTAAATTAATATATGTGATTTCAAGCTATATTTTAGGTTATTCAAAGTCATTCTACTTTATGTTATTATAAGTTATTTTATCCTAAGTATAATAATTTAAAATATTCTAAAATAAAATATAATGACCTAAGTAAAATGACCTAGAATAATTAATAATAGACTATGGAAAATAATTTAGAATAACCTACAATAAAATAATTACTAATACCTTGTGATAATATAATCTAAAATATCCAATAATAGCTTATAATAAAATAAACACTGATAGTTTTGATTTAACCGAATAACCAAAAATAAACATCAATAAAGTATCCACCAATAACCATGAATAAAATAGCCACCAATAGAATAGCCATCAATAGCCACCAATAAAATAACTACTAATGGCCTACAATATAATAACCGACAATAGCCATTAATAGAATAACCACCAATAGCCATTAATAGAATAACCACCAATAGCCATTAATAGAATAACCACCAATAGCCATTAATAGAATAACCACCAATAACCATTAATAGAATAACC
>Ga0116227_10005195_pt1 | contig 27695 bp, 25 predicted proteins | sample S1TSphgellanicum_FD_89693 | JGI IMG/M metagenome (GOLD analysis project Ga0116227, IMG submission 89693) | Host-associated microbial communities from peat moss isolated from Minnesota, USA - S1T2_Fb - Sphagnum magellanicum MG | ecosystem: Host-associated > Plants > Peat moss > Unclassified...
AAAAAAATGAAAAAAAAGGACAAAAAAAAAAAAAAAAAAAAAAAACCAAAGGTTAACAACCAAAAAACGTTCACTATAATATTATGTTGATTAATAGAGGGTGAGGAGCCGGATGAAAAAAAGCAGCCCATCCTATGTACATAGCCTATTTACTAAGCCTTTTTAAATGACGACAAATCACACATATTAAACTCCAACCTGAAAAATAATCTTGTTTTGTCTTTCCCTTTCTTCTAGTTTACATGCAAACTTTTCAAACCTCTCTTGTTTGTTCACAATGGCCTATTATTCCCCATCAAACCTCCCAAACACAAAGATGAGCTTCCAACCTCATTTCGAGACCTATACGCAACCTCCTCCTCATCATTGAGTTTTTAATTGGCTGTATATAGACAAGGATTAAAATTATTAGTACACTAATATACATACAGAGGGGATTAAATATTTTTGTGTGTAAATGTGCAAAAAAAAAAATGTTATGGCCAATGAAATTGTTCGATTTAATAGTCTGAATTTTTTTTTCATTAGTTGTTTTGAGTGAGTGAACTAAGAGTGAAATGTGTAATAGGGTTTGATAGATTTGTGAGAATTTTAAAGAATCAATGGAAATGGTAGAGAACGGAATCAATAGTTTCAATGTTTAACAGAATAGGGTTGTTGTGTAGGTCTGAAGATTTATTTTTTTAAAGCCAATGATATTGTTGGATTTGTTGGGTCTGAATTTTTTTTTTGGGTCTTAATTTTCTTGATCGAACTAAGAGTTCAATGTGTAATAATATCATAGTCTAAGGTCAGTTTCCACATTGACACAAAACAAATTATTTTATTTTATTTTATTTTTAAAAAATGAATTCATTTTTAACGTTTGAAATAATTAATTTTTTTCCATCATCTACTATAATAGTATAGTCATATTATGAGTAATGAAATTATTCAAAAGTGTATGTAGCCTATGATAATAAGTATGATGATTTTCAACATGTCAACTTCATATTTCCACAAAATTTCATTTCACTATTGTGAGGAATTATTTAATGACAAAATTGGTGACCTTAGGGTAAGGTCGCTATTTATAGATAAGGTTTCTAAGCACATTTACTTGTGCACTTTGTTTTCCTTTGTGTACAAAAGCTTTGACAAGCTACAAAATACCCTAGTGTACCTTGGCCAATTCGACACTAATTATATTATTTTCAGAATTGTTGAAATTTTCAAAAAAATTATTTCTTCCAAATCAAAAAATATTGTGAAGGATATTAGTGAATCCTTTGATCAGAGATACCCTCAGAACTTTGCACAATTTTAAAAAATCCTTGATAAGGTAGCGGAGAGCTAGTTTGCCATGAATATTAAGTTAGAGTTATCATCAACTGAGCCTACTCTTGTCCAAACAAGAAGAATGATAGTAAGTGTAATAAGATTGAAGAAACTGTGCATAATCATTGCACACACATGAATTCTGCAAGGATCCACAACAGCATAGCACATGCTCTCGCTGGCAAAGGGATATGAAGACCAATGGATCTTAATTTTGCATGGCTATTGTCGGTCATCATTGAAGAAGGCCCTCCCTCTCATGGGCTCCAACTTCCAAGGCTTTTATGAGTCTTTAAACTTTGGATCCTGGATGGACCCCATGTGGTTAGCAATCTCATATGTGGATTGAATCTCTTGTTTTTCTTTTGTTTTTTGTTTTTGGGTGGTGGAATATTGACTCGGGTTCTGTTGAGAGTTTGTTGCATGTGCTGCTGAGCAGCTGTTTCAGATGTGAGATGTGAAGGAGAGTCTTTTGTAACCATGCAGTCACCATGTCATTCCTTTTGCTAAAATGCTATTGTGTCACAGCAATTTTGATTGCTGTTAAGTCATTAATTTCATTTGATGTTTGAGCTTTTTGTATATTACTAATATTTACAATTAGAGACATGGAATCTGAAATGGCTAAGAAATGATAAAATTGAGATGGTTGGTGTTAGTATCTACACCATTTCTGCAAGAGTATTTTGCACATGCTTTTAATGTGTATGTGGTCACAAGGAGGACAAGGATCAGGGTCATGCATATAGGGGGTTCTGCTTCTTTTGGCAGCAAACAGAGTAAAGAAGATTCATTTCCATGATTGAGTTCCAAATGCTTTATTTGTGTTTGGAGGTTCATATGTAGATGATGGACACACGAAGTCATAACAAAAGCTGATGTTGTTTCAATTACAAACATGTTTATATGTGAATCTTCATTGAGAATACTGGATTAGTTTCAATCATTAAATACTGTGCTGCAAAACCCATCAAAAAATTTGGTGTGGAGAAGTGACAGAAGGGAGCTTCTCTATACCTAATTGTGCACTCACCCTAATTCCAATGATTTTTCCGGGGACGACAATTATCCACAGATCAGATGTAGACTGGACTGCTGTTGGCAAGTTTTTTTTCATTGAAACTCCTATCTGGATCTCAACAACAGTTTCCCAGATTCTGCCTTCAAGTCCGACATCAACACATCAACTTAATTAGAGAATTCAAAGAACTGGAACTTCAGATGCTTTGGGATGTTGTAAACCTATGACAAACAAAACATCTGTAAGTAATGAGAACATTTGTCATGTTTGGAAGAAAATGATTTAATCTCGAGCTCATTGTTGCAAACTATTAAGCTTTTCTTATGTATGCCACATACAAATGCAATAGAAAACCTAAAAGAAAACATGAAATAAACCCTGGTGCTTTCATTATAATAGAACTGAACTAATTCAGGGCACAATTGGCATAATTCTCTGCTAGATATAACCCAGCTTTTGCAACACCAAGCCGTCAATTGTCTTGTAGGAATGTTGCAAATTTTGATCTCTTTAGTTCACTCAGGTTGGGTTGTAGGATAATGTGACTTTTGGTATTGATTTTGAGAGAATGCAAGGTGATCAATATGTAGACTGGACATAAACAAGGCCAACATGGTGCAAAAAATCTTGCTGCAGTAAAGTGTGGAACAAGGATTATGGTTGATATACATACCAACAATGCTACAGAAGCGGCGTCTTGTCAGGTTTGAAATAATCAAGCATGATTGGATTGGTCTTGATATCATCAATGCTCACCTCCTTCAATTTCTTGAGAGTCTTGACATCCAATTCCAATCTAGCAATGGTTTCTTTCTTGATTTCCTTGTCCCTCTTGGCAAGATGGTTTACCAGCACAAAGAATAAGGGAACTGGGAGCTTCTCCCCAGTCTTAGCACCAAATAGCTTGAACATACCTCTCATCACAGCTATGAAGCTCTTGCAGGTAGTTGTGAGAAGCAGCACAATGAACTCCTTGGGATCTACCAGATCTGAAGGAAAGTTTGCAAGCTTGAATACATTCTCAACAGCTACAGCATTGATGCCAGAATGCGCTGCCATCTCTGCAAGGGGCTTCTGGTTGATGTATTCAAGATCTTTTGTGGCACCAAATAGTTCTATGAGCTGATCCATGCTTGGTGGTGGAGCTGTGGTGTCCAGCTTGATCATTGTGGCAAGTCTCTGAAAGTATTTGAGGGCAAAATCCTCCAGATTTGTAGGCTGCGCTCGGATCACTTCCTTGGCAAATGTTTTGAGCAAAACTGGTAAGCCATTAGGAATCTTGATCTGCTCCACACAGTATATAGGTTCCTGATCTAACAAAGACTTTGACATTCTTGCCCTAATTCCTCCTTCTCAGTTTCCTTCTATCCACAACTCATCACTGTTGCTTGAGCCAAAGTTTCTCAACTATATCTGCAACAACAAATCTGTGTACGTACACCTGCAATTGGCATGGTGCTCCTTGTAATTTCAAGAGATGCAAAGTATATTTCAAGAGTGCATGCAAACTCCATGCCAGAAATATTTCTTGCCAAATGGAAACTACGAATTCCCGAATTAGTGAGAAATTTGTTCATGTGCACTGCAACTGAGATGAAACATATATTATATGAAAGGAGATAAATGACAGATAAAACTAACCCCTCCTTGTGTTTTCTCATGTTCATAAGCTTCTTCCGAATTTTGATAGAATCAAAGAACCAAAAGTGTTTCTGCAATGGGGAGCTTCTCAATCTTGACCACATCAAAATTGGTTCTAATCTGCTCCAGAAACAATGCATCTGTAGTCCAAACAATCTGATCATGAATTGACACAACAATTTACATTTGTTAGAACACTTCAAACCACACCTCTCCTTTGCATCTTCTTAGTATTATAAAGCTTCATCCAGATTTGACTGGAAATTGAAAGAACCAAAAATGTTTTTTTTGCAATAGAGTTTCTCACCTCAATATCTCTGATCATTACTCAAAATGGGTTTTCCACAATTTGCTCCAGAAACAACACAATGCATTCATTGGATGTTCAAACAATCCTGATCTTATAAGATAGAATTGACAAAACAAAATCTGGCATAAAATTTTGTCACCACACTTCCCATACACAAACAAACATTATGATTCTATGTTGAAAAAAACTCTGCAAATCCAAAGAGAAAACTGCAAAAACAAACTGATGCAGAGAAATTGATATAAGCCAAAATTGCAAAAGAGATTAGTAATCCTTGTGATAGATATAGCACTTTTTGCTTCTCTTCCAGAAAACCCAAAATGCTCAAAGATTTTGAAAGAAACAATGAGGGGATTAAAAAAAAAAACTAACCTTCTCCAACTGCAATTAATTCTGTTGAAAATTAATTGTAAATTAACATTAAAAAAAAAACCCCTTCACACATAATTATTTAATGGTTTTAAAAAAAAATTAAATTTTAATTTTTAAAAAAAAAAGTTCGCCTCACTATGAAAATTTGTTGCTCTTGTTTAGTGTTTTTTACCTTGGTGGGTTACCCATCAATTAGGTCTCTTCAAAAAACAATATCAAGCTTTATGAAAATGGAATGCCTCGCTCAAGGAGCAAAACTTTTCATTTTTGAAATACCCAACATGGAAACTTGCATATTCTAAAAAGTCTTTAATTTTTTAAAAAGTTTGTCCACAACCATTTTAATTTTAATTTTTTTTTTTTTTTTTTGGATTGTATGCTTATTATTGTATATTTTTTCAAGTTATGAAATTGATGACATAGATGATGATGATGATGATGATGGATAATTTTGTAGTGCACTTGCTTAGTGAAAGTCTTATGGATGAATTGAACAAATTGCACACAATTATTTATTATGACACTCCAAATTATTACAAAATTAATTAATATTATTATTATTTTGTGTGTGTGTGTGTGTGTGTGTGTGTGTGTGTGTATAGATTCACCATATTTAGAGAATAGACTCCAAAAAAAAGTAGCCAAATTTGGCTAAATCCTCTTGTGCACAATTTAGCAACCCACCTACTTCACAAATTTGAGGAAAAAAAAACAAAAAACAAAAAAAGGTTTGTAAAGCCCTAGTTGGCGCACCCCTCATTCGGTTTTAAATCACTCAAAATGGAGTGAAAATGAGAAAGATATGGGGCTGGAACTAGAGAGGGCTCTATAGCTTTTTTTTTCTTTTCTTTTTTTCTTTTTTCAAAAAAATTGAAGCAAACTACAATAGCCTAGGGTCAGTTTCCACATTGACAAAATAAATAAATAAAAAATAAATTATATATATAATTCCTTTTTTTAATTTTTGAAATTATATATTTTTCCATCTTCTACTATAATATTGTGATATGTAATTCTACCATAACAAAGTTTAAAACAAGCAAAATATGAAATCTATATTTGTTTGTTAATTTTGTTTTTTTTTGGTTGGAATGTGACCAGGATTGTGTGTGAAATTGATTCTTACAAAACCTTGAACCCTAACTCTAAATTAGTGAAACTAATTTTCCTTAATTAGTCTCTCCCATTACAGTGCTAGAACCAACAAATCCAAAGGTACAGGGTTTAGGGTTTAGGGTTTAAGTGTGAAAGGGTTCTTTTACAAATCCTAAACCCTAACCCTAATTAATGAGATGAGTTGTCTTTGTCATTAGTCTCTCCCCTAAAATACAGCCAAGAACCAACAAATGGAAAAGGTTAATTTAATTAAATTAAATTTAAATTAACTTAATTTAGATTAACTTAATTAAGAAAAAGAAGGAGATTTGAATGTGAATTGTTTCATATTAAACCCTAACCCTAATTGGGACCCTAAACCTTAACCCTAATTTAGTGAGCTGAGGATTTAGTGTTTAGTAGATCCTTCGCCTGCTTTGTTTCGAGCGCACGGGAGAAGCCGTGAAGGAGACGAATTCGCATCGCGCTTGTTGCAGCGATCGGATGTGCAGATGGGTTGTGAATCTTTTGGTGTCTTGTGGTGTGAGAATTTGGAATTTGAGTTTCAGAATTTAGTGGTAAAATTCTGTCTTCTATGATGGAGAAGAAGAAATTCTCGAAGATCACTTACTGTCGTCGTCGTCGTCGTCGTCTTAGTGTTTGTTGCAGGTTTTGCAGACTGAGGGAGGCAATTTAGGGCGGTTTGTTTCCCTCTGGTTGCTGCTCGGTTTTGTGCAGCAGCAGCAGGCTAGAAGAGCCTCTCGCCCCTTGATGATATAAGAGTAAACCCTAAGTAGCTGAAGAGCCAGTCTCTCTTCTTCCTCTTGCCGGTTTTGGTCATGGCAGAGGTGAGTAGTGAGCTTCCAGCTGTTGGTTGCAACAATCCTCACCATCAGAAACCCCACTCTGCTGCTGTTGCTTCTTCTGCTCATCATGGTTTTCCATTTCATTCCCATCAGTCTCCTTCTTTCCATTCTCTTCCTTATCCCTCTTGCATCCTGCCGCCGCCTCCTCCCCCTTCTTTGCCTCCTCTTTTCAACTTTCCCCATGGCGTACAAACCCCACATCTTCCTGCATTCCTTCTTCCCTTCTTTTTGGGGAAGAAGTCCTTGCCCACACAATGTCCACAATTCCCTTGTGGACCTCCTCCTCCTCCTCCTCTGCGGCAAGAGCCTTTCCTATGTCGTCATTGTGGTGCATGGAATAACGCCTTCTTTTCACCACCTGCTCTCACATCTATTTTGCCTCCTCCTTATTACTCTCGTACTACCTCTTTCTCTCAGCCAGTGGATGGCTCAATCCCGCTGCAATCTGTGAAGTTCAGTGCTGCGGAAGAGGAACCTGAGCTTCAACACTTTTATGATCAGTAAGGATTCTTCGTACCCACTGAGTTCAAAAGAATCCACTGTAGCTCCCTTTGGAGTGAACAAGAGGAAGCTTTCCATTAATTTTATGCTGGCAAAGACATGGGTTGTTTCTGTTTTCTCCCTTCTTTTCTCTTCCTGAGATCAGTCTGATGTTTTCAACTTTTTGCATCTTGAACTGATTGCATTTCAAAAGCTTCTGTGGATTTCAGGAGTTTGCAGGTGGATTTTCATGGTGTGGAGGAAGCTGAGGAAGGGGTGGAGGAGTATGTTGAAGAAGAAGACAATAGCGAGGATCCCCAGTTTGTTCTGGCTGATGAGTGGCTTGAGTTTTTTGCCAAGTCTGAAGCCAGACGGAAAGAAAGTAAGGATCTGCTCATCAGCTTTTTGAGACATGAGATTTTTTCTGAACCTTGACAGAAGTAGACCTCAACTGGTAAGATTACAGTGGAAGTCAATAAGATCACGTCAAGGCAATGTTGTGGATGGTTTTCCAAAGAACCAATCACTTTGGGATCTGTTGCCATTTGCACTCTCTTCTCAATAGATTTTTGGAAAATCTTCTTTAGGAGCTGTTGCAATTGGTACTTTCTTCTCAATGGATTTATAATCCTGACTCATGTATTGTTTTCCTCCTCAGAGAAGCGACAGCAAAAGAAAGAAGCAAAGGCAGCTCGCAAGGCAGCAAGATTGGTTAATTCAAAGCCCAAAGCATCGAATGATGCCAGTTTACCGGAGGATGTGGTTTGTGCATTTGAAACTGGCTTATTGCTGAGCTCAGGTGCTGAGTTTGGAGCTGACAAGCTTGGGTCTATTGCCTCTGCCAGTGCAATGAACCATCGTCAAGCTCAACAGTCCATCAATTTGCAAGAGTTTCAAGATGGAATGGAGAGACCATTTCTTAAGGGCTTTGATCACAGTGGCACAGAGGAATCTATGCTTGTGACCACTGGGGCACTCTCAAGTGACTATTTGGCAAGTACAGTTGCTGAAGGTGGTTGTGATGGGCTTGAGTCTGGTGATTGTCATCCCCTTGTTCAAGAAGATGTGCCATTTGATGAGACCCAAAGGCCCAGAGAAGAGAATACCACCTCTGTGAGCTGTTCAGGTTTCGAACACAGCATTGTTTAAGCAGAACATTGGCAAAAGTCAACTCTGGGAAAAGTGAATGTTTCAGAATGTTTCAGGATGCAATTTCAGCAGTTTGCACCTAATTCACTGGCAGGGTACATTGCAGAAGGTGGTGTAAAATAAGCCTGAACCTTGTCTGACTACATGCAATTGGCCATCCTGCGCAACACTCAATTCAAGCACTGTATGTGGCTACATATCACATAGCAGCATACTTCAAGATGCTCAAGCTATTGGCAAGATCTGAAAGATGGTAACAATGCTGAAAATTGCAGAAACATTTTACAATCATTTTACCATTGGCAAACATTGCTGGATTTAGCTGAACAAGCAGAAGGTTTCAGCAAATGCACCCATCTCAGTGTCCGCCAGTCTTGAAGTTCAGGAAATCTGAGGAGCAGTTGAGATGGCTGTAGTGATCCAGCATGGTCCAAACCTGGTCCAAACTGGGTGATACAGGAACTTGGATTTATGTGTGATCATAATATAGGAGAGTATACACAACACATGCATGCTGTATACTCTCCTTCATCGCAGTGTGCTCTCTGAATCCAGACTGTCATGGTGGAATGCTGACCAGAGCAGGGAAATTGATGCAACCCAACTTTTGACAGTTCCACGAGTGAAAAACCTTTATAATATATTTTCAGCTTTTATTATGTGACTATTTGTTGATAGCTTCCTTTTATGTATACACATGCACATATACATTTGTATATTTTCCTTCGCTCTCTTTTCTGCGAGTAAACTGTTGCGTGACTTTGGGCATGGTTAAAGTTCACATCTGCTTTCTCTCCAGGTATTTTCACCTGTACTGTGCTTATTGTTCCTCTTAGTGATGTGCTACAATGTTGCTGTATGTTGAATCCATCTCCCCTTTCTCTGCAGGTTTATTGATTCCTGTGTTGTGTTCTCTCAGAGAAGTGTGGTTGGATACCCAGGTCTGATATTCTGATATGCAGGAGATGGTGTATTGTAGGGATTGACTAGTACAAGCTGCTGTAGATTGTTGTAATGGACCCAAGCATCCATGACATTGATGTGTACAGGAAGCTCTGACAATACAAAAAGGAATATAAACCCCTTTTGTTTTGTTTGCTGCTTTTGATTTTTGAGCAAACTTTTGCTCACAATTTTGAATCTTTTCAGTGGAATTTTTTTTGGGGGTACTGGTGGGTTTTGTTTGTTGCATGTTTTATTTCCTCTAATGCAGGCATGGAAAATGTTGTGAGTAGTGTGGTGTTTTGTTTTTTAAGTGAAAAAGCTTGCTCCAAACTCCCACAGTTGGTATCCATTTTGATGACAACGGTTGCTGTTGAATTCTGTATCAGACTGCGAGGTCTGAGAGCAAACTTATTTTCAGTGGTCCATTGGGTAAACGGCTTTATTGCTGATTTTGGCTTCCTCAATTTGGGTTGGCACCATTCCACAGGGGGGTGATAAATGATATAGAAATTTGTGTGGGTCCTGTATCTCTTGAGTCCTATCATCATTACACCTGAGGATACAGACATTTATAAGAAGGTTTACCCCAAATTTTTGGCAGATTGTCACATTTATCTATACCCACTGTCAGGAGCTGATGAAATCTCATCAGTCAAGGGACATCATGGCAACTTTTTGAGTGCAATGGTCTGATGCTTTTTAGAGTCATGAAATTGAGTCTGAACTTTTTTTTTGGCTTGACATATTTGGGTCTGAGCTCTATTCTTATGGGTCAAGCATCATGTTGCCAAGCTTCCTGGGTTGAAACCTTATTCCATTCATATAACAAAAAGCCACAGATTTCCAGTACCAAAAGATGCAGAAAAACACTCTTCAGTGACTATTGGTGAATTTCACTGACACTGAAATGTCCATTTGCTAACATTTGTTATGCTTCCCTGAAATGCCAACTCCTTTGAATGCGAGGAATGTTGTACCTTACTCTTAATGATTTGGCTAAGTAGATGTAACTATCTTTCCCACTCTTCACAAGTTCTTAAGCATAAGAACCACCTATCTGGGAGGCGTATTTCAGGATACAAGGTGCCCTCAAAATACACCTAGAAATTTCACTGAGTGCTTTATGATAAAGCAATCAAACAGTTGAAATAGGAAATGTTTCAAGAAGTTCCCAAAAATTGAACTCACAGTTTGCATTAACACCTGGTGAGCATTCCTCAAAATGTGGGACCAAATGAAAACTACATCGTTCCATAATCTGTCCCCCTTCACAGGCAGAGCCAACAAATGGTGCATTGGTGACAGATCAAGTAAAGTCCAACAGAAAATGGATTGTAACTGGACTGAATAGAACAAAACCTTGCTTGCTCCTGGAAAAAATTGCTGTAGAAATTGAAAGGTAAAGAATGAGAAAGCAACAAGAATGAGAAGCCCAACACACCTGTCACTGCAGCGGCTGATGAAGTCCCATGCTTCTGTTATGGAAATGAGCAGCAAATGTTGCAGTAAAATTGATTCATAAACAATGGTGCCTTTTGGATCTAGAGGGGGTTGTTCCGTACAGGACACACATATGTAGAACATAGTAAGCAATAACAGATGGGGCTTCAACCTGCAACCTCTTTTGTTCTTTGACTGTGAAGAATCGTACCTGAAGAGAACTGGGCATGAACATTATGAGGACTGGGTATGAACATTTTGAGGACTGGGCATTTAGCCATTTGGGTTCAGACATGACAGAGGCATGTATGAAAAACAGCATCAATCTGCTGCTCCTGAAGGCAAGGATGGAGCCACCAATGTGCAAATTACACTTAAATGGACAAAGTGCTCAGGTCCACACAGATTCCTAGCAACCCAATCCAGGGGTAAGTCCAGGCTGGGTTCTATCCCCTGAACTCGTACAATTCCATTGAACTCATTATGCACTGCAATTGGACCTCCAAGCTTCAAATAACTATCATTTACTATACCAATAGAAGCCTCACTTTCCTGCACATCTGAAGCCAATGACCCGACATTCTTGCCACCCTCATTTGATGTGTCTGGCAGTTTGCTGATCTCAGCTGCTTCCTCTGGTCTCTCTGCAATTTCTTCCCCAGTTACTATTGTATCCGTTGTTTCCATGACAGATGTAGCTGGCTCCGTTGCACCAGCATTGCTGCTTGCTCTCATAACAGAAGGTGCTTCCGAAGTTACCTCATTTGAAATAGTAGGAGATGATGAGAAAAGGTGTGGCACCACCTTCATCAATGCATCTCTCAATGTGAGAGTAGTCCCTAAACACAAGAACAAACATCACCACCTGTTTCAAGTGTTGTCCTAAAGGAAACCTTTTAATTGCTAGCCAGCACACATGCAAGAAAACTATCATGCAAGAGAGAGAGAGAGAGAGAGAGAGAGAGAGAACCGTTGCATTTGTTGAGCTTTTTACCTTGTCTCTTGGGGACATCAATAGGACATGTCACATACACCACATCATCCCAACTGGAAACAGGCCTGACATCAAAGAGATCATTCAAGTCCTGGTCCACCATCCTCAAATACATTCGCATAGGTATCCTTCCAGGCTTTCCTACTTCACTCCCTGCAATATGCCACAGCCAAGAAAATTAAATTGAAAGTTGAAAGATTTGCAAACTTCATTAGCAAAATTGGGAGCTTCACAATTAGACCTGCCCTACTTGTTCCCCACACTGCTTGCTATCGCTTGCTTGTAGAAGATGAAACCCACATTACCATACACTTTGAAACAAAGAGTAAACATCAGGAAGTATTGAAAACTGGTGGTTTTGTAGACTAACCTGCCCTCGTCACTGGGTTGGTAATGGCTGTTTCTGCAACAGAAGGTGGATGGCCAAATCCACGCCCAACATTGGCACCAAAGCCAAATGCAGGTTTCACACGGGCTGCAAGACGATCATAGCCTTCAAGGTCCCCTGCATAAGTTTATTGGATTTGTAATACATAAGTCATTTCAAAAGACAGTCACAAACCCTTTGTGTATACTTCAGCAGATAGATTTAGCAGATTATTTCCAAGTCTTTAACTGCACGTGAGCATCATGGAAGAAATGGCTGAACCAAAAAAATTGTATGCTAGTGGGTCTTCCCAGTAGAGCTAAAACAAAATCTGATCAGTGGGGTCTATACAAGCCAAATAGCTGAATACCTTTCATAACACACTGCCAGAGCTCCACTTGATCTGACTGAGACATGTTCATTATGCTCTTCGTATTGCCATACATTACATAGAATGCCTGTGGGCCCCCACCCAATAATTCAATACCTAATCCTCTTAACACTCCAGATTGCTTGCTTTCTGAACATGAATCTCTAAATGGAAGCAGGAGCAATGGCTTGTCAAACTGAATCATGAACCAAACAGACATACAACTGTACTCAAACATACCCTTCTCTATTTTCATCAATGTTATTTCTTGGGTGTCCACTCCTTGCAGTGTTAAGTGAAAACATATGCCAGTTTTACCTCTTTGAGAGCATTGATGAAATTCCATTTGACTGCCTCATCCTCACATAAGCTCAATACACCTGCAGGATATGATCTAAAATGTACCTGTGTGCAACAATACAAATGCAAAACCTTCCAGTATGAATTAGGCTTTCTACCATTTTAAAATATATATAGTATTATTTTTTCCAGCAATAAAAAGGCCAGGAAATATCATTGTAAGATAACAGGAGAAACCCATGAAGAACTTGTGTCTGAACTCAGGTCCATACCGTAAGATTCCATGGTCGTTCGGGTTCCGCACACAACAAGTCAAATAACACACCTGTTGGAATGTTCCTGCCATTATTTCATTTGGTGCACAGTCTACTTAGGCCTCTTGAAAGGTGCAACCCAAAACATGAAAGAGACAAAAAACTGGAAACTAAAAAACACAGAATGAATAAAACTTCAGAGCATTCCATCAACTGAAAAGCTCCTTGAGATCAAAGGGAAAAACAGTGGCACAATGAAAACCATTTGATAATAAGAGCAATTTCAGCTGAAGTTGGAAAAAGTTGTAGGAGCAATAAGATATAAACAAAGGATATCATGGTAGTGAAGAAACATACAAAAACAGACTACAATGAACCATACTCCTAATAGACACTGCTTGATCATTGACACATTTGTGGATTTGCAAGATCTCCCTGCAAAGAAACGGAGAGAAACAGTAAGAAAAATGATAAGAAATTGATGTTGTTACCATTTCAGAGGCAATCCTTGATAGTCAAACCAAATGGTATCAGATCCAGGAGGCAGTGCACTGTTGAAATGGGGGCGGATGGCATCAACCAGAAGTGGTAGGTACCCATTCCTTGGTGCCAAAATCTGCACAACACACACACTCACGCATGCACAGAAAGATCAAGCGCTTTTCCCCCCACCACCCTTTTAACCCATGGAAATCTGTGTCAGGATGAAACACATTCTAGATCATTATGTAAATATGAGATTTGCAGAGAAAATCCGCTTGACAACAAAGAAACACTTTGAAGCTAAGCTTGATGAATGAATGTGGCTTTGCTAGTGGTGGCATAACCCTATGAAGAATGAGAGAGAGTTTAGACCACCCATCACCTTTAACCTCCTTCAACTAGAACTGAACATGATAACAACAAACAGCATCAAATGCAGGCTGGGTTCAGCTAGCTGTGCCATCACAGTTGCAGATTCTCTAAACCCAGGAATTTCAACTGTGCTGCATCACAGTGCAGATTCTGTTGTAAACCTGAGAATTTCAGCACTGCAAATTTTCTAAAGGGATCAAATCTTCTTCCCATGGTGTGTGTGAGAGACACAGAGAGAGCTCACAGACAGATTTGGTTGTGGCCAATAGGGAATAAATCTTCTTCCAATGCCATCTGTGGGAAAGCTGACACACAGACAGACAGACACACAGACACACAGCGATTGCTGTGTCCCATAAGGGGATCAAATCCTCTTCTTCTTCTTCCCATGCCGTCCATGTGTGGGAGCTGAAAGACAGATTTGTTGGTGACCCCAAGAGAAGTTGATTCCAAAAAAATATCCATTACAAAGAAGAAGAAGAAGACGAAGAAGAAGCTTATCAAGGTAATGAAAAACAAGCAAGCAATGTTCTGAAGACCATGCCAACAAGCCCAAAACCTCAGAAAGAGAAACAGAGACAGAGACAGAGACAGAGAGACAGAGAGACAGACCCAGAGAGACAGAGACAGAGCTTTGGGTGTACCAGAAACGGAGGAGGAGCAGGCAGTGAGGTGACTTCGGAGGAGTGCAGGTGCAGATGCAAAGGTATGGCTCCCATCCACACATGCCTCCGCGCTTGCACTGTCATTGCTCGATACTCCTCATCAGAACATACTACAGCTCTTTCTTCTCTCCCATCTCCTCCTCCTCCTCTTCTCATTTGCTTGTCGTTGTTTTTTCTGCTTCCCCAAGGAACTTTCCTTTCCGCGGAGGAGGAGGAAGAAAAACTCCTTTGTCTCTCTCGTTCACGCCGAACAAACCCCTCGGCACTAACTTTCTTGTTGTTGTTGTGTTCCGCAAAGATGAAAAACTGTTCTTGATTACTGCGATGGATCTCGATCTCCCACAGAAGCGCATCGAGATGGAAGCTGGATCCTCAAGAAAGCTGCAGTTGCCGTTTGCTTCTTCTTCTTCTTCTTCTTCTTCTGGTTTGTGTTTTCCAATCAATCCCTAACCCTACTGCAACCGAGTGAGACGAGAGAACACGAAGAACAAACGCAGAGAGAGAGGGGGGGGGAGAAAGAGAGAGAATCCAGGGAGTGGAATAGAGAGCGATCTTTGTTCTTTGAACATTGGATTTGGGTAAGAGGAAGAATAAGAAGGACTTCCGAAGCAGAAGAAGAAGAAGATTTCCGATCGGAAGGCGAGTTGGCAGTGGACTTTGCTTGAATGCGGAAGAAGGATCATCAGAGGGATCTGCAAACAATAATGCTACCGCTGCGAGAGGGAGGGAGTGATCGATCATCACAGTAAGCAAGCAGATCTTTCTCTTCATTTTCTTCCTCTTCTCTCTTGCAAGATCTTTGAGCTCTTTTGTTCAGAAGAAAGAATTGCCTCAAGGATCTTCTCTTCTTTTCTTCCTCTGCTTTCTTCCAAGATCTTTCTTTGAGCTCTTTTTCAGAAGGAGAATTTATTCAAGGATCTTCTCTCCTTTTCTTCCTCTTTTTTCTTGCAAGAGCTTTGATCTCTTTTGGCAGAAGAGAACTTCATTCAACAGGAGGGGAGAATTCAGTTCTCTCTCTCTGCTCAGATTTGAACCACATCCGTTTCTCCATCTTTCTATGAGATTCTCTCGGAAATCAAAGACCCTGCTTCACTTCTGTTCTGTAAATCAGTCAAAGCTGCAGGGATGCACTTCTCCACACAGCAAAACCGCAGTACAAACAGAACTGTATGTGTTTTGCAGCCATCAATTAGTTGTTGTGCATTCTGATTGCCGATCCTTTTCTTTTGCAGAAACAAATTTTCTTAGTTGCACATTTCTGAAGTGGAAATCTTAGAGGAGGAAGAGGACGCGGCAATTCACTGGAACATAAACATAGCAAAGAAGAGGTACAAGTGCTTGTTTGTGGTGCTATTCACGGTCCAATCTGTCTTCCTGATGATGCTTGGGATCTTGAGATTGCCACCGCTGCATATAGTGCTTCCCGATGAGATGCTTTGGGGCTTCAGATTGCTGTTGCTGCATGTAGTACTTCCTTCCTGGTGATGCTTTTGGGCATGAGACTATTGTTGCGGCATGTATTGAGCTTCATCTTTTCTAGCCTTTTTTCCCCCATTGTCTTTGTTTCTATATTCAACTTTGCTCAATGATGCTTTGTCAGTTCACTTTCAGATTGTTGTTGTGGAGATTTTTCGGTGTGATTTCCATTGATATGTGTGGAGCTTAGATGATGTCCCCGCTACCATGTCATGTGAAAACACTCTGTTACACACTTTGGAAGGGGAAGGAGAGTCTTTTAAGCTGGAGTGTGTAGCTGATGTTTGGTCACCATGACATTTGTGTGCAAAAGGCTTTGGTGACAATGGCCCAATTTGCAAGATTCAGTTGTGGTGCTCATTGTCTTGTTTGTTTCATTGCAAATGCTCTGCAGGGTACCTTACCTCTCAATTCAGAAAGTAGATCTTGTGCGCGAGTTCTTGAGCAGCCACAAGGTATGAAAAGTACAGGGACAACAGCAAACAAGGCTTCATAATCTGGCACTCTAAAGGAAGAAAAACAGGTGAGTACACTTAAAAGTGTATTTTGAGATTAGTTATGTTCTCCTGCGTGCTAGGCAACATCATTTACTGAGTCTTCTTCTTCTTCCAATTGCTTCTGGAAATGCAACAGAAACTCAGGATGCAGATTTTTGTAGAATGCTTTGCCCAGATTTTGTGCAGATCTGTTATATACTCATCTACACGATCTGTCGGAAGCTGATGAAGCCGTCGGTAGTCAGTCATTCATGGCAGCTCGTCATGGCCATTCCTAATGAAGAACGTGACAAGCCTGACACTTTGTGAGCAACTCTTGTTAAGGTTATGTCTGCAACTCAAGCTCCTGTTGTGGAGGTTTTGTCTTCGATTTTGTCGATTTTGTGTGGATATTGCAACTGCAAAGGCAAAATGATGAAGGGTCAAAATGTGTAACAAGGAGCCAATGGATTACATTGGAAAATGATTGCAAGTTCTTTTTCTCAAAAATTAAGTTTTACATGCAAATGAATTTTGAATGATTTTTTAAAAATCTTGTTTAAAAAAATACTAAATTTTTTTCTCAATGCATAACATGTTTTTTTTTGTTAGTCATTATTGAATAGATATGAATTTTTCAAAAGTGTGTAAATTATAGATTCAATGTTTCATCTTGAAAAATGATTAATATTTTAAATCATCATCAAAAATTAATTTTTCACATTTTGTAGATTTATTATATTCTAGCTTCTCTTTTTTTTAATACATCATGGACATTATAGTCCATTTATATGTGAGAAAGGACTTTTGAAGCTTTTAAATTTTTAAATAAATAATTTTGAAACATTCTTTGAATTTTTAAATTTTCTAAAATTTCACATTTTAAAAATTAGGACTGATTTTAAAGTGTGACTAATATGTTTTTATCATTTATGCTTTTTTCAATGATTTTTTAAAAATTATATGAGTCTTTTTTATAGTCCTTTGTAGAATTGATTTTTTTTTTAATGCAAATGTTTTAAAATAAAATTCAAATTCAAAATTGAATCAAATGAATTTTTATTTAAAGTTCTTTGCTATTCATGCAAGGAAAAAAAAAGTTAATTTGCCATGATTATTGTGGTTTCAAATGATAATTTTTAAAAAAATGTTTGATTTTAATTAATTATGTTTAACATTCGACACCCTTTTTAAACTAGATAGATTTTGCAACAAAAACCATCTAGATCATAATTTTATTAGATTGATTCAATTTAATTAAAATTGAATGACTTGTCTTAATTAAGTTATACATGGGTTAATTAATAGATGGATTTGGAGAGAATTGTTTTTGAAATTTGACTTGAAAGGTACATGATTTGAGAAGGGAGGGTAGGCCATGAAAAAATTAAAAAATATTCAAAGTAATTTTATTGTTATCACATTGTGTTTATTTTTTGTTCAATCACAAGAATTTTCATTCCTACTAATTAGGAAAATTTATATTTTTGGCCAAAGTTCCTTTGGTGACATTTAATTAACACACAAAAAATAAAAATAAGTATTGTGTTTTTGAATTCTTGGAAGGGATTAGGTTTAGTGAACAACTATTGCGTCCTTTTGCAAAGTCTCTCAACCTTTTGCTATGTATCAACAGAGGTAAACATAAGTCTTTTATTAATTTCTTTTGTCACCTTTTGAAAGAAAAAAAACCACCAAGGAGGTAAAAGCAAAAATGCATATTAAATTATGTGTGTTTTTTTTAATGTCTCAATTCTTTGTTGTGTATTGATGCAAATGAATGAGTATTTTGTTAGTTTTCTTTGTCACCTTATATAAGAAAAGAAAAAAAAATATTAAGAAAAGAATAATAAAAATGTATGTTAAATTATAATGTTAAATGTGAGATTATATGAACCAAAAAAAATGTAAGGCCCATTTAACAAAAAAAACATATGCATTATGGTGTTATGAATAAGTGCATGGTAAACCCAAAAAAAAGGTATCAATGATATTTACAAATTTAATCCAACACCAAATGGAAGAAGAATACACATCAAAAGCGTTGCAACCTTTAGAACCAATGATTATTTATGAATGTAGCATGTTAATTACTGATGAATTAATTATTCTCATATTACATAAAAATGGCCACATGCAAGGTATGGAAAATGAAGACATGGAAGAGGCCCATGTGAACATTAATAGAATATTTTGTGTTTAATGCAACAAACAAAAGGTAAAGTGTGTTGACATACTATGTGAGGGTGAAAAAATTAGTTGAAATGATTTTTTTTTTATGTCCTCCTTCATACCATCATATTCAATATGTTCTTTGTGTTGATGTTTAGTGTCTTGCATATTTTTTTAATTCATATGACGAACGACCCATTTAACATTATAATTTTATATGCATTTTTGTTTGTTTTTTCGTTTTTTATGTTTGCATTTTCTTTCATGAAATAGTGAAAAAAATCAACAAAAGAATTATGCTTCATTTGTTAATACAAAACATTTGATTGGGAAACGTTATTTAAAAAATCACATTAAAATTGAAGTTATAACTTCTCAAAGATTTTTTTAAATGATTTTTGATCTTCCTTCATTTTCATTAACATGACCGCATTAAACAAGTGCACTTGCACATGTAAAAAACTAAATTCAAATAATGTGTGCATTAACATCAAACATTATGACGATTCTATCCAGTGAAACTATGACAACTTTTTGCATTCTTCCCCATTGACATAAATCAATCTCCTTCCTTTTGTTGATGATTTTCATTAAAAATTAAAAGTTATTTTCAACTTTGAAACATTTATTTTCATTTCACCATGCTCATCATTTTTTCATTTAATAATTTTTAAAGTACGGTGTATAAGTTTTTATGATATTATGTTATCTAAGATAATTTTATGAATGATTTTGATTTTTCTTTTGAAATATGTGAGCACACTGCTCATGGTCATGTTTTCCCATTTGTATTACACTTTTTCGTGGCATCATGAATATTAATTTTGAAAAAGTAAATCAATAACATTCAACTCATTGTAATTAGAATAATGATATATCAACTAATTGCTCAAACATCTGCATTTTTTTTAAAAAATAAATTTACAAAACACTTTAGTTTTCATTAATTTCATGTGAAAACATGGGATAGGTGCGACATAATGTTTTATTAAGTTTTCACTATGTTCAATTTGCATTCAAATTGAGTAGACATCCAAAATGCTTTCAATTTTATATCATATACAACATTTTATCAAAAGTTATGATTTTTTATTATTACTTTAGATAAAAAAATGTTATTTGCATTATTTTTTCAACACAAGGATTTCATAATCATTTCGTTTAAATTTAATACACAACAAGGGGATCCTTTGGGTGGAACATAATTCATCCAAACACATTTTATTTATTTTTCATTATATTACAACAATCCACCCTAATTATGTTTTTCCTTCATTCATTAATGATACACAAATTATTGGTATTATCTTAAACATGATAATTGTTTTTTTATGATTATAAGCAAAATTTGTAACATTAAAATTTTTCATTCAATCAACAAAGTGTGTAATTTGGTTTTCATAAATATTATTTATTCATATTACTTCCTCTAAGTTTTTTTAATACCAAACATAAGTTTTATATTATAATTACACTACTAGGTTTTATGCCATTTGTTAAATGTTTTGTGATAGAGGCGTTTCAAAAGGATGTCAACACCATAATTAACCTCCCTATGCTTAAATATTCATAAGCTTTTTTTACGATGTTTTTTTTTATTATGCCCGTCACCCAAGTTATTTATTGTGTATTGTATTTTTATTTTTAAATATTTTATAACATTATGTCAAATTTGATTCGTATACCATATTTATGTTAAAAAAATTATTTGAGGTAAAATCTTTCGACATTATGATGGGTCATTTAACTCATTGTCATGTCATTATATATATATATATATAAAGGTTTGGCTTTCTTATAATGGTTTGATTTGTTGCCCCCGCTTCTTGGAATGTTAGGCTTTAATTGTTTTTGCATTTGTCATTCATTTCCAATGGAATGATCACCTTATTTTTTTAATGTGATGGCATAAGTTAAAACTATCACTTTTCGTTTTTAATTAACACTACAAAATATGTAAATTATATTATCTCAACTTGTTCATTATCATGTTCCCCCCTTTGAAAATCTTGTGGTTTAATCATGTCACTTACATGCTTTTGTGAAAACCGCATACATAAGCAAGTATTCATCACATTTCTAAGACATGTTCAATTAGATGTTATGTGAACATGTATTTAATTTTGTGCATGTGTTTGGTTATTAACCTATTGTACCACACTTGCATTTCCTTTGTATTCAATTCATTTCTTTATAATGTTATGTACTCATTTTAACTTAACACATCCTATAATTACACATATTTCACATTGTTAGTGTGAACATATCATTAATGATTTGGATGTCCATTTCTTGGATTATTCGTGCTAAAATGAAAACTCTACAACCTATGATTTTTTTAAAATATTTTAACAACTAGTTTTTTGGATATTAATGTACATGTACAATGAAAGATTTCCCACCTTTTCTCCCGCGATATTTAACAACTAATTTATAACTAAAAATCATTTAAAAATATTAGTCGACAATGTCATAACTGATTTAACATGCTATATATGGTACAACTTGCATTAATCACAATAATGCATGCAACAACAATTCTTGCTAATGAAAAAACACAATCATACACAAAGTGCACATCAAGAAACAATTTCATCCCCCTTACCATAAAGATTTATGGTTATCTTCATTTTTGTTTTGAATATTTTTTTTTTTCCTTTTTATGTTCAGACCATTATAGTTCATCATTAATAATCCAAGGTTTTCAATTTTCACAATGTTTATGTTTTATTATTAATAACATGTGCACATAACCTTTTAACATATGCAAGTCGTTATAATTCTTCAACATGCTTTCACATTTGGGGAAAATATTTTTCATCTATTCCATATATTACAACCAATGCATTTTTATCATCAACCAATTTTTGGTAAACATCTTTTTTATTTATTATCTTTTATTTTATTATTATATTAATGGTGTTTTGATTTTTATGTTATTTTGTTACATGTGTTTTCATGATTTTATTAACCTTATAATTTTCGTTAATGGGTTCCCATGTCACATGCATAAAAACTAAGGATAAAATACAAGCTTAAGTTTAAATCCAAGCACGAAACATAGAAATCAAAACAAAAACAAAAAATGTGCAAAACAAAACTACAAACAAATATAATATATAATGTACAAAAACATAAACACAAAAGGAAAAATACAATGTTGTGGAACAAAATCATATCTTACATTAATGTTGAGTAAACTAAAAATAATGGAAGGTTTTATTTTTATTTATACCCCTTTGAGTACCTACTTGAAAGAAACTTCCATGGGGGTTTCCATGTGTTCATTGATTAAAGAAACTTTTTAATAGATTTCTTAATTACAAATGAATTACCAATTAATTAATATTTAATTTTAAAATAATAAAAATTTAATTATCAATCAACTAAAAGTTAACAAAAATGAATTAAAAATGGATTGAAAACAAATTAAAAATGAATTACAAGTTAATTAAAATTAAAGTACAAATTAATTGAAATTGAACTACGAATTAACTATAAATGAAATATGAATGAACTTAAAGTTATCTATGAATCATCGATTATCATACATACAAATGGATTCCATTCATCATGTGAAAATGTTTTCCATGACATCCCATCTTTTTTTACATATATATAAGATTTTTTTTCATTTGGCAAGTAATGGTGCATAATCTTTGACACTAACTCATAACTCCACTTAGGATAACAAAAACTATGCCTTGTAAAAAAAAGTTCTTGTGTCATTATTTGATGTTAATACAAAGGTGAAATAATATTGTTTATAAATCACCTCTCAACCTGTTTATGAATCATCTTTGAATTTCCCATGACCTCATCATGAACCTTTAAATCACCCATAAACAAACATGGTTTAATTATTATTATCCCTAACATTATTTTAAAAGGGGTTGAAAGTCCTTGACGGGTAGACGTATTTTTTTAACCCATAAAAAGTTAAACCTTTTGAAGGCAAATTAAGTACCAAAAGATCTTCAAATATGTTATTTCATAAATTTATACACATATTAAAATATAGCGGAAAAATATAACATTAAAAAAATTTATAATTATTTTTAAATGTTTAATAAACATATAAGCAAAGTAAGGCATTTGAAATGGAGCAATTTAAAAGGTGATAGTTGTTATCCATTCGAAATTATGGCAAAACTTTAAACTTTTTTTTAAAAAAATTAAAGTAAAACATTATTCATGCAACCATGTTTCACAACAAAAGATTACATTTTAGTTATTCCATGTTTGAATTTCAATTCATGTGGGCTTAAAATGAAGCATATTAATCATTTCCATTAAATGAATGTTCATGTAATTTAATGTTTGAAAAAAACGATCTTGTGTTAAACAATAATGACCTAATGATCAACACCCAACCCATTATCATCTAACAAATATGATTAAAAAAACACCACCTATTACATTACATTAATGGGGCTTAACTTGTGAAGGTTAATCGAGTGGGGTTTGACCTTAGGTGGCACTATTCACACATGGAAAAATTATTATAATGACTTTATTTAAAACCCCAACCCCTCTTTAAATTTACATAGATATACGAATAGTCAGCACACCATTAGCAAAAATAATCATTTTGTGGAACTAATCAATTTTTATTTTTCCTAAAACATTAAAATATGTATATTCTAAGTTAAAACCCATATATGGTCTTATGAGCATTTAGGGGTTAATGAAACTCAATTGTTTCGTTTGTAACATGCCGCATAAAACAACAAAAAGAAACATGAAGCAAAACGTGGTGATGTAAAAAACTTACCAAGTAAATTAAATGTTTTTTTTAAAAATCTACTTATATAATATCCTTGGTTTTGTCCGCTTGCAATGGTGTCTGGTCGTCCTTTCCATCCATCCATCCCGTCATCCATCCACCCATCCAAGTTCCTCATCTCGGAAGAAGAAGATGATGGAAGAAGAGGAGGACAACGACGAATGGCGGCAGCAACAGTTTATCCAAATGTTTATGCGATCCAATCCTGTAATTTATGACAAACTCCTGTAGTCTTGCAATTTGCCAAAAGCTACGAACTAATTTTTAAAAAACTAAAAATTGTTGAAAAACAAATGAGAAACAAGAGAAGAATTTTTTTTAAAACAACATAAAAAAATTCAAATTAAAAAAGAAGAAAACAAGTTATTAATAAATAAATAAAATGAAACAAAGTTGTAAAAAAAAAGAAAAACACGGAACAAATATATATATTTTTTAAGGGAAAAAACTAGAAAAAAAAACAGAAAAAAACTTTAACAATTAGAAACTTTTTAAAATTATTTAAAAATAGAAACAAAATGAAAACATATAAAATAAATATATTTAAACATGAAACAAAAAAGGGAAATACAGTATAATAATCTTAAAAGAAAATTAAAATATAGATGACAGAAAATAAGAAACAAAATAGAGAGCAAAAGAAAGAGAAAAAAAATCATACTTTAAAAAAAAATGCGGTTTGTCTTCTTTTTCCAAACTTCAAACCTGCATCTAATCAAACAAAAATACAAAAAAAAATTTTAAATTATTTTCATTAGAAAACATATTTAAAAAACTAGAATCTTTTTGAAAAAGAAAATAGAAACTAAATAAATAAATGCATAAAAATAGAAAAATAAATGAAGATAGACAAAATAAAAATAGAGAAAATAAAAACATGAAACAAACATAAATAAAAATAAAAATAAAAACCCAAAAATTATAAAAAAGGAATAGAAACAAATGAAACAAGGAAAGGGAAATATTAAAAAAAAAAATTAAAGAAAAAAATTACAAAAATGAAGAAACCAAATAAAGAGTAAAAAATAAGAAAAAATAAAACTTATAATAATGAAGAAAAACCCTGCTTGAAAAAGAATGAGGTGTCTTCTTTCTCCAAACTTCAAACTTGCATCCAAATAAAAATATATATAAAAGTGAAAAAGAGACACTTTTATTTTTATTATTCAAAATAATAATTTAAAAAAACACATAAAAATAAAAAATAAAAAAGATAAAAGTTTCTAGAAAAAATTAAAACATGAACCAAGTTTAAGGAAACCGAGGGACTTCACAGTGTCCGAAGGTCACGGGTACCCACTAAGTGTGCATCCATCATTACTATTCAAAACTAATGTAACCCGATGTTCTAAATCAACACAATCTTTGATTTCTAAATGAAACCATATTATAACATGTTGAAAACATGGGCTAACTCAGCAATTACCCCTTGCATTAAACACTATTAGAAATGCTACAAATCATTTTGCAATATTGTGCCATTCACCAAAATTTGTGGTAGTCCAGCATATCTGAAAAGATTTGTGTGAATTGAAATGAAAGAATTTGGTACAAAATTTTCCCTAAAGGATCAAGAAATTTTGAATTAGATTTCGAGGCTTTCACACTATCAACCTGTTTACAGCTTTCTGTGATAATTGTCAAATTACCATGGGGCCAACCATTTTGAGGGGATTTTGCAAAAAAATTTGCAAGGTGAACTTAAAGTCAAATAAATTACATCCAGAAGGGGGGTCACAAAATGTTCTGAAACCAAGTTGACTGTTCAACCAATTAAGTTGAGAAAAGTAGGGCTAAGCAGTTCAAGGACTCCTATATACTTATGCAAATGTGAAAGACATGACAACATTTCATAGCTCCCTCTTGCTTTCTTCATCCATTTGAAAACCCAAGTAGCAAAAAAAATGACAATGGCCCCTTCAATTTCTGGTTGAAATCCTGCATGATATGACAACTTCTATCACCACAAATACAGATGTTTGCAGAAAACCTTCTAATAATCTGAACGTATAGTTTCTCAAAAACAAAATCTGAGCTACTTTCCACATGCTCGCAAAGGTATGCTAACATAAGTCTAGTTATTAAATTCAACTGATTGCTCCTGAAAAGGAGGATGACTAAGCCCTTTTTCCTCCCTAAATTCTTGCACATTCTGGTTTGTCACAAGTCAACAAGGGTCCTAATGCCACAACTCTCCGAAGTTTAGATGATAATTACAGTGGATGAGGAGCAGGATAGATAAAGGTTTTAATCAGTTGTTTCATGTTGGTTTGGACTACTTGTTGAAGCAATCAGTTAAAGTGATACGACACCACTGTCTGATATGCTAAAAATGAAGTACAAAGGAAAAGTTGAACAGAGTTGGGAAAGATTGGTGATACAATATATTTGTGGAGCAGTGACAGGAAAAACTTGTCACCTCCTACAGGATTTGCTCATTGAATCATGCACTCTTCAAGGTATGGGTAAGCAACAGAAACAGTTGAAACTGAGAGTTCTAATACTATAATGGGATGGGTTTAGGGTTGGCATATGAGTCCAAAGGCAAATCCAATGATCTACCCTCCACAAGGAACAGCATCGATCCGTGGATGAGTGAGCCGATTCTCCAACCCACAAAACACATTACAAAACAAACTTGCTCAGCAAGAGAGTACAGAGATGTGTACCAACTTCCTCGCAAATGATCAATCGACCGACCAACGAGAGAGAGAACCAGATCTAGTTAATTCCGAGAGATGCGTGAGTTGTGTAAGGAGATCTGGCTCTCAGAGAAAAAAAGACGCAAAAAGATTGATCTCACGGCGGTGGAAACAATAAGATGCAAGGAGATCGATTTGGTTCTGAAACAAAAGAGCTATTTAACTCCACTATTGTGCCTATAGCTTGCAACCGATTTTTTTCTTAGGTAGAAGGTTCCTTGGGAGATTAAAGAAAGACTTTAGTGTTGAATGCTATTATTGTCCATTTTACATGTGGGAATTCATTCTTAGGTTTCCCTGAATTTACTCTTTGCCATTTGTAATATTAATATGTTTTTATTTAAATAGTATTAGTTGAGAGCAAGGTTTTTTTTTTCAAATTTGTGAGCTCGGTGATCCTTCAAAAGAGGACTTAGCCAAGTGTAGGGATACAGCTCGGATACATCTCAATATAAAATATTTTGGAACTCTGCCATAATATTCTGGCAACAACCTAAAAGCTATGGTCTAAATCTGGCAAATTTAATTTTTTTTCTCCTTGAAATATGGTGACTTTGTGCCATTTCTATTAAAGAAATCCTTGGGGAAAACCGGGGGACCTTCATCTAATCAAAGAAAAATACAAAAGTTTTTTTAAATTATTTTCATTATAAAACATATTAGAAAAACTAGAATCTTTTTGAAAAAGAAAATAAATAAATGCATAAAAATAGAAAAATAAATGAAGATAGACAAAATAAAAAAAATAAAAATAAAAACATGAAACAAACATAAACGCAAAAAAAAGCAAAAACGCAAAAACTATAAAAAAGGAATGGAAACAAATGAAACAAGGAAAGGGAAATACAGTGAAATAATTTTAAAAGAAAAGAAAATTTACACAAATGTTGAAACCAAATAAAGAGTAAAAAATAGGAAAAAATGAAACTTATAATAATGAAGAAAAACCCTACTTGAAAAAGAATGAGGTGTGTTTTGTTTCTCCAAACTTACATCCAAATAAACAAAAATATAAAAGTGAAAAAGAAACACTTTTATTTTTATTATGCAAAATAATTTTTTAAAAAAACACACAAAAAAAAAATTAAAAAGATAAAAGTTTCTAGAAAAAACTAAAACATGAACCAAGTTTAAAGAAACCGGGGGACTTCACAGTGCCCGAAGGTCACGAGTACCCACTAGTATTATATAATAAAAAGGGAGTTTGTTGTTATTTGCAATTATTGCATATTACTACACACTAAATCCTTGAAACAAGTTCACATACACAATTTATTTAAACTTCTACTAATGGTTGGGTAGGTATTCTCTTTGGCAAGTTTGGACCATTAATTTTAATTAATATGAACCAAATTACAACCATGTATTTGAAAAAATAAAAAGATTAAAAATAAGGTTAATAATAAGTTAATTATCAATATTAATCCAATTTAGTATGTTTAGAATGTGATCTGATTTTCAAAACATGATTTTTTTAAAAACCTTAAAAAACAACTAAACCTGCATCACAAACTTTCAATATCACAAAATTTCAAAAAAATCTATGTGAAAATTATAAAACAATATATCTATGCAAAATTCATGGGCTTTAAAGTGTAAAAATGGCACAAATAAATTTTATATATATATATATATATATATA
>Ga0116227_10005196_pt1 | contig 27691 bp, 17 predicted proteins | sample S1TSphgellanicum_FD_89693 | JGI IMG/M metagenome (GOLD analysis project Ga0116227, IMG submission 89693) | Host-associated microbial communities from peat moss isolated from Minnesota, USA - S1T2_Fb - Sphagnum magellanicum MG | ecosystem: Host-associated > Plants > Peat moss > Unclassified...
AAAAAAAAAAAAAAAAAAAAAAAAAAAAAAAAAAAAAAAAAAAAAAAAAAAAAAAAAAAAAAAAAAAAAAAAAAAAAAAAAAAAAAAAAAAAAAAAAAAAAAAAAAAAAAAAAAAAAACTTGAGAAGTTGCCAAGTTTTATTGTGTTTTTGTAACAAGTCTTTTGTTCCAAAACCACCTCCAAATTGCATTATAATCGTGCTTGAAACCAAAGTTGCCAACCCTTGTAATAAGTTACAATGTTTTTCCAAATCCTATTTGTACTCCCAATTGCAAGTCCAAACACACATGAAAAAGAAGAATAAATAGCAAGGAGAAAGAGATGAAGAAGGGCAAGGAGAAAAACAAGAAAACGTAGCAAGAAGAAAAACAAGAAAAAAAATAGCAAAAAAATATTTAAAAAACAAGAAAAAAAGGAAGAGGAGCAAGGACGGGAAAAAAAAAACAAGGCAAGGGGAAAGAAAAAAAAAATGCAAAAGGAGTAAGGAGAAATAGAAAAAAAACCAATAACAACAAAAAGTGAAACAAGGAAAATATGAAGAAAAAACAAAAAGAAACAAAAGAGGAAGAGGAGCAAGGAAAAAGAGAAGAAAAAACAACAAGAAACAAAAAGGAAAAGAAGAGAAGCAACGATGGAAAAAAAACAAGAAGAAACAAAAAAGGAAGAGAAGCAAGGAGGAAGATGAGAGAGGAAATAAAATACATAAATTTTTTTGCTTACTTTTTACTGCGGACCTTATAACTAAAGGCTTCTTTTGTATTGAAAGCCCTTTTATTATTTCACACTCCTTCCTCTAGCCTAGCAATCCTAGTAGGATTTCTTATGGGCCAACAACCCCACATATTACTCTTTCTCTCTCACCTATGTATAAAGAGGCTAAAAGCTCAATAGAGGCCTCATCTTGGCAGCCATCTTTCTTTAAGTCATTTATTTACAAAGCACACTTTTCATCTATAAATATATAATATAATAAAAAATGATTTTATTTTTTTGACTTGGCTGAAGAGAGCCAGGACTACATTCCTCGTGAAAGAGGGAACAAAATGTAAGAAACAAAAGAGGAAGAGGAGCCAGGAGGAAGATGAACAAGGAGAAAGATAAGAAAAATAGCAAGAAACAAAAAAGGAAGAGGAGTAAAGAGAAAGAGAAGAAAAAATAACAAGAAACAAAATAGAAAGAGGAGCAAAGAGAAAGAGAAGAAAAAAAAACAAAAAACAAAAGAGGAAGAGGAGTAAGGAAGAAGGAAAGAAAAAATAATAAGAAACAAAAGAGGAGGAGGAGCAAGGAATTTTTTTATAAAAATAGCAAGAAATAAAAAAGGAAGAAGAGCAAGGAGAAAAAAAGAAAAAATAACAAGAAATAAAAGAGAAAGAAGAGCAAGGAGGAAGATTAGCAAAAAGAAAGAGAAGAAAAAACAACAAAACACAAAAGAAGAAAAAGAGCAAGGAGAAAAAGAAAAAGAAGAAAAGCAAGAAAAGACAAATAGGTTTGTGAGGGCAGAAAAAAAAAAGGGGACAATGAGGATGTGAATATTTTAAAGAAAAACAAAGCTTCATCCAATCGATAGAACCAACAATAGGTTTCGTTGGACTAGTGCATTGGCAAATGCTAGGTCACTCCAACCAAGACCATGCTTTCCTATAGCGTTCCATAATTGTTTAAATATGCTTATGAATGCCTAAATACAATAAATATCAATTTAAGATTATTTTTTAAATGGTTAAGATTACAACCCAAGTACTAGAGTTATTTGTAAAATGGCTCTAATAAGGGATGAAATTGTTTATTAAGGTTCAACACATAATCAAAATGTTAAGTGAAGATAACATTTTAAAATTAATTTGCATTGGGTGACACAATTGTGAGCAAACTCCTTACAACATTTGTGATAACATTTATGAGTGCTAAAAGGAATTTGGTATTAATTGTGTTACTTGAGGCAAACATGCAAAGGAAAGTTGCCAACACACTTTCTACCATTATATTCAAATATTCATAAAATCTTGAAAATGCCAAAACAAAAAGAATAATTTAAAAAGTTGAGGTCATCACAATATGAAGGAAAAGCAGTTAAGATGAAACTTAGAATTACACCAATTTCAATATAATTTTGAATTTCATCTCAAGTTTGAATGTGTTTGTTTTATTGGAGTTCGAGATGATTTCATGAAAGGCTTGCGAAATTTCAACATAAATGTTTGTGAACATAACCTTTCCATAGACAATCACCCACAATTCCTTAAAGAGATTTCTTAGACATGGCTATGTTGTAATGTGAAAGGTTGTGTTGCCTAAAATGTTGTTTCATTAAAATGAATTTCTCTAAACACTTAAGGTCTTCAAGATAGGCTACACACACAAGTTTTAACTAAGGTGAAGTGCAGTGACATTTTGAAACCACACATAAGTTTTGATTGAAGTGAGGTGAGAGACAACATTTTGAAAACCTTTGGTGAATTAAAAGACCTTTAAGTCCTTTTATGTGTATGGTCGTTTGCAATTTTTCCTCACAATCTTTTCAAGGTGATGTTAACTTGTATTCCATCATCTATGTTTCTACCTAGGGGTTTCTAGACCCAAGCAAGGAGGTTTATATTCAAAATCTAAATCATAAGGTGGGTCTTGGGTTGTGGGGTGCAAAATCATGTTTAAACATAAAACCTCATAATCCAACCACTCTCAAAGAGACTACCTAAGTTGACCATTTCTTGTAATTAAATTCAAATAAAATTTATGGTTGATTCTCATCACCTTTAATGCATTTTAAGGGACATTCTCACCCACAAAATGAACCATGCCTTGTTCATTTTACAAAGATATCAAACCATGGAAAGGCTTATGGGTAGCTGGGAATATGTGTGATATAACAATGGCATTTGTGAAAGGAGGAAACAAATTACACTTTGTTTGAAAAGTCAATTGTAGTTTAGGGTTGCAAGAACATGCAAGTTGGATAAAGTGGAATGTGTAATTTGTTTTTAAAGGAAGTTTTGAACAAGCTTTGTTAAGGGATTGAACTAGGCAAGTTGTAGCTAGGGTTTGTATCATCTCATAAATTTTGCAACAAATACAAACTATATAGTTGTTTCACACAAATTTATAAAATTTTGGTTTTGTTTGAATTGTCAAGCTAAACCATGAGTGGCATTTGGGTTTGATGATGGGGATTAAAAGTTGTTTTAAATTCAAACTTGAATGTTAGTTTTGCATTTGATCTCAAGAATTTTTTTTTCCTTTTCCTCTCTTTTGCTTTTGCCCTTTCAACCCTCTCTTCTCCTATTTCTTTTTTTGACCCTTCCCCAAACTTTAAATAAAATTTTTTACAAACTATAGGAAAAACTTAAAAAACCCTAGCCCCCTTCATCCCTCTTGTCTCTCACATTTGCAAATCTTAAAAAAAACTTAACGACCCCCTCCCTTCCTTTTTTTGACCCTTTGTTTGACCCCCTCCCACTCCCCTTCTCTTGTTTCTTCTTGTTGACATGTGTAAATTATAAAAAACCTTAAAATTTTTTACCCCATCTTTTTTTTCTCTAACATTTGCAAACCTAAAAAAGTCCTAAAAACCCCTCTCTTTGACCTTTACAAACCCTAAAACCCACAAATATCCGAACCCCGCCCCCCTTATTACTTTTTGTGACCTTTGCTTTTCTTTGGATTTCTAGCCTTTTTTTAGATATTTTAGCCATTCTTTGGATTTACATACATATTGTAGATTTACAACCATTTTCTCATTTATTGAACCACTCTTTAGATTTTATGCCACTTTTTGTTTTTATAGCCATCCTTTGGATTTTATAGCCACTCTTTGGATTTGTAATCATAATTTGTTTTTTTTAAGCCACTCTTTGAAAATTTAAGGTTTTATTATATTTCTTGTGTGTAAAAGGTTTTTATTAGATTTTTTTTCACTAACAAATATGTATTGGATTTGTTTGTCTTTCATAGGTATAAAGGGTTCTAATTTTGAACCAATATTCATGACATAAGATAATGAATGTGAATTTGTGGTCAGGAATAAGCCCACAAAAGCCCACTATCACCTTTTGAGTACATTCCATGTTACATGACCATATGTTGTTCTCAATTGTGTCAAAACTTGATCACTATGCATCAAAAGGTGATGATGAAAGTAATGTGAATCCATCATCTTTTACTTATGTTAGGCCTAGACCTAGCCCTATGTTCAATGAGATGCGAGGGTCATCATTAGAACCTATTGCTACATTTGCAAGTACACCAATGGATAAGCCAATGACCAAAATTGAGGTCTCGATGTCACAATCCAAAAGCCTTGCCACTATCATTAGCAAATAGGAGATCAATGTGAAGGATCGAAAGGCCCTATTAAGGGCAATGGTAGATGTTAGCATAGAAAAAAAAGGATGCTTTTAAGATTGGCAATTAAAAAACAAGAGAACATGAAGTAATTATAGATAGGGTTTCATCAATTATATATGTAAAATTCAAAACAAAGGGGAAAAAGTTATTAGATTTGTAACTAAAACCTTACTTTTAGTCACCCTCCCAATCATGTTGTGTTGAGTCATCTAGATGCTTGCCAATAACTTCGAATGTGAAATATTGGTGACATTTATGTAGGAAATTAGCTAAGAATGCATAGATCTAGTCCTAAATATATGATTACATATATATTTTATGAAATCAAAATATTTTATTATCCTTCTCCACTTTTTGTGGGTCCTTCAATGCCCCCACTCCACCCTGATTCTAAAACCTACACACATTTTGTTGTACATAAAAATAAAATAAAAACCCCTTAAAAAATCTAGATCACTAAATTTAAACCTTAAAACTTATAACCAACCCTAAAGCTAACCTAAAACCATACCATATGGTAAAGAAAGAAAGAAACCCTATCCAATCCCTCACCCACCCTCCAAAACCAAAAAGGCCTCCCCAAACACCACCAAGCCGCCCCCCCATATTTTAAACACATGTGGTTTCTATGTGATCATATTAAAAAAGCTTTTTCGAAGATTTGAGGTGTTACAATGTGTGTTAAACCCACCATTCACAAAGGGTGAATTATTTATTTATTTATTTATTTATTCACAAAGGGAGCCTACTAACAGTACAAGCCTCGAGGTACCCCTATCATAATTTTTGACAATTTTTAAAATTTTATTTAAAAATCATCTTCAACTTGTTTTAAGTTTTAAATCCTCTTGTCTTCAAGGGAAATTTGACTGTTTAAAAATTAAAAATAAAATTAAAAAAAAAAAAAAAAACTGAATAAATTAAAAATGCTAATTATAACAATTTTGGGTGCTTCTATCTTAACGTTGAGACAGATTTAACATTTACCAACAACACAGTTTTAGAAAACTGTTGAAACTGTCTTGAAAAGTGATGAAATTGTCTCAATTTTGTCTTTTTTAAAATTTTAGTTGAATCTTGCAACAAAAGAAGTGCTTTCTTTTTTATGTCTGTTTGGCCAGGTTTCATCAAAGAAGACAATCTGTGATATCCCGTTTCTTTTTTATTTTGATTTTGTGCTGTGAAACCCACACAATACATGAATACACTTAACAAATAATATGACCTATCAGTTACAACAAACAACAAAGCTTCCCGACTCTAACTGAATCCCCTTATCTGAGTTTCAAAGTCTTTCATGAGTCATTTCCACCACACATGCAAAAATACCAATTAGTTGTTCATCAGGTAGAATTGAACTGGTAGGACCATTCCTCGAGGCACACAGTGCATGCAACCCCAACAAACAAAACCATAGGGACTCAGGGAGAGAGTGTGCGTGTAATTGTTGTGCTGGTAGCCCTGTGGCCAGACAACTCACAATCACTTAATAGAGAATGTCACAGAAGCATATAAAGAGGCACCCTAATTACAAGATCCTGCCAGGTACCCACTGTGATACACTGTGATATGTTTGTTAGCGCATATTGTACCATTCACAAGGTCAAAGTAACCCTGAATATCATAGGACAAGCAGAAAGAAAGTCACAACATCTGATTGGGCAAATCTATATATCAGCTTGAAGTACACCAAAATGAGAGGCTAATTACACACACTGACCATCTGAACCAAGGGTAACAAATACTACAAGGACATCTCCCCGCACTTGGAACACTAGAAGCTCAAGAGCTCTTTGCCTTTTGTGGTGTCGGTAGCAACTGCACAGCACAAAATTAAGTATCAATAGTCTGTTTGCTTCTCAGAGATCATGCAACATGCTGAGAGGATGAGTCTCTTTAAATCAGCAGATTGGGCAAAAAATTGATAACTATCACATGTTAGGCAAGGACTATCATTCACAATTCACTACTTCATGAGTAACATCCCTCTAGTACTCTAGAGACTTTCACCATAAGGAACTGTTAAAGTGGTCACAACAACAGTCACAGCAACATGATTTTGTGACATCATACCTGGTAGCATGAAATAGCAGATGTGACGAAGCCAAGAGCCCCAGTAACACGAGGTGTGATGGTGCGAGGAGCTAACTTGAGCAGTCCAACAGCAACCAGTATATCCAGAGAGGACTTTATAAAATTCAATGTCCTCTCCCTTGTCTCAATCTGGTATTCTTTTCGCTGTTGCCTCTGCACCAGCAAATCATCAGCCAGAAATGACTCAGTCCATCAGTATCAGCCAAATCAGTGTTGTTTCTAGCACTAAAGAAATACTCATAACTGCATTGGTCACCAAACAAAGAGACGACACCAGCACACATACATAAAAACAGCAGAGCAGTTCAAGACAGAATACAGTGCCCTACCTGAAACACTCCACTGAATTCCTCATCAGCAAATGAGTTCATGAAAAAGATGGTACATTGGACAGGATAGCTTCCATCAAAAGGAACTTCTTGGCACAACTCCACCTATTTTGTACAGTGCAACAGATTTTGCTGGGAAATATGTATGAATTCACTTACCAACTTTCCTTCCTCAATACTGCCAGTACCCTTTGCTTTCTTCAGGTCACTTTCCACCTTCTTTGTGGAGACAGTCAAGCGGCCTACCTCTGCTACCTGTAGAAGAATTTTAATGTGTAAAAATTGCAATGGGTGACTTGATGATTATTGTGGTAGCACACATTTTTCTTATGCATCCAATCAAATGCCACAATATAGGATGGCCAACTAAACCAGAGGGTCCCAAGTTGCCATGAGAAACAACAATGCAACTAAGCAGAACATTACTCTTATTGCCAAAGCCTTCAGTAGCATGTCATGGCTGATGAGAGCATCTGTGGCAGTTGGCAATCATGAGAGAGACATGTACCAGTGGCAAACAGTGTAACTCAATACCAGATGCAAGACCAAAAGTGTCAGACAAACACAAAACATTGAAGCTAACAAATACGATGCATCTGGAATGACTATTTTTCTCAAAATTAAGTAGGTACATTGTGGTCACAAACTACATACCTCAACAACAGATGTACAGAAAGTTCCAGCCATCCAGCAGAACAGTGAGATCCTAGATATAAGCTCCACCTGCTCCTCATTCTGGTAGATCAACATCCAACTTGTCAGCAATAATGATTGCAACTCAATATTTGACCATCATGTGAGAAATTCTGGATTGAAGATGGTGTTAATGCCATTTTGATTCCCTACCTTGTAGATTCCAGTTTTTCCGGCCCATGAAATTTGATCAAGGAAGAAGAATGTACCGACCAGTGCATTCTTTGCCTGCCAACCAAAAAACAAATGTCAGCATCTGTTATGTCAGGCAAGATTCAGTGAGCTCACAGATCAAAAAAGTGCAGCAAGAATCTTCTATCACTACTTGATCCTAATTGTCACACTACAATACACACAGCAATTTCCCATTTACAGAGCTGCTAAGCAGAGAGATTCCCCCTACCAGCCTACAGAATGCAAGAAGTGTGCAGTACATGAGCATAATCTATGTGATAGCTAAGATCTCCCTCTTCTCAAATACCAAAAGGCTACAGAATGTGCAAACTCTTACCTTGCCAAGAAGGACAATTGGTAGAGGTGTTGATTTTTGTGCCGGGGCAAGTAAGCCATTCAACTCATTCAATGTCTGTCATTTGCCCAAATCACCCTTTCAGTATATATCCATTCTTTCATCATCAGCTGTATCCTCCCCATACCTTCCTCATGAGAGAGGACAAACAAAGATAGAAGAGAACCCCACCAGCATCCCACAAGTGCTACAAGTTCATAGCAGCTTTTGTTGACAATTGCTCACAATTGTCAACAAACCTCAGCCTTGGTTCTGCATGGCATGAATGAATCTGCCATGAATTCCTTAAGAAGGACACAGGCTGAATGAAAGTGTGCAATGTTTCCAGGATACTTTGCTGTACTGGAACTGAATAATCAACAAGCAACTTTGATGCTTTCCAGGGAAATTCTCCAAAACCAAAAACTATTTTTCTACTATAGAGGTGACAAGGAGAGCAGCAACATAATTATTGGTCATGCAGATAAATTGCTAACATTAGCTCTTATCCGACAGCCTACCAAAGCAGCGAGATCAGAAAAATAAAGACTGCTGTTCTCCTTGTCTTCTAAGACCTTTTTCCTGTTTCAGACATTATACAAAGAACCTAAATACACAGATTGCTACAAGTGCTGTTCCACTGCTATATCTCTAAATCCTTTTAGCTACCGCTCCTAATTTAGAATCCGCAACAGACAAAAACAATTCGGAGCCATAATAGACCTTTTCCTTAGTAATTGTGGCTAATACATCTGAAGAAATCAGGTGAAGTTGTGAAGTAAAACCCTGCTTTCACAATCAATTCTCGTCAATGAGTTCTGGAAGGAAACTTCGTTGCTTACTAGGCGAAGAAGCAATGGAGCTCAACACGGATAATTGAAGTTGCGAGAGGACCAGAAACAAAACGGCGGGAAGGCTAGGACGAGATAGAGATGCGCGACTTTTTTTACCGACCTTTGCGAGACGGAAGACTTTGCGAGCCAAGCTCGTGGTCTTGTCCACCTGTGCCGCGACGCCGGGCTCACCATTGCTGAGGAACTTGGAGCCGTACTGAATAGCACGACAAATCTTGTCCCGCGTCTCCGCCTTGTTCAGGTACATAACCAGGAAGGCGAGCTCCGCTCTGGTGGCATCCAAAGTCGCCATCGCTCCAGCAACAACAACTAAAACAGCTTCTTTCGAAGCTTCAAAGGTTTCTGGGGTTTCACCCCCGACCCCAGCACTCTGACGAAAGAATTTTCTTTCGCAAAAAAAATGATAATAGCAGGCCAGGCCACAAAAAAAATCAATTGGAAAAAGAAAAAAACAAGAAATTTTTCGAAATAGAAAGAAAAGCAGGTTGACCCGAATCTCGTCGGAAACCGCACGATTTGATGCGAAGAAAAAATAAATTGCAGTCCAATGTTCCCCTTCGTTTCCGAGCGTCTCCTTCGCCTTCTTCCTCGACCTCCGTTATCTACTTCTTGCTTCTCCTCGCTTGCACGATGAAAGGCATAAACGGACGGTCACAAGAGACCCCAAACGTAATCAGCGGTTCAAATTCCTCCTCTCTAGACTTTGTTCTAATGCGGCCTTTTCTGTAAGGGACGAGAATAGACGGTGCAGATCGATCAGTATGGTGATCGACGGCTGCATTCTGTCTGCACTCATCAAAATCCAGATAACAAATACGGATGAAAAACCTGGACAGACAAAAACTTCGTTACATTTTCCGACGACGGCTGTTTCCTGAATATTTATCATCGTTATGGATGTCATTTAAATGGCAGAGGCCATTATGCGATGAGCCCACTTATATCAACAGAAAAACATGAGATTCTCAAAATGCCGTAAAATTGATGAAACCCTAGCAAACTCCATAAATTACATCTGTTGCAAGGAAATAAATAGACATAGGTGCTCAATACAAAGGGGAAATTGGGGAAAAAAGAATAATCTTATAAATGCTTGTGTTCCATTTCTTTCTCCTTTCATCAACCCAAACAAATGAACAAAAATTGAAAACAAAAATAAAATGGTGCACTTTGATCAACACCAAGGTGTCAAATTATTATTTTCAAAAACGCACTAAAATCCTCTTTAAACGATTAGGTTTTTTTTTTCAAAAGGCCCAAAATGGGCTATGATTTCAATTTTCAATTTTTTTAAAAATTATTTTTATTTTATTTTATTTTATGTGGAAAAGGAAAAGTTAGTTCTGATACAATGTGGATTTTGGTCATGTGGTCATGCAGAATTATCTATTGTGTGCGGTAGGCATAGATTGGCCACCAACCACTTAGGGTTTTTTCTCATTTTCAGGCAGCAATTTTTATTATTATTATTATTTTTTGTGTGGTGAATCTTCTTCAATTTGTGGGAAAATCAAATTAAATTAAGGAATATTCTGTCAAATTTTCTCTATCCCTTGGGAAAAAAATCGCCAAAAATTTAATTTGTAGAAAAAAATCAACAAAAAATTGCTAGAACTGCTGCTTACAACATGAAAAAGTGCTTGAGATTTTTCTACTTACATATTTTTAATATTGCCAAATCTGGCTAAATATTCTTATGGACGATCGCCACTTGAGCAAACACTTGATACAAACACTTGATATATAAATTCGGCTTAGTTTTAAAATTTGGAGCAAAATAATCTGAACAAATTTAGGGCCTTAATATTTTGTTAAAGATGTGCAAGGGAAAAAAATTGCCTGCTTGGCATTTAAGGGTTAAAATTGATTTTAAATCTTGATTTAAAAAATCAACTACCGTATTGTTGAACTATTTCAACACCCAAAAAATATTAAATGACACCCATGACCCCAAAGCAATAGTTATCCCATATCCATGTAATTTGAGCTCTGGGCTGCAATCAAATTTTCCTTTTTTTCCCCCTCTTCTTATGTTTCATATGGTTTTCAATAGTTCATCATTATTTAAATCAACGACAAAATAAATCTTAATTGATATAAAATCATGAACATGAAATGACACATGTTAATTTATTTATTTTAATACCCATGTTTGTGGGTAGGGAAAAGGAGTGAGGAACTTATTAAGGAAGTCAATAAGAAAAGAGAGAATTAACACAAACATAGTGAGATAATTAAGCTTGAAAATCAAATAAGTATGAATTCATACCAGGGAAATGCTTAACAGGGATAAATTCAGATCAATCATGTATGATCATCCTTCACAACCAAAGTTGAAAGAAATGCTTCTCACTGAGGATGGAGCTTTGCTATAGATGTAATCTTACAAAGACATGTGGGAGAATCCACCGTTGAAAGACTTGCTTCTCACTGAGGATGGAGCTTTACTATAGATATAACCTTAGATAGACATGTGAGAGAATCCAAAGTTGAAAGAAATGCTTCTCACTGAGAATGGAACTTTACCAGAGGTGTAAACCTTACAAAGATGTGTGAAAGAATCTGCTACTCTTGCAGGTCATCTCTCCACTTAACTACTAGTTATTGTGCCACAACAAAACAATACCGTAGTGGGTTGGATTACACATTCACCTTGCAAGTGCTTGTGATTTCAAACCACTACTAGGTGAAAACTGCCTAGTAGTGAACTAAGCCTGATGGGGCCACGGCTCAGCCAATCATCCTTGGGTGATGGCATGACTAAGCTTGTCTCCAAATGGATCAGAGAGTATTGGCCTCCAAATTGGAGGCCGTAGCCTGCAGTCACACCTGTCACCAGAATGGAGGTGTTTTCAAACCAACACTACGTAGGTATGAGTTTTAATGGCACTACAAAAAACTGAGTTTGTGGGTGAGAGGTTTGTATCTGGCAGGGACTCATGACCATCCTTCTCCACTTGGAGCATAGTGCATGATGGTTCGTGTGGTTTTCATCCCCACATCCAGGCAACCCAACATGCTTGGACCTGTATCATTAGTAGTGCAACTGGGGATCTCTTTCTCCTGGAAGAAGTCTGTATGCAGCCCAGCAACTGCATTTGTAGCTGTCTGACTGCTGTCAAATACTGCAGTAATGCTTGTTTGTTGAAAGAAAGCATCCAACCAGCAAAGGCATCAGGGGGCATTTCCACCTGCAGATTTCGCTTCTGAGTCATCAGGAGAACGTCTCAGCAGCCAATTTGCCCCAGAATTCAGTTGTTTAAATGTTTCCCCATTCAACAAAAAAGGCAAACTTGACAAGAAGGACCCAACAGACAATCCATCACACTATTTGGCAGATACTTGTTGCATCATTCTTCTTCCACCTCCAGAGCTTGGGACTAGTTCACTTTGGTGCAGAAAAGTGAACTCCAGTGCTCCATCGGAGAAATCTAGATGATGTGATCTCCATCAGGTGAAGCTGAGACCTGAAACTGATCAGCAACTCCAAGGAGGGTAGCAAGCTGCAGCACCATTGCTTGGACAACTTCTGACTCAGGCAGCATCTCATCAGGCAGTACAGGACAGCAACGTGGGGCAAACTCAGGCTTGCCACCATATTTTGCATGAAGAGCAATAACTGCACGACAAAAGATGAATCTGTACACTCACAACAACCATCTAAACATGTCAGGTATAATACACAAGTTACAACTCCCTCTATTTCCTCTCATCTTTCTTGAAACTAAGAATCCTAACTACCACTCTCTCAAGACATTTATATTCTAGTACATAGTTCACACATGCAAATTCAAATCTTCCTTTTCTTGAGGCCAATCCTTTACTTTGCTTCCATCATGGCACCCTCTTTGTTTCTCAGGAAATACTGCCTCATCTGAAATTCACATTCAAGGCAGGAAAGATCTGTTCATTGTGCCAGCTTCACAAGTCAGAGATATAGTGAGCAGCCTTCACTGAAGCTCTGTCTCTTCTGACTGTCATCACTTCTGCACTGTGAGATAATCTCATCTTTGGAGATTTTTTTGCTATACAAGGGCAAAAGTACTTTGTCAGCTATCTTCACAAGGTCCTGCAGCTTAAGGACTTCATAGTCAGTGAGACTCACTTTGCTGGTTTTCAACAATGCTATAGTTTTCATTGGCCTGGGGCTCTCTCAAATGTCTGACTGGGTATCTTTAGTTTCCTCCTTCTGTGACTCAGACAAGTACAGAATTGTACCTGAGAACCAGTTGGCGAAGGAAAGGATCAAACAACACACGTGCCCATGCTGGACTTATTGTAGTTGATGTTACAAGGGCAGTTCCCCATTCCACAAAAGATGTTGAAAGGAGTTTCTCTGGATCAGTTTGTCCCTGCTCACATTCACAATCTGAGATTAAGTGTGCTCTTTCAGTACCATATGCGATTGACATATGTTACATAAAAATATTTCAATTACATGGAACCAATAGAGATGCAAGCATCCAGGTATGAAGGTGCTCATGTCAACTGACCTTTGGGAAGCTTGTATGACTGATTCCAAGTAACCGACAAAATGCAAGAAATGGAGCTGTTAAGAAGAATGTGAACAAGTTGCCAGTATTGCTCAGATGTGATGAAGAAGTAGGGGTGCCAGTGCCTTTCTCATCTATCTGCATACTTGGTGAGAGCAAAAGTACTGCAGGTTCTCCTCTTTCCTCTCCACTGATGCTCTGTACACACACATCAGATCTGCTGAAGGTTTCCTTGCTAATGGAGAAAGCTTGAAAGGTCCTGATGTATATCACCAACAACAAAGAACCAACAGAGAAAACACAGATAAAACTAATTACCTCAAAAATGAAACTGTTGTCACTGTCAATTATGATGAACAAAGGCCGACGGGTAAATGGAAGGATGTCACTGGGGTACAGGAAGTTGGAGCCTGGGCTGCGCTTTGAACCCATCCAGAGCCCAGGGGCGACACTTCCACCAGGTGATGTTAGAGCCACATTGCCAACATATTTTGGGCTATCTGCAGGGGTACTCGTTTCGCTTTGTTCAGCATCCCCTGATTCCTCACTGCGAGTACTAACATAGGACTGTATCTGATTGATTGTTAACTGGTTTAAACTCAAACTTGGAGTGAGGGAGACTATCTTGTTTCTTGATGAAGACCCCATCATCAAGTTTGCTGAGGAAGCACTTGATGTGAGAGTGTGAGCTGGCATGCCTGCCAAAAAACAGGGAAACAAGTGGGAATTCCTTCAGTAACAATGAAAATCCACACACAACTCATTGGCTCACACATTGTGGTGTCAACAAAACAGTCTCGACTCTGTGTATGGTCCAAGAATAAAGAATGGCAGATAAAAGACCAATACCTGATGCAGAAACATAGAGTAAAACGACAGAATCTGTTGAAAGCTCTTCACAAGCTGTCCCCAGTACCTGTGTAACTATGTTAAAAAAAAATCAGTACAAGCCTCCCAAAATTGTGAAAACCAAATAGACAATCATAAAATAAGCAACTTGGTTGAGGACCACCATCCATATCAGCCTAAAAATTCCTGTAGCAGAAATCCACAATACAGGCCTGTGAGAAACCAATTTTTTGCACAAAAAACTCAGACCATAGTAATTTGAGTTTCATTTTCTACGCACAAGGAGCAAATGCTGGACTGTTGGTCGATACAATATATACTTGTGTGGATTTGGTGGCAAACTTGGATCAGCTATCTCTTCTACAACTCCAACATTGCTGGATGACCCCACACGGTTGCCCCCTGTCATTCCAGTTCGCATGCGGTACAATGACCCACTAGGCTCCCACTCAAGAGCCTGAAGCATCCTGAAGGTGTCTAGTGTCAGCTCACTAAACTTGACCTGTCAAGCAACAACACCTTGCATCCGTCAGAAAATTCTAAAAACAGACTAATCTGATGATTTTAAAAATCAGAATATGGGGGGGTTCCAGACTTAAAGCCTAATCATCAAGGGCCAAGATCACTAGCCTCATTGTGATAATAGCTGGCAAGGATGGCATCTTCCAGTTGCAGTGGCTTCTTTCCCTCCAGCTTCTCGACTGCTGGGAGCACTGAATGTTGAGGGTCAAGAAGGACACTGTATCTTAGTGGTCTGCTTGTGTCACAAGCAGCATCTGCTTTCAAAAACCGAACAATCTCTTGCATAACCAGCTTCCACTCCTTGACTTCAATACCCTGGGGCACAGAAACATAATTTTTTTTGCAAAGAATATCTCAGAAACCATCACCTCCCATTTCCAATGAAGTATTTAAAACCTTTTCACAGGCATCAGAGTAGATAATCATCTTCAAGAAGCCTGTTTGTCTTGTCATTAAACATACCTGATATGTATGGCCATATTCATCAACAAGGAGACGAAGTTGGCGGGCAAGCATGTGTGCCATTTCCCTCCGATTAAGAAGCAAACATATGACAATGAAGCGCGCACAGTATCTCAGCTGTTTGTTAGCCAGTGAGGCATCCTTATCGCTGTCCTTGAAATACTCACGGCTCATGATGGCCTCATAGAAGATGAAAGACTCAGACAGAAATTTGGCATTACTTGTCCGAAGATAATAGTTGTAATATAATTGTCCAATCCGCGATGCTATCTCTCCTATCTCCCACCTTTTCAAACCCACCTCCATCAATCTCTGCCGATTCTCTTGCTGGTATTTCCATAGTGTTGAGTATGCCTGACAGATGCCAACACTATACATGTTTAAGGAAAAAAAAGGACATTTGCTAAGAAGAAGTCACAAAGAAAACAGGGGAGTTAAACAAGGTCTTAAGCAGAATCTACAACTTTTTGGTTCAAAGAAAAGAACAGCAGACCTGAAATGCTTTGTGAAAGTAGTAGTCCCATTTGTTGCGACCATAAGGTGGAAATTCCCGGAGCCTTGCAAACTTGCTGTAAGCTTTATCAACTAATGCACGGTATTCTTCACTTGGAGGTTGAGTACCAGGTGCCATTGAAAAAAACTAGCTCAAACCCTCCTCATGGTACACTTCAACTGCAAAGCAGCCATACAAAGAACGACATGTAAGAAAACCTGCAAAGGCAATCAAGACTCCTGCTAAAGATTCTCTTACTGCATACCTCTAGATAACATGAATATCTGTCAAGAATTCCAATCATTTGAAAAAGTTCTGCATTTCACAGAGGATCCAACCAAAAAGAGTTTGCTTATGTCTGCTTCACAGATTGATGCTCTTGTATACACCCAAAAGAAAAAAAAAGCAAAACCCCCATTGCTACTTGCTAATGTGTTCCTGCAGTTTAGTGGCCCTCACGACTTTTGTCTCTACCCTTCACACAAAATAAAAAACACTTGCGCCCACAAACAAAATGAATGTCGTTTTCTGAAACATTTCTTCTACAGTTTGTCTCATTGACCAACAAAAATCCAAAGGAGCTTACAAGGTTGGGTTTTGTGGGGTTTTCCACTTGTGTTTCACAATTAACCTAATTCTGCTTTGTTCGTTTGCTACTTCTACAAGTTATGATCTCGAACTCTAGAAGTTGTATTATTTCCTCTTCGTGTTCTCCTCTCTTCTGCCGCCACATGCATACAGATTAGGGTTACCCAGCAAACAAGCGCAGAAAAAGCACACACACTTGGAACTCGCTTCATTCATTCCGTGGGTTAATAAAACCACAACTAAAGAAAAGAAGAGAACCATACTGATACAGAGACACTATAGAAGAATGAGAAGTGAGAGCTCACGACTACCTAATCACAAGTTTTACTAACATCCCAATGCACTAAACTTGAACTCTTTCTCTCTCATACACAACACAGGAATGAATCCTTTCTCAGGTCCATTAGTGAAAATTCACACCACCCATAAACCCCCCAAAAAACAAAAGAGAGAGAGAGAGAGAGAGAACCCAGCTGCTTACTTCTAAAATAGTCCTTCTTCCATCACTTCGTCACATGTTGGTTACGACTCTAGAAGCAGAAAAACCGTATATAAACCAACCCCACTTCCCATGGTCTCACAAGCTGCCCAAAACCTTGATGCAAAAAAGAGAAGTTCCCACACAAATACACAACATTACATACCTTTCTTTTAGCTCTTTTTTTCTCTATCAGGTCGTTGGGGAAACGAAAATTTGAGGGATGGAGCTAGCAACTACCAACTTGCACTCTTCCCTTTGACGAGTACCTTATGAGAACAATAGGTAGCTAAAATGGCGCCTTAGATCCCTCCTATTAATACATATACAACTGTAATCCGTACTAAAGGGTGTTCTGGTTGTGGAGGTGTGTAGACGTGTGTGAGAGAGAGAAAGAGAGAACAACAAGAGCTCCTATCTGAGCAAATCCATCAACAAACAAATGCAATTAGATACTTCCTAGGATGAACCACCCTTTTTCTTTTTTGGATTTCCAGGTTTAGTTTTGTTTGTAGTTTCGTGTAGGGTAAAGGACCCACAACAGGGCTGTTCTTGGAATAAGGGCCACAATCGTACTAGGCGGGAGCTGAGCACTGGACCCAAATTCTCAGAAGACTCCCCTTGAATTCCTTACCTGGTTACAGAATCAGTAGAATTTTGCTCTTGGAAATGCGCAGGGTAGTGATTCATTTGAGAGGAGAGGATACACCTTACACATAAGATTCCTCATTTTTATCTTTGAGGAATTGTACACATAAGGAACCATCCTGCATTGAGGCAGAAATTTTACTGATGTAATGTGTAGGGTAAAGCCCTAGGGTGGGGGCATTCTCAAAATAAGGGGCCAAAGATGAGGCGGGCAATAGCTGAGTCGGGCCTCACATTCTGGGAATGTCCCCCCCAAAATCATGAGGTGTATGAAGGAGAGGGTTCTTATGCCTAACCCTCAATAGTGGGACAATTCTTACAACCTACTCCTTAATAGTGGGACGATTCTTACACCTTGTAAGTAGGCATAAAATCCTTCCCAATTTCTAGGAGGGAAATTCATAGATATAAGATGCCCTCTGCATACACCACAAATTTTCTCTGAGTGCTTTACATGTCGTTCACATAGACCAGAGAAATTCTACTTGTTCTTGGCGTGTAGAGGAAGGCCCCAGAGTGGGCGGGGCAGTCCTGAATAAGGGGTCTGTAATGAGAGTCTGGCCCCACAATTTGAGAATGTTCCCAGCTATGTCTTACATGGAGTAAACCACAAGGTGAACATTGTCATAAGCCTAACCAGCTGTAGATGACAAGGCAGCAAGAGCAAGAGCCATATTACTTTACAACAGGCATCTTATCTCTCTCTACTTACAAAGAGTTGCTAGAATTTCTCTAACATATGTGGAGGGAGGCTTACTCTCTCACAAAAAAAATCTGCAAGAATTTCCCTGTGTATAGTGGGGAGGCCACTTTCTTTACCCAGCTTAATAACTCCTCTGCTGAGAGGAGGCACTTTCAACAAGCCTGCTTTAATTTTTTTTAAACCTTTTTTACTGCCATACCTGATGGGTATCAGAAGGATATCTTCCAGGTATGAACTTTTAAATTTTTATTGTGATACCTGGAAGGTACCCACCAAGTATAACAGTAAAAAAATTATAATAATCATTCATTTTACTGCAGCAGTTTTTAGTGTAGGGTAAAGCCCTTGGGCACCAGCATTCCCAAAATAAGCGGGCCGGTCCTCAACTTTCGGCCTTGGGGGGGACTGCTTATGTTGGGAATGCCACCACCCTAGGGCTTTACCCTACACTACAATTTCCGCCTCCGTAGAACCTTTTGTGCAAAGTGTGTCCTCTCCTTCTCTGACAAAATCACAGTTATTTCAAAATTCTACAAGATCTTTCTGCCAGGTAAGGACCTCCAAGGGGATGGTTCTGGTAATTTGGGTCCCATGCTGGACTCCCCACCTCCCGCCAGGCCCTCATTCCCGGTAAAGCCCCATTCCGGGTCTTTACCCTACACTTATAACCTACCTGAGTAAGTGTCAGAGTAGGTGTGAGAGGGATTTGGTAGGCATAAAGTGCTTCCTATTTTTACAGAGGCGTTATTATAATGTTCAGAAGTGCCTTCAGAAATACTAAGAAATCTCTCCAAGTGCCCATTGATGAAGCATTGAAACCCATGTTTGATGAAAACCTGAAATGAAATTATTATTTGTGAAATGACAAAAACCAGGAAACAAAAGTGTTGTTGCCTTTGGAAGGATTTAACAACATTTTCATGTGATGCTTGAGATTTTTGTTTTTGAGAATGTGTAACGACATCAATGTCATGCAAAGATAGAGATCACTTTAATTGACTATGTTGTCCAATGGATAATGCTTTAAGATTGAAAAGTGTGGTAGTACTAGCCTATTGTTAAAGTTACTTTGGGGACTTGGTTATTTGCACCACAGCCTCCAAATTATCTTCTTGAATGCTTGTGTGTATGTTGTAGTCGGAAGGGTATTATTGTTGACGAAAGCCTTGAATGATTTTGTTCAAAAAAGATAAACTGGAGTATCAAAAGTAGTGTTTCCTTTCAAGGATTTTGGGTGCAAAGCAGAATGTATGCAGGTAGTTGTAAGAGTGTGAGTTTAAGGATTTCTTCCTTCATTGTTTGCATCAAGTAAAATCATCTTTGATTCCTCCTCTGGAGAAGGTAATCTCTCTGACAGTGTTGATGACAACTCTCTTTCACATTCTCCCCTGGATTCACCTAAAGGTGCATTCACACTTGGTGATAGGGACTCTATCATTGGGTTCCCTAACACCATGCTAGTCATTTACGACTTACACCTACTTACCATGGACATTTTATGTTAAGTTAACATTCACTTAACATTAAGCTATCACCCATTTGACATTGGGTGCCACCTAGGATGCCACCTAGATCTTGATTTACCACCAACTTAACATCAAGTGTGAATGCACCATTAGAAGAGTGAGAAAGGAATCCCTAACATTACGTGTGCCCATAAGCCAGATTTGCATAACGTATCTAGAGGTATTCTTAAAAAGCATATTTGGCCCGTAGGCTTTACAAAAACGAGGCAGGCTTTCCCTTTCTGTAACGCCCAGTGGCCATTTTTTTTTTCCTCACAATACCCAGAGGGTATACAGCGGGTGTGCATTGGGTATCACAGGAAAAAGAAAAAACTAAAAAGAAACACCCGCTTTTACACCGTGTAGAGCCCACAGATGAGATTTGCACAAAATTTCAGGACTCCCTCAGGACCTGCCTCAGAGTACCTTATGGAAATAAGGCACCCATCCTGGGGCTTTACCCTACAAATAATTGTTAATGCAATCAGTACAAGAAAGAGTACTGCTGCAATCTTTTTCCCTCAGTCACACCTTTGCCCTGTTTTTTTTTCACCCTGTCATGTTTTGCACTCATAACCTCTCATGTTACTAGTACCTATTGTCATGCCACAGAGCATGTGGCAAAGGGTCTTGTAACATGTTACACAAACCCTAACATGAGTAACATAACATGTGTATGATGACATGGGCCCCAAAACATGTCTTGAAAATGGGGCAAAAGGCAGACTGGGGGAAAAAGAATCGCAGTAGTCTTGTACTCTTGTACTGATTGTATTAACAACTATGGATATAAGTAATGTGCCTGGGGTGAACCAGCACCGACATTGGTACTAGTGTTGTTCTGATATCAGGTTTTGGAGATACCAGACGGTTCTTGGTATCAAGTTTTTAATTTTTTTTTTTAAAATCCAAATTTTTTGGTACCTTTCTGGTATCAATATTGGATTGTAGTTAAATTAACAGTAGCAATATGAATGAGAATTTACATAAATAATGATCTGGAACCAAGTATTGTATTCACGGTTTTCAAAGTGTGAAAATGTTTTTTTTTCAAGGTCCATTAAAGAGAATAAAGTGCTAGGATGGGTAGAATCACATAACAAGAGATAATACAAGTAATATTTCACATACAAGCATCTCATCCATCAAGAATTACAAAGGTGTGAGGTGTTAAAATCCAAAATGCTACAATTACAAAACTCGAGTGAAAAATATGAGTGCTAAATGTAATGGATTTACAACCAAAATCTAAAAGTCTTACATTCTCAAAATATTTAGTTTTCTCTAGCATGTCTTCTTTTTCTTTTAACAAGGTCTCTTCAATGACAAAAACTCTCAACTAATTTTTGTCCATCAATAAACTTGCAATCGTTTTGTTCATCACAAAGTCAATTCTTGTAAATCATTACAAGCTCGTCAAGATCATCAACCCCAAGACAACACTGCTATAGCTAACAAGTATACCTACAATTGAAAAGATTCAATCCATTTTTTATTTGTGAATCTGTGATGCCCAAATTCTATTGTCATGTACTTAGTAATATGGCCTATTCATACCTGGTCCAAATTGTATTCAAACTTAATACATAAGATTATATGAACTACAACCTTTCCTTGCAATACCAACATGGATTGCCCACTGTATGTAACTCAATAAAGTTGTAAAGATTTTAATCACTCCCACATAATCTTGAGAAAGAAAATTTTCATTAAACTACAAAACACAAAAAGGGAACCAATTCAAATAAAGCTAACTTGATTTCCAACAATTACAAAATGCACTAGAGCTCCAACCAATTAGCCAACTCAATTTCTAACAACTACAAAATGTATTAGAGTTCCAACCAATTAACCAACTCAATTTTCAACAACTCCAATAGGTATGTATTAAAGGTCCATCAAGTTACCAACTTCATATCAAAATCAAACAAAAACTTGAATTGATATATAATATTAAAATTTGGTAGTGCAATCATAATCAAGTCACAATCCCACCTTCAAGTAGATGCCCTACTAAAGTAGGGGAAAACATTTCACTCATATAACTTTCAATTTAATGAGTTTGTTTCCCTTTTCTTTTTCGGATTGAACAAAAGGGTTGTGGGTCGGTTCACCAATTTAAGCTATTAGAAAAAATATAAATATAATGGAATTTGGCAGACCTTGGCTTCCTTCCATACATTGCTACTGATTGACAAAGAAATAAGCTTGGAATTTTTGAAGCAATGTCATTGTCAATCAACAAACAACATTTCTTACACCTCTAATAAATAATCATCCTGGTGGTGAATTTTTGCTATTTAGCAAATCCTTTAGGAGAAAATATTGGGAAAAATTATGTAATATTCAACTTTCAACAAATATTCATAATACATTGCAAAAAATCTGAAATGAAATACAAAATACGGTCTCCATACCACTAATATTTGGAACATGGAATCCAAAAGTGTTGTTCCAAAAACATCAAGTTGAGTAGGTGGACTCATGACCACCTTGCAACTGGTAATGTATTCAATTCAATCCTCGGCCAATCTATGTATAACGTGGTCATGGGTGATGAAAGAGTCACCTACTGAGATCTACCTTGTAATTGGATGAGTAAAGAAGTAAGTTGTGCAGTCCAAATAGTATAAAAGCTTATTGGCTTTGATGTTTTTCATTTTTCTAGCATGCTGTTGGAGTCACTGGAAGCACAAAATTCTGTGCAAGATTGGGACTATTAGCTCCTACATTCGTTGATCTCAGTGTGTTTTAGTCCTTCAACATTTGGTAATCTCTGGTCATAAATCAGATGCCATAGACATAACTAGCATGCTGTGGCATGCTCACTTTGCAAAGAGACACTTAAGATCGATAATCCCTCAACATTTTAGCCGCAACTGAAATGAGTAAGCAAGAACTGTAATCACTACAAGTACCAGTTCTTTGCTAACACTCACAACCACAATTTTGTTCAGACTCAAAATACACCAGACACATTGAGAAGCAATAGTCCCAATAAAATCCCTGTAACTAGTATTCTCAGATGTCATAAGACATAACTTGCATGCTGTGGCATGGTCTTGGCATGCTGACTTATCAAAGATGCGCTTAAGGCAACATAAATCCCCAACATTTTAGTTGCAACTGAAATGAGTAAGCAAGCACTGTAATCACAGCAAACACCAGTTCCTTGCTAACACTCAAAAACACAATTTTGTTCAGACTCAAAGTACACCAGACACATTGAGAAGCAATAGTCCCAATAAAATCCCTGTAACTAGTATTCTTAACAGAGTGATCAAGGACAATGGTGCAGATAATCTCTGGTTCACCTAAGGTAGTCTCAGCAAAATTATAGTAGTCTAGTGCCACCAGCATAAAGCTAACAACTGATGGCCAAACTGGAAAGATGAAACTGGAAGCATTCAACAGTGATGTACACTAATGTACATTTGACTAAATTTGCTGGAGTTTTCCACAAGGAATAGAGCCACAGGCTCCCTTACATCCACATTGGACATGGCGTAGAGCAAGTGAGAAAGATTAAATCTAGAAAAGAGCTGATGGATGGCCAGCCAATATTTTACCCTGAAGGAAGCAAAACTCAGTGTTGCAGGTGAGATACAAAGTTACAAAGTGGAGTTTCAACTATAGCCAGAGTAGGTTGACCAAACCTGGGAGTTGGACATACCACTTAAATTTTCACCAAAGATGGCAATCCAAGTTGTGGCCTTTGGAATGGATGCTTCACAACCCTTGGAACATGCCAACCACGAAATCCACTTGCTATAGTAGTATCTAGATTTCCCATGGGCCAGACCTGGAGATTACCAGAACATGCTGACAAAAAAAGTTATTACTAAATACAGAGGCTTTGGGGATTGGGACACATAACCAACACCACAATGGTAGTAATAGGAATTAACTACATGTCAATACGAAATTGCTCATCTATGGATGTGAATTCCTGGAAAAACGCCCTGAAATGACGAAATGCTGTGTTGATATCTTCAGCGCCACACATCTCACGCACACTGTTCCATCCAAATGCACATCAAGACCAGATTAGACAACAATTTCTCATGCTCTCAGTCCACTAGATGCTATTAGTAACAAAAAATGATGATCCCAGCAATATGTATTTTTGCCACTTACAATGAATGGGACCATATCATCATGTCCTCTCACACATTCTACTGAAGGAAACATTGTATAAAAGTATTGCACAACTTTATGAGTTTTGGAGACCTCTCCATAATTAGAGTTGAAAGTCAACCTGAATAGAGTTGAGAGATGATGCAATAAGAAGTTTATAGATGTTTCAGACATGATTTCTACTAATCAGCAATCAAGAAAAGGAAAAACTGTAAAACAGAGACCCAGCCCTTCAAAACAGAACAAAGATTTGGAGAAGTTTGAAGAGAAACAGTCACATGAATGTCCAGAAACCTTCAACATCCTGAGTTTCTATCACAGCAGTAGTAGCAGAAGGACTCAGCCATGGGGGCTGGCTATTTCAATGAAACATAAGAGAAGGAGATGACCAAAGAAACTAATAAGAAACAGAACAAGGAACAAAAACCAAAAAGAAGCAAACAAGGAAATAGGAAGAGGAGAGAAAGAACATTGAGAACATTTAGAGCATGATCTTTGGGAAACAATATCACACCCTAATTGATTAACATACTCAGCTACATGCCATTAACATTTGCAATAGTTAAACAGGTCTATAGCTATAACCTCCAATTACCCTCTTCACTCAAAGGTTCCATGTGATAAATGGTATATACTGATTGAATGGACAACAAGCACCTTCCCAGGGTGGTGGTGTTCCACTGCCACAAACTAGCAGCTAGATATCAATATCCCGTACTTAGAAGAATGCTGAAGAAGATAGAATGACCTATGCATGGAGAGCTGGGGCAAACCACAATCGACAATCCGGATACCATAGCCTGCTGCGAATATTGGGTTAGCTGTTGAGCAGCAGCCCATGTCCCTCAGCACTGTGAAACTCTTCAACCCATCCAAAACCTCCACTATGTTATTGGGTTTTGCAGAAATCAGGGTTGTGTTAAAGAACACCAATAAGGTATCCAACACAGAGCACAGAATCACAATACTGATTCCTAGGAAATCCTGCTCAGGTGAAAGCATCCACCTATCTGGGAACTATTTCCTTGGCACATGATTCCAACATCAAACATATAGATAGTTTAAGAACAACTTAAGTTGGAAACATCTTGCACTATATGAAATGTCCTTTTCCTTTTCTTAGCTGCTGTGAAGAATAGCAACCTGAATTGGGATGCAATTTCGTTTTGCAACTTCCCGGAACAGAAATGAGGTAACAATGTTAGTTGTGTTGCTGTGAACAGCATCTTGCTTGATAACTAGACCATCAAAGAGCCTGGGCTGACGAAATGCATCATCCTGACTCATCCCACACAACTGTGTAGGGTGCATAGCAGGTGCCATATCTGCAGCTACTGCACAGGACCCACAAATCCCTCCATTGCATATAGTTTAGTGAATGAAGCACTCAGTACTACCTATCAAATGCACCTGGGATTTCACAAGGCCAAGACTTCATTTGGAAGCAGAATTTCAGATGTCTCATTGATTATCGTGTCAACATGAAGTTTTCACATTCTTCTCTTCATTAGTTTCTCTAATCCTCTCTAGTTTTGCTACCATCCCTGTGGAATTCTCTAGCAAATGTCGTGCTGCAACTTACCAATGAAAGATCGACGAACAGCTCGCTCAACAACCCCTTCAGTCTTTGTGCCCTGGGCAAGCCACCTTGTTATACGAGTCATGGCCTGCAACATAATCTGTGGCCCAGCTCCTTGTACTGAGTCTGACCCTTGCTGCAACAGACCAATATAACAACATGATAAGCTGTATGGTTGTCAAAAACAGTCGCAGTGAAGCTGAATGCCACTGTCCCTTGAGAATAAGCAAGATACTATAATATGCTGCAAGGACATCACCTCTCCAATGTCAAAGAGGGCCACCATGTGGATACCACTTTCATCCAGAAGAGAAGACGGTTCTCTGCATGTGTCCAATAGAGCCCATAATGCACAAAATGATGATGCTAGATTGTCCAGCCTACTTGCAAACACAAATTCTTCACGTGCACCTCCCACACAACCAGGTTGCGTGTCATACACATTCAGCTCGAAGTCTGCAACCTCCATCACATCACAGTTGAGCTCCTCAGCTAATACCTGCAATTCCTTCCAACCACCTTCCCTTGTTGAGAGCCATGCCTGAATTTTCCTGCTAGACCATAGAGTCCCCTTCCTCTTCCATCAGCCTTGGCCTTTGCTGCAGTGATATAGGCTTTAACTTAGGGTCCAACAAAATAAGGATTGCAACGTTTCATGCCTCTTTTCGATCTTGGTTTAGTATGGCACAGAGATGAACATTTCAACATACAGGAAAAGTCCTGAAGTGAATAGCATAGGCCCATTTCCTCATTAGATGCAGTGTTGGAGTTCCAAGTAAAATACTAGAAAATTGTGTAAACTCACTTGCACTCCCTGAACACATAGACAAGTTGTAAGACACAAGGTACCCCAAACACCTCCACTGTGGATAGACAACAGCATCCACTCATTGTGCAATTTACCTGTATCAAAAGAGGGTGATGTGGAGTTCTATTTTGAGGATAGACATGACCTATGCGCTCAGGATGTTCCACAGGCATTGATGACTCTGAATCATATGGCACCGTCAGTTCTGACTCAATTTGGATAGCCAAAATAGGTGCAAACTGTGCATCCATTTCAACCTTGCCATCTTCAGTTGCTAGACCCCTGGAAATAATATCATGACAAATATAAAATCAATGCAAGCAGAGAGAGGCATACAATTCTGCAGCTATGGAAGGCTTGCAACTCAGAACAATTGACCTTTGTCTAATGCCAGGTCTACTAAGGAGAAGTCTAAAAGTCTCTCAATACCTCCAGTCTCTCACAGATTCACCAAATATATCATCTTACAGAGTTCCCACTGCCCTGAACTTTACTTCTGCACACTTATTCAATACAGCCGGCTGTCAAGGGACAAACAGAGAAGATGGACCACTGGAATTTTCATTTCCTCTGTTGCAGATTATGGACAACATGCCCTACAACATAAGATCTGAAGAGAAAGAAAGTATTCAACCTCTCAGATAGTTTTGGAAGAGAGGGGATGCGCAATATAGGTCGTTTGACTCTGACAAGTTCATGTACAAGCTCGCCATCTTTCCTTCGAAGCAAAACCCGACCTGCTACACTGAGGTCTCTGTCAAACCATGTATGCCACATCCCTGATCCACAGGTCTTCACTTGAACATGCAAAAAGCTTCCCTTTGAGGAATGAGAGACTGGTGTCAACTTGGGACAGGGGCTGTCAGTGTGTGCAGCCACCACATGGAATCCGTTGCCAGGCTTATATCTGCATTCACCAGTCAAAACACCTAAAAAGGATGAGGAAGATATCCCAATTCAAAGACACTGTCTTCCATCATGATACCAATCAACCTCAGTATCACAGTCAAGAAGCTATGGGCAGGCAATGAGGGAACTTTGATATGTGAACACAGAAGCAGATTTTGTACAAAGAGGAGAAAACTCACTAATTGTGAAGGGAGACACTTCATGTACTAAGCATGACTAAGTGTCTCCCTTTCAGAGGTGGTGACTTTCCAACTATAGCAGGGGCAATGCGGTTGCCCCAAAAATCCCTTCCCCATACCCCAAAAAAACTTCTAACATGGCCTAGTGGTGAATTGAAACCCGAACCACCTGCGAGGTGGCCATGAGTCTAACCATTTGGCTGTTGCATGATGCTTACTAATTGCATGAAGTTCTGCATTAACAACATTGGAACAACATTCTGAGTACAATGGCTACAAACAGGGTGGAGACAATTGCCAAGTACAGTGTATGCATTCAGGGCCCCTCAGAAAATCCAAGAGATTATACAGTTCACTGTAACAGAGGCTGGGGAGATGATTTACTTGTGACCAATGGCGAAAGCAAATATGGAAGACATGTTACGTATGAAGAAGTAGTGACCTCCTGGCTGCAATGCCCATTCATCACACTCACTCAATTGCTGGAATCCCGCACCAAGCAAATGCCTCCTTGCCTCC
>Ga0116227_10005198_pt1 | contig 27690 bp, 19 predicted proteins | sample S1TSphgellanicum_FD_89693 | JGI IMG/M metagenome (GOLD analysis project Ga0116227, IMG submission 89693) | Host-associated microbial communities from peat moss isolated from Minnesota, USA - S1T2_Fb - Sphagnum magellanicum MG | ecosystem: Host-associated > Plants > Peat moss > Unclassified...
CGCTAGAATGTCGTAACCTAATTTCCTCCAATAGCTTTGCCCACAGACTGGGAACAGGAAATTCCGCCCTCCGATTAGCGCCGGGCCCGGTCGGCCTGAAACCCGAGCTCCGTCAGGGACGTACTGAATTTATATATAAGATGGTTCTCAAAAAAGATTTGCAAGAAAATCAAATAACTGCCTCTATAACCACCAGTGTTTTTTTTCTCAAATTCCTCAGCATTAATTAGCTGTAAATGGCGACTCTCCTGGTGGACTAGTAGAGTTTTCTTGGAATCCTGCCTAGTTCTGGCGACCTACAGGAACAAACTGTCTAAATATGGTGACTTCTAAGCTTTTTTGGTCAAGATATGGCGAATTTTTTTTTAAATCTCAAAAATCCCTTTGTTGGATTCGCCAGCCCTTTGTTTTTTTGGACGCCAGGATACGAAAATTCACCCAAAAAAAATTAAAAACACTGATAACCACCCATTCTTTCCCAGTTCCTGTATGAAAACTGCCAGTGCAATCAGGTTGGTTTCTGAAATAACTGGAACCAAGGTTGGGTTTTTTTTTTCTCTCCCCCGAAAAAACCCAGAATCGGCAGTTGTCTGATTCACAATTATATTAAAAACCGAAAACAGACGGTTATTAACAGAATCAAATACCCACCCAACACTGGTTTTCAATTACCAGATTTCTAGATTTGGTTCCAGTTGGTTGGCAAACATGTAAAAGAATGGTTAATTGTTTCTACTTAATTTCATATCGCTAAATCTTCCTATGGAGGAACCTCTTTGATTACACTGCAAAAATTCACAAAACAAACATTGAGCTTTCGTATAATGTTTAGTTGCATGTCCACTCTTCAATAATTCACTTTAAAATAATGATCGGTAAGAAATAATTGGGCAGTCAAAAGATTGAATGCAAATATTCTAGGCTGTTAGAAGCAGATTTGTTTTTCAAACTTTTTTGCCAATTTGTTGATTTCAAGTAAATGGTGGTAAAGATGGAGCCACTTTTTTGTATCAAAAAGATATGAAGTAGAAATGTTGAGGATGCTTCTATATTTCTGACCTAGCCAGTTCAAAATGTGGTGAAACTTTTCATTGTTTCCAAAAAATCTCAAAAATATGGCCAAAAAACCCTAAAATCCTTAGGGCTTCATCAAAAGAAAAAAATCATGAGTGCCAGAAATTTCTCCACAAAAGGAAGGCCTAATTTTATTATTAGGAATTAGGATGGGGCATTGGGTCAGTCCCCAGTGGATGCACTGTTATCTAATGTATTCAACACTATAGGTAGTTGTAACTTTGCGACAAGTTCAACCTAATGAACAAGGAAACTTATTGCCGTCTTAGAGATTGAGGAGAGGAGAGGCGGGTCCATGGATTTTGGAGACTAGTTGTGGTAACACGTTAAATGAGCCAAGGGCCCTGCTTGTTTTTTTCTCTTGTGTGCCCATTTGCCCGTCCAAGACACATTTTGGGTCCTCTTCATTCTACACATTGACTAGAGTGCTCTTGGTATTGGAGCTATTCTTGGTCGATTTGATGAGGAAGGTAAGGAATATGTTATCGCCTATGCATCCCGAAGCAACAACAAGGTTGAGAGCAACTACTCTTCATACAAGGGGGAGTGCCTTGCTATTGTATGAGTCGTCATACATTTTAGGCCCTATGTTTATGGCACTTATTTCACTTTGTATACCGACCACCAACCTATTAAATGGTTGATGACCAACGATAAGTTTACTGGTAAGTTAGTTCGTTGGGCATTTATACTTCAGGAGTATGAATTTAAGGTTATTCACCAACCTAGTATTACACATTAGAACGCGAATACCATGTTGCAGAGACCCCTCATTACCTCTGAAGATTTCTCAGAAGCCAGGCAAAACGTCGACCAAATTCTAGCAATACATGTATCTAATGCATCTAGTTATCTTGCATTACTACAATGTAACCTGGTTACATTATGGATATATGGGAGGACTTAGACACTTTGAGGTTTCTTCAGCATGGGGAATACCCTCCCCAAGTTACATCAAGTCAACGAGATTGCATACGACAACGGTCCAAACGTTACTCATGGAAGGACAATCACTTCATTTGATGCTTACCACAATGTGAAAAAGTGATTCTTCCACCACATGAATGGCATGGTCTTATTCAGAAGGTACACTCGGAGCTTGGACACTTTGGAGTTAAGCATATTTATAGCCTTTCACTCTTCATTACCATTGGAGAGGCATGTATGTTCAAGTTCGAGATGTCATTGTTAGGTGTGAACAATGTGACACCTCATGCTTTCTCCACTCCCTATTCAGGGCATGTTCTATTGTTGGTCATGTGATTTAACTGGAAAATTACCACAAACCTCTAAGGGTAATGTCATGATTATGATTGAGCACTTTTCAAAGTGAATCAAACTTGTTGCATTGCCGAACAAGTCATCACACAACACCAGCTAGGTTTTTTTACAACAAGTCCTAAGTAGGTTTGGAATTTGTGCTGAGTGCCTTACTAATCAAATACCAAAATTCAAGGGAGAATTCCAAGACCTATTTGACCATGTTCTCATTGACCATCGCCGGACTTCAAAAGATCATCCCTAAGCTAATGGCCTTGTAGAAATGATTGTTCAAACATGCAAGAAGGGACTTTGAAAGATTTACCTCACTAGGAACAAAGAGGATTGGGACATGGCCTTCCCTTACATCGCCATGGGTTACAAGATGTCCAAACACGTTTCTTTGTTTCATTTCTTTCCTTACTTTCTACTTTTTGAGAAACATCCCATTCCACCCTTTTCCATTACTGCTCAAATGCACCAAGTTGTGGATTTGGACTCTCCATCCACTTGGGCCAGGGTCATTGCAGAGAGGGCTACTCTATTCAAGAGGGTTATGCCCATGGCCATGGAGAATTTGTCCATTGCACAACATTGAGACACCTTACGGTATGCACACACACAAGGTGGCACTTACAAATGTAAGGTGGGACAATTTGATGTTGGTGACTTTGTGTATTTCCAACAACAACCCAATGATACTTTAGACACTTCTTCCAATCGGATTATCTTGAGGATTAAGGTGATCAGGCCTTCAGGTGTGTTGGAGTTGTAAGGAGCTGATGAACGCATAATTTGAGATGATTCCAAAAATTGTGCGCCCTGCCACTTGCCGAACTTGGATCTTACCATCATCACGTCGACTTGGATTCCTCCACTTGATTATCCATGTCAGGTATGTCAAAGGACAGATGATGCTGATCAGATATTGCTTTGCAATAACTATAATGGTGGATATCATCTCTTTTGCTTCAAGTTGGAACTCACTCAAGTTCCCACCGGCAATTGGTAATGTTCATCATGTTCTCCTACAGCACCTTGATTTCTACTCAGACCATGCCACACTTTTCTCGGCTTAAGTTTGGGGGGGGGGATACATAAGAATTTCATCTCAACCTTTTCTTGTGCATTGTATATATATGTGTGTGCATATATTTTTGGTTGAATAGTTTTTACCTTTGACTAGTTTTAATGTTTTTGTTTAGTAAAGTTTACTATGGATTTACACCTTTACAACATTGTACATCACGACACTACACGTCACAACAATAAGTTATTATTTTTTATTTTAATTTATTTTACTTTAGGTCATTATATTGTATTTTAGATTATTTTAAGTTATTATACTTAGGATCAAATAATTTATAATAACATAAAGTATAATAATTTAAAATATAACTTGAAATAACACATATTAACTTAAGGTATAGCCTAAGGTTAATTGAATAATTTAATTTAGAATAACTTAAAATCTTATAATAAATTAGTTAAGATACCTTAAGGTAAAATAATGTATAATAGTTTAGAACACAATAATTTATAATAGGCTATGATAACTTATAATAACATAAGGTATAAGTTAGAATAACTAAATTAGCTTAAAATAATATAGGGTATATCATAAAATAACATATATAAAATATTTAATAAAAACATAAAAATAAACCTATTTACTACAATAAATTATAATAATGAATTATGTTAATTAGTAATGAACCATGATGTTTACATAGTGATATTATGGTGAAATAACTTTCAGCAGGGTGAAATTAATAAATGCAATGAACTTATTTCACTTTTAAGGTCCCATAGTGATTTAGGCTAATGAACTACACCCCACTTTTGTAGTAATGATTATTTGTCCTTTTGAACCATATTAGGTTGACAAGGGGGTGTCACTAGTTGAAAGGCTTAATCGGTTTTAAGTTCCAGACCTAAACCAAAAAATATAAAAAAAAAAGTCATTATTTTGTAACAAAAAAAATCATAACCTTAAAACCTTACACATAAAAAGTTTAAAAAATAGAATGCAGGTACTACAAAACATAAAATCACACAATCAAATACAACTCCTACAAATTATGATTATTTTTAGGTATTGCAATAAAAAAATTTCAACAAATTTTTTTTTCGCAACTTCCATCAAATGATGGAAATTGCAGATATAATTAAACTTTAAAAAGTTGTACAATTTTTTAAATTTGCATTTAATCTAATGTATATAAATTTTTTTAAAATCTCACCCACCATTTCTCGATCGAAATTCCCAATCTATATTAGGAGTGAATTCACCATTTGATTTATAGATTGTCACCATTGTCAACTTTAAGCCACATAGATTGCTTGATTTATCAATTTTTAGTTCTGATGGAACAACATTTTGCTCCCCAAATCCCAGTTGTAATGAATCAACATTTTGCTTCCCAATTGTCGATTTTGACAAAGCAACATTTTGTTTTTAAGCTTCCATATCACCACCACCTTTATTTAGTCTCTTTCCTCTAGCCATCACAACCTTCAACATTAAAAAAAAACCACCATTTCATTGTTAATTGTTAATTTTAATGAACTAGACCAAAAGGACCAAAGCAAAAAAAAATAAAATAAAAAAGGTGATGGTAGTTTACTACCATTGCCTTTTTCACAACAGCACCACCATAGAAGAAGGCAACGACATTGTTGCCGTCACCCTCTTCATAACAAAACCATTGAAAAAGGCGATAACAATTGTTGTCGCCTTTTTTTGCAACAAAGCCATCAAAGAAGGTGATGGAAACTGCAATCTTCTTTTTATTCTCAAACACAGAAAAGAAAGTGACAACATCAAGTTGCTATCGCCTTTGTCGTTGCAACACCACCATAGAAGAAGACAACATCACATTGTCAGCGTATTATTCTTCTCCGTAACACCACCACATAAGAAGATGATGGTAATGCATTGTCGTCTTTTTCTTTTCAAACACAAAGAAGAAGCCGATGACAACAACTTGTTGCCATTACCTTCTTCGCTACAACACCACCAAAGAAGAAGGCAATGGTAGCAAGCCATCGCTTCTGCCATCTTCTTGCATTGTCATCATCTTTTTTTTTTTTTTTAAACACAAAGAAGAAGGTAATAGTAGTTTGTTATCATCACCTTTTTCACTACAACAACACCACAAAAGAAGATGACGAAGCATTGTCATCGTCCTCTTCTTCTCAAACACAAAGAAGAAGGCGACGATAATAGTTTTTGTTATTTTCATTGTTGCAAGACCTCCAAAGAAAAAGATAACGATGCATTATTATTGTCTTCTTATTCTCAAACATAAAGAAGAAGGTGACGGCAACATTTGTTGTTGCCCTCATTGTTACAACACCTTCATAAATGAAGATGATGGCAGCTTGTTGTTGTTGCCTTCTTTGCTAGAATAACACCACAGAAAAAATTGACGACGCGTTGTCATCATTTGGTTCTTCTTTTTAAACACAAAGAAGAAAGCGACGGTAGCTTGTTGTGTTGCCTTTTTCGTTGCAATAGCACCACAGAAAATGAAAACAGGGCATTGCCATTGTTTTTTTTATTCTCAAACATAAGAAAAAGGCAATGGCAGCAAGTTGCCATCACCTTCTTTGTTGCAACAACACCATAGAAGAAGATGATAACACATTGTTGTCATTTTCTTCTTCTCAAACACAAAGAAGAAGGTGACGGTAATAATTGCCGTCACCTTCATCACTGTAACACCTCCACAAAAGAAGATGATAGTGCATTGCTGTTGCACCATTGTCTTCTTCTTAAAATAAAGAAGACAAGACACATAAGAAAACAACAAAAAGAAAACAAAGAGAAGGGAGGAAATTTACTTTCAAGCTCCCACTCTACCTTCTCATTTTTGGTTCCTGCTTCTACCCTCTCACTTTTGCCCTCTTGGTTTTGCCCTTCCATTTCAAATGTTTTGTTTTCAAGTGTTGCCATTTTTGTCCTCCCATTTCTGTCTCCTAGTTCTGCCCTCCCTCTTCTACCCTTTCACTTCAAGTTCTCCTAAATTTTAACAATAAAGTGAGTGCAAAATGAGGTGAGTTAGGTAGGTAGGAGGGGGAAGGTAGGTAGGAGGGAAAAACTTTGGGGCTCAGAAGAGATTGAAAAAACAAAAGCCTTGGGCAAGAGGATGTGTTTTTGGTTCATTCCCAAAATGGCTTGCACTGGTGGCTATTGGTTACTCCAGCTGAAATTTGGAACTCAGATGCAAATATTGGTATCTTGAACAACATTTAGCATAATTTTCCAAAAAATCAAAAAATGTTCTATGCATCATTGTGATTTTTTTGGGGAATATTTTTTTCATTTCAACAAAAAAATCAGGATATTTTAGGAAATTTCTTTTTCTTTCTAAATAAATTCAACTAATTTGCTAATGTTTGAAGAAATTCGCCAAATTTTCAATATCAAGAAATTGGGTGGTAACTACAGTAGTTGAAAGAAGTTGAAGTCTGAAGGGATGGAGGTGACGCAGGGGGAGGATGTTAAATCAGCAGTGGGTCCTGTTTTATTATACACACTTTGGTGTAATGGACACTAGGAGCATATTATGCATCTTAGTCTTTATTACATGCCCAAAGCATGCATAACAGGACCCAAAATTTGTGCCTAGGCATCATCCATCTTTTTCTCCCAAAGATGGTGGATCGGGCCAAGGGCAGACCTGCAAAGAACACAGTACAAAAGTTTTGTGCTGTGTGCATTGTAAAACCCACAAAGAATAATTGGTTGCTTCTAAAAATCATATAAAGATTTCTTTCTGAAGATTAAGGCATGGTCTTTGAGTCCAAATTTCACATTCCCTGCACCAAATTCTGTTTGCCTCTCATATGTCCCAATTGGTAGTATATGTTATTGACAATTGCACTTTCCAATTCCAGTGCCAGGGGAGATATTACACATCCAGGATCCAAACCTGCAATCATGAAAGTCATGGTGGAACATGGATTTATCATGTTATTCCTAATTGCAGTTTCCAGTTCCACCATGACTTCTCGCTCCTCTCTCAGAAGGCAATGGGGGATATACATATCCAGGAACATTCAAACTGGGTTTTTTAAAAAAACATTTTGTGATGTAGCTGAAGTGGCAATCATCCATAAGATGATTTAGCCAGATTTGATTACATTCTGGATATGAAAGTAGGAAAAATACAGAATCCTTCTATATTCTTGGCTACCTGCTGGAACTTAGCATTAAAATCTGGCAATCTGGAAATTGTGTTTTGGAAATCTGGCAAATTTCAGCCATTTTTTCCATGGAAAATCACTTGTATAGGTCGAAATCATTTTTTCCAGGTTGAAATTCAGCGAAATTTCGCCCAAATAAAAAAACACTGCTTCAAACTCTAATGAGTGAATTTGAATAATATGCACCTGCCTCTAACAAGGATATGCATACATGTCATAATAATGGTTGAAATAAACTCCAGGAATTGTGTACAATGTCAAATTTGAAAATTCACACAAGTTTGGATATGGTTTTCTGCATAACCAGCAATTATATCCATGTTCATATCCTGAAAGAAAATGCATATTTACAGGTATATAACCTTATGTAACAACAGCGGTGAAGACTTGGCTAGAAAATCAAATGGTTGAATTAATTAGCTTATATTAAAGCTAATTAAGCTAGGCTACATCCCAGAAATAATATTTTCTTGTGTTCAATGGATCTCATGATTATCCTGGGCCAGCAATAAATTACTTTGTAAGAGAATTCCCGAGGTGAAATTTCCCAGGGTGCTTAAATAGTCCACTTGCTGCCACCTCCATCGCCATCCCCATTACAGAGCTTCGTCCACTTGCTCCCACCTCCATCGCCATCCCCATTACAGAGCCTCTTCCACTTGCTCCCACCTCCATCGCCATCCCCACTACGGCGCTTAGTCCAGTTGATGCCACCTCCATCTCCATCCCCCTTGCCTTCCCCGTTTCCCACTTTCTTCGGAACTCTTCCTGCAGAATGCATGATTATGGTCATGTCCCGTGTAGCTGGAGACCGAGGAGCAGGCGAAGGTCCACCATCCCCATGGGTGTAAAGGCCGATCAGATCAGTACCACTACGGTTGTAGATTGACATATTCCTATCTCGTCCCATGGACTTTGCAAGACGTTGAAAACTCTGTTTCAGCTCTCTATGATTAAAGAAGCTGCAGTTGGGATTCTATTTAAACGTGATCAAGAAAACAAACAAAAAACATGCGGTTAGATATCTATCAACCGAAGCGACACTTTGCAGGATCTTTTAGGAATATTGAATCATCGGGAGTCTGGAACAGATTCATATTTGCCTGCTATCCTATCTTGAATTTTGATGCTATAAGACGCGCGTACTTGTCTTATAGAGCGGAAGATCAGAGCTGTGAAACAAAAGAAAAAGTGAAAGGATGAAGTCTCATGAGAGCGGTCGACGGCGGATATAACATGCTTATAGGGCTGAGAAGTTCAAAACAATCAGCCCGATTTGCAAATGAAGAAGCATGCGCATGTTGTTACCTGAATCGCTTTTACCGAAGGCGAGATCAGTCGGGCGCAGTACTGGGCACCTGCACCCCGAATTGATGATCGACTAGCTGCAAAACTCAGATCTTCGTTGTGCGCTTCAACAAACAATCGAGCCTACTGTCAGAAGATCAGCTTGAAGTTACAATAGCTTTCTTTGAGAAGATGGAATTAGATGTTGATTCTTGAGACAACAGATCTCTTTTGACACCGAGGCATTAATGGACTGATATGTGTTATGGAAGCGGAGGCACGTTATATAGATCAGCCTCCGTTCCTAGTCGTACATATAACCGACTACAGGGCTTCGATCCGCTTCCCTCTCGCCTCCCGTGCAACTCCATGGCAAATTCCGACAGCATACGACTAGTCCGCGCCGGCCTTCGACGGCTCGTCTCATCTCTACTACCGTCGCCGCGAAATTCATCATGATCAGATGTAAACCGGTTACACAGAGCTACTCGCTTCATGAGGTGGCAGCCACTGCTTTAAGAACTGCGCGGAAACTGCCACAAGCGACATCGACGACACAAGAAATCCAAATATACAAGGTGCTGTCCACCTTCCCGGATCCGGCCGAACACCAGCCAATCTCCGACGTACCGGTCGTTCAAACTGTAATAACACTATCTGCAACGACAGCGCCCGACAATTTTACAGGCCTTCAAAACACCTCCCCAAAAAACAAAACAAAAAGTTTTTGCGAGGAACCGCGGCTGAAACCACGTCTCTCATCTCATCATGCACACAATTCTGGTGCAGGGTAATTTCACCATTGCCATCAGGCATCTTCATGAGAATTTCCGGAGCTCTAGTTGGAATTTCTTCCAAATTGCAGACATGATCCGCGATGTCGCACGGTAAGTTAGCAGCTGCTGAAGATTTAGTCGGTTGAAGAAACTGGCGTGAATTTGACCACCAATTTTCTTTTCTTTTTTTAGTGCAAGGATTTGGTGCAAAAGTCGGGCCGGCTACAAATGGGAAGGAACCATCGAAGATCGAGCTCGCGAGCGGGAAGCAACAGAAAGCGAACCCTCGCGAGCCCCTCACGAGCTGCCGAGGGCGCCGACACAGTGCCGACCGAGAGACCGTGGCGGCTCCTGGACCACTATAAGGTTTCTTTGTCAACTCCACGACCAACAAATTTAAATCTGTCAACGCTAGAATTTACCACTAAGATTTACTATTTTACCCTTTTGTTTATTCATTTGACTTTTAGAATTGAATCTTGACCAGGGCTTATATTTTCAGAGTTTTGCTATTAAAATGTTGCCAGGCAAATTGTTCCGGGCAGGGTTTTTTTTTTGGCGAAATTTCTCCAAAACGCGAAAATTCAAAAAATAAATAGGGAATATTCTAGAAAAAATTCCCGTTTTTTCTTTGAAAACTCCTCAAATCTGGAAAAATGTTATTTTGGAACTTTGATGCCACATTTGGACTCTCCTTTAATTTAGTAGCTGTCTTTAAATTAGATTTTTAATTCTTTAGACAGGTTCTAGAAATCTGTTGTCATTTAATGCTAAATCCCTCTTGGGATGCTAGCCAATGACTCAACATCTGAAATTTGAAAAAATGTCACCTGTCGGGACTAGAAATGTGTCTAAATATGGCCTTTTTTCATTGTTTTCTCCAAAAATGGCGGTTTAAAAATAATCAAGGAAATAAGTGACAGAATGTTACGATTTCAGGTTTTCCTGGTGGCTGGGATGTGAAAATTGGTCACCAATTTTTTTTTAAAATTAAAAAAATCTCATCTTGAAATCAACTGAGCTAATCAACATGGTTAGCTACAGAACAGGAACCCAACAGAAAACTGTTTCCTGACCAATTACCATGCATCCTTCATGGTGCTCTGGTGGGTGCTGGTTCACTGTGACCTCAATTACACAACCTCCATTTCTCCTTCTTTCCTGGGGGGTCTAGTATGATGAAAACCGCACTACAAAAAGAGAAATTGAAAATTGACCAATTTCTGTGCCTCAAAGAATTGAATTGAACACTCAAGTTTAGATGACAACCCAGCACTTAATGAACTGTGCTTCCGATACACCCAGTACAAGTAAATTGAATCGCATAAGTATATTAATTGCAAGGATTCATAATGTTAAGGTTGCGCTTACAATTTGTCTTTGTCAGGACCAAGATGGAGATATTAGCCTTTGAATTTTATGATCTTATTCTGGACAGTGGTTCTGTATTTTGCAAATTTTCCCATCTTAGCCACCCAAAAAAGCCAGTGCAAAAAAGTACAAAGGGTCTTTTGGGGGAAAGAAATGCAATTCCACTTGGGTTGAGTTTTATTGCAACTTTTTTTCCTCTTGTAAATGATCGCCAACCCACCTACCTCGCAAAATTGGTAAAAATGAAATTCCACTTGGACTGAGTTTTAATATAACTTTTTTCAAGGAAAAACAAAACCATGAAAACCTAGCCCTTGTTTTAGTCACACTGCTTATTTCAATGGTTCATGGTGCTGCTACCTCAGTAGGAGGAGAGCCAAGAGGCTTAGAACATGTTGCGTTTGAAGACTTCACTGTGCTTTTGGACTGATCATGTCGGACAGTTGAAAGAGACTCGATTACTTCATTGAATTTGTGGTCTACTCTTTTTATTCCTGCACACCACAAGTCATTTATTGGGTTGTACACATTGGTAGATACTAGGGTAAAAGTACAACCTACCCAGCTGGTAAATACTTATCCTACCCATTCCATTTCCTTATTTGACCGGGATACATCTCAGTCAAGTATAACTCTGGCTACTTTTGCCCAGTTTTTCTATGAAAATCGTAAGGAATTGGTCAAAAAAATGTTTTTAAAAGTAAAAAATGGCAATACAATTGCCAGAAAAAATATTCATTGATGCAGAGTAAGTGAAACTGAAACCAATTCTAAATTATTCTTTAAGAATTTCGTAATTTGAAGAACCTGCTGAGAATAGCACCTCAAGGTTTAGTTAAATTGAAAAATGATCCAAACTCAGAACCCACAGGTTCATTACAAAACTAAAAATGAGGGAAACCTGAAATTGAAGGTTCTCACTAAAATCAAGAATCTAACAACATTGAAATATTAATATGCCTTCATTGAATTAGGAGAATTAAATAGTCATATCTTCTATATTAGTTAAATGGGTGGGAGTTGGCACGCTTCTCCTCAATTTCCCCCATCCTTTCCACCTAAACTCATGTCAGATTTGTTATTTGTCGGTTTGGCTTCCACCCAACTTCCCCTCCCACTGTCCACCAAAACTAACGTCCCCAACTCACCAAGTCTAGGTCTCCTTTATCTCTTTTGATATTATTTAAAATATATTAAATAAGGTCATGAAGGTTAATTTTGTACATCAATAGTCAACAGTAACAAGGAGCAGCTTCTTTTGTCTAGGGGCGAATTTTTGCACTGGCGCTACAAAAGAATTTGGAATTTTTGCCAAACTTTCCAAACTGCACAATTGAAAAAAAAATCACCGGCAGTCATATGACAAATATGATTCATGTCTTATGGAAAAAGGAAAGTGTTGAGCGATATCACTTTTAAAGAGATCTCTTGATGATGGATTTTTAAAAAAAGTTAAATATGTCAATTTTTATCTACCACCATATTTGTCAAATAGCTCTCATAATAGTCTGATTTGTGAACTAAATTGGGATTCGGACGCTTTTCCAAGCTCTTTCCAGGTCGGACAAGCAGTAATATGCGGCCACAGTGAACCAGCACCCACCAGCGCACCACTTGGCTGTTTTGTCCACTGGATTGGGTGCGATTTTTCATTTAGTTTTTGAACCCATGTTAATCACCATCATACCGATAGTCAAAAAAATTGATGCTGAACTTTTATTTAGTTTTTTCCCTGATTTTCTTTTCCCCAACTCTGACTTCAACTACCCTCATCTTGGCCCTACTAAGTAACAACCAGTGTTGGGCGGTTGGTTCTCAGGAATGGGGTGAAAATCACCGGTTATCACTTTTTCTCACCCGAAGGCTGAAAACTGAGTTTTTTTGGTTCTCACTAAGCTAAGAACCAGGCATCATAAAACTGAACAGGTTCTCTTTGTTAAAAAAAACTTGATACCCATGTAAGGTATTTGGTCTAAACCCAATCCCTTTTCTCAAACTTGTTGTTCATAGGTTTAGAATGTAAAATAAGGTAGATGCACTTATCATCAAATGCTAGCCTATCATTGAACATTTGGCAAATGGGTAGGTGTACAAATGGGTGGACCAATGTGCCATAGAACCAAAATCCCTATTTACTCAATTTTGAAAATTACAATTAGTTCATGTTGATTTCCTTCATATTTTTTCATGTCATTAATGGCACATCTAGAGTTTCTCTTTCTTTCAGCATGGAAGCAAAAATGCCATAAAACATCTCTTCCTGGAATATGATATGAATTTATATAAAAAAATGCTCTTAATTAGCCCATTCAAAAGTTCATAAAAACAATCTCAAAATTCAATTAATTTTTTTTTAACAATTAGCTTCCTTATTATGATATCTCATTAATTTCAAGTCCTTAACACACACCCCATCAATCAATGGATTGTATCATAGTCCATAAAAAAATGATAGTCAGAAGTACAATCCATGAATTTTGAGTTCAAAAGTCCATGGCTTTTACAATCTTTTAAAATTTATAAAATGATTTTGTGCATCATGGAAATATTCAAGTTAAGATCTTTAAACCAAGTTCATTTTAATAAATTTCAAGATCTATAAATCAACATGGGCATTGCAATGGCAACCATAAGGTAGAATTGACTTGTGTGACACCCAAATTAGTCCACCCATTTGTGCATGCACCCAAATCCTTTTCAAGTCTTCTCCATTTTGAGTGATTTAAAATGTTATAGAAATGCCTTCTCAAGTTCTACAAATCATCTTTGAAATGCAAAGACAAACAAGTATCCAAAAAAAATAGTAAAGAAAATACGTTTTTTGAATTACAAAACCCGTTTATTTTAAATTTTTCTTTATTTCGACCCCTCCTATTTCATTAGTGCATAACATTTTCAATTTTTGTTTAAATTGAGGGATTTAAATTGTTCTAAAATCGCCATCTTAAACTTTACAAATCATTTTGTAACTCTAAAGGCAACAAAATAATATTTATGGATTTTTTGAAAGGGTTGGAAAAAAGCTATGAGTTGTTTGATCAAAATTGTTTTGAGCAAATGACCCTATTCCTTTGAGGGGTTGTAATTTTCTTGCCTTTAATCTATTTTTGTCGATTTTTAGTGCAACAAATGCACCAACAGGAAAGTTCCATCTAATCCTTGGACACCATAAACAATGGGGCCTTCCTCCAAAAATGGTGAACAAACGTTGCTTCAATTGTTTGGACACTAGCTTACCTACCTTATATTATAGCTTTTTGCTTATAATTGGCCACTTAGGCAGCACCTATGTTGAAAATTTAAATATGTCAAATTGAATTTTTTTTCTTCAAAAATGATGATTTTTTTGAAAAATCCTTTGAACAAATCATAAAACGTTTTTTTTTTCATTTTCATCATTTTTTTTAAATTTTAGGTTTTCAAAAATCCCCTAACTTGGGATGTAAAAAAAATGAAAAAAATCAATAACAAGTTTGTAATGAAAATCAACTACTATTACATTTGTAAAAACTAGATTTTAAAACAAATTTGATACTTGACCAGGTTTTCAACAAGTTAAAAATAAATAAAAATCAAACGAATTATCACAAACATATGTGAAATTATAATTGGTTAATTATCATAAAAATGTGGGAACCACCCAACGTTGGTAACAACCAATCCATGTACTAATCTACTCACCCACCTTACTTACCCATTGATTTTACCTACTTACTCATTTATCTATCTACTCACCTTACTTATTTACCCACCTACCTACCTACCAATCCTCATACCTAACTAACATTTGGATGTTATCAATGTCAATTAATGAAGTTATAATGTAGAATGTAAATATTGCAAAGAATCTATCGATAGTTATTTTAGTCTTATTCAATGATAAATTAACCCAAAATACAAGTATTACACTCATGGGCCATTTTTCAATGCTAGTTCTAAACTTTCACCTTCACTTTGGAACATTTAATGCATGATATATTTATTTTAATAAAATAATAATTATTAAATTATTTTTAAAATAAAAATACATTTAAAACTAATAAGACAATAAACATTTATGACATTTTGCACCTTTTTCCATTAATTAAAATCAAACCTAGGTTGGATTTGGGAGGAAATTTTCATATACACCTTTATGGGGGAGGGGATGTTCAAAGTTAGCGTCATGTCATATTGTCTTTTACTTTGAAATGGTTTATTGATTATATTTGTAGGTAGATTAATTCAATTTGTTACTTGGGGATTTGCATACATATGAATTAACATATTTCCATTTTATGATTTTTGTAATGATAAGATGTAGGTATTACATATTTGGCAATTACTTCTTGAAGTTGAAGTAATTGAAGATATAATTCCCAAATGTAACAAACCACATCAACCAAAATATATTTTATGACCAAATTTCATGTATTAAAAATTTGGTTTAAAAAAACCTCTTATTTTCCCACCCAATGTGAATATTGTGAACCTAGTCCAAAAATTCAAAACATCTTATAAAATTCATATGTAGATATTGCATATTTTGGTAATTATTGCTCAAATTGGACTAGTTGATGACCCAACCTTAATATACAATACCAACTTATGAAAAATGTAAATTGAAATGCAAGATACCACAATAGCTAATGTATATTTGCTCACCCAAAGGTGGGTATTACATGATTAGTCCAAAAAACCAAGCCTTATTTTTGCACCCAAATGCAAGTATTATAAATTCAATCCAAAAATTCAATGCATATTTTAAGGTGGATAAAAGGTGAAACAATAAGCAAAGAACCATGTCAAATCGTCTTCAAAACTACATTTTTTATACATGCTTATGTGGTGTCATTGTGAAGCATTACTGCACACCTTCAACATGAAGATATGCACTCACAAAATCCGCTTGGAAGTGGAACTATTATGTAGTTGTAATCTAACAAGTAAGGTGGTTCAATGTAATGTAATGAAGTTCACTAAAAATCTAATGCGTTGTGTCCACTTGGAAGATACAAAGACATTGTGAGTTCTTCCACCACGGACTCTTGGACTACCTTACGGGACTTCTTTGATACCATCAGAATTCCCCAATAAGTGGATCGAGCTCTCCCAGAGCTCTGAAACCACGTGACGCACTCCCAACTCCTGAAAGGACTCAAATGTGAGCCCAAGTAGAAAGCAGCGGAAGAAGGAGGAGTTGGAGCACGCTCCCTAGCTCACAACACTTTGAGGGGTAGAAGGGTGTGTTGGAACTCCCGGATGGGACTAGGAAGAGTTGACAAGCTTCACTCACTCACACGGGCATGCACACAACCCACACAAAGTGGTTAGTGCATAGTTGGAGCACCCTTGGTGCTAGGATGAGCCACGGGCAACACGGACACACAAGATTCACCACAGCCCGGACTTGGGGGAAGCCACCACCTTCCCCCTTATATTATACTCTGCAGCTCTCCACGGGGGCTACATCCAAATGGCTCTTTTTCCCGGGACTCCCGAGTGGAAGTCCCGAAATCCCGCCACCTGGACTATCGTGATTTTGGAGCCCCATAACTTTGCAAAAAAACCTCCGATTGAGGTGCAGTCTGAAGCAAAGTTGTAGCTCTTGTTGAGAGTTTCCAATGATATGTGGCACGCCCCCTGTAGCTAAGTAAATCGGGTCGATTCCTGACTTTTTGTGGTCGGGAGTCAAACTGGCAGTTTGACTCCCGGCCCGTCTCTTGGCCATAACTTGTGCTTCAGATGTCTGAATGAGCAATGGGAGCCCATTTTAGACATCTACGTTTCAAGCGCTTTCCAATGATATAAGGAACGCCACAAGACATTGAGGTTTGACCCCTGCAATCGCTCTCTAAAGTTTTGGCAGTCCACTGGGACCCCATTTCCCAAAGTGGGAGTTCCCTTGGGAGTGTGAGTGTTCACTCCCTCACACTCCCTCACACTTTCTAACACTCCCGGGAGTATGTGATGTGACTCCCGGCCTTCTTCTTGCCTTAACTCCTGGACTTGCTCTTGGCTCACACCCTTGCAAGCCCTTTGCCTTGGTCGCGAGCCTAAGGCTAGGGTTGCAACATAAAAGGTGAAACAATAAGCAAAGAACCATGTCAAATCGTCTTCAAAACTACATTTTTTATACATGCTTATGTGGTGCCATTGTGAAGCATTCTTGCACAATTTCAACATGAAGATGTGCACTCACAAAATCCGCTTGGAAGTGGAACTACTATGTAGTTGTAGTCTAACAAGTAAGGTGGTTAAATGTAATGCAATGAAGTTCACTAAGAATCTAATGCGTTGTGTCCACTTGGAAGATACAAAGACATTGTGGGAGAATCGTAACTCACCATGATGGAATGTGAAGGGGCATTATGTTGATGTTCATTCAATGCCACTCTTGATGGTTGAACCCCTTTTGTTCCATTCGTCATAACATCTACATACAACCTCATAATCTAACATGCATTGGATTTTTGAAAAGTTAATCTAAAAAGGAGCCATGTTACAAAATCTTATAAGTTTTTTATTTTTTTGATCAAGAGTTAAGCCTTGGGACTAAAAATCACTTTGCCTAATTTGAAAAAAAAACAGACAAATTCAACCTCCTCTACTTCTAGCAAGTGTAAGTCCCTTATAACAAACCTGATGATGTTGAAATTTGGAAATAACCTTCTACATCTTCTAAAAAAGAATTTTTTTAAGTTTGACACAAATCTAACGGTGGATTTGGGAGGAACAACTATTTGAAATAAAACCCCAGAGACTTTGTCATAGAAATCCTTCCATGAACTCCCCTATAACACCCTCTACTCCTGGCAAGTGTAGCTCCCTTACAACCAAACCGATGATGCTAGAATTTGGAGAGAACCTTTTACACCTCCTAAACAAAAACTCTTTTAAGTTTCATCCAAATCCAACGGTGGATTTGGGAAGAATAACTATTTGAAATAAAACTCCAGAGGTTTTATCATGGAAATCCTTCCATGCTTATTTCTTGCACACATCTTTTTCATGAACGACACCTTTCCACACATAAGAACTAATCTTTTCCTCACACATTCTTTCTCTTCTTTTTTCCTTCCCCACACACAAAATACTCTCCTCCCCTTTGGTAAGTTTTCATATATTTTACTTGAACTTGTTCCCCTTGTCCAATGGAAGTTTCAAAATCCTCGCCTTTAATCAGGCCTTCTCATCCTTTAAGAGCCAATGAGAATTGAGAATGATTTGCCTTCCAATTGATTTTAAGATGAGAATTCTTGGGCCCAATGAGACACAAAAAATATTCCATCCTCCAATCAAATAGGATGACAATCCTCATGATTAATGGGATTGGAGGATTCATCCTTCCCCTTATCTTGGATATCTTGATGAAGTTCTTAAGTTTTGATCCTTATCCCTTTCGTCCATTGACCTTCACATCCTATTTCTTCATCCGAATTATTTCAAATAACTAACTATTAGGACAATTTATCGGTAGTAACAAGTAAGCATCTTTGAGTCCTTACTTGACTAAATCAATTCAATGGTTGAAGTAACATCCCCATGTACCATTTACTCTTTTGATATCCCTACTTATTTTTTCTTCCATGCATTAATTAACTATGTAGTACATAGTAAATTGGAATTAAAATTTGCATCACCAAAAAACCCCACATACTTCTAGATCCATTATCGAAATTAGGGTTCGATGAATCCATTAGATCTAGAATGTTCAAATTTTCATGAGATTTTGCCGTCACTCCCACATCTTACACCTACCCTAATTTGTTAAATAAAAAAGCCTTGACCTTTTTAATTCAAGTACCGCATTGTCTCCACTACCTTCTTGGTTTTTGTTGATGTAGGTGAGAATTTAGTCATGGCGGATGATATCGTTATGCCCTCAAATCATCTAATTTCACTAGTAGAAAAAGAAGAGCTTGAAGAAGCATTGTTTGATGTGAATGTCTCTCAACGGTCGCACGAAGAAAAACTGCCCCGAAGAGTGGTGCGCACTCGAATCAATCGTTTGGCATGGGATCGTCGATTGTCTCCTAACCCACATGCCTTAGCAATGTATTTAGAATTTGTTCCTGCTTGTGGAACCGCACCAGAAAGGTTTGAAGAGTGTCAATGTGAAAATGATGATGTTTGTCTTCATTGTCAAACTTAGGTTCCCAATGATGGCGATTATCGTTAGTTGTGAGGCCCAATCAACCCCCTTTCCATGGAACATCGAACCGAATACCTAGCTCGCACCATTTGTCACATTTTGGAGTTTTTGCAATTGTGATTTATCCCCTTAAAGTTGTTTACTAAATTGTAATTCACCTGAGGCCACTCAAGTGAAAATGTTAATACCTAACTTTGATTTTGATTATATTTAGAAGTTTGATAGAACTGAAAACTAAATAAAGATGTATTAGGACTGCATCTTAAAAATCTTTCAAGTACATCATTTGTGATTGAAGATTATTTTACAAATTAACTTAATATTGTCATGGCAAAATGTTATTGTTAATTATGGGCTTGTATTCCCAATATATCAATAAATCACATCTAATTCTACATCCCCTTTCCTTTCATTACAACATAAAAAAATAATGCACTTAAAAAGGTTTCTTAGGTCCTAAAATTAACTAAGCCTTACATCAATTTAAATAAAATAGTCTTCTAGGCTGAAATATCCAAAGGCTAATTCAACTCTTAATAATTATTACTTGGAGGTTTATCAAGATTCAAATCATTAATACTAAAAAAAACTATGGAACTAAAGCTTAACAATTTGTGGTATTATAATCCATGATTCACAACCATTTTAATGGCATGTTGTGTTTTATGACTAATTATATGGATGTTGAGAAATATAAATTTAACCATTGGATTTTTTTATTTTAAGTTTTGATTTAAACAAACTTGGACCTTCAGAGTTGAATAGGTGTTTTGTCAAACATCACTAATTTCACAAAGGAGCCCTTGATTTTCATAATATACAAACTTTTTTATACTGATTTTTTTATAATAATGATGGACTATTAGACACACATAAAAAAAATTCAAAATATAAGGAATCTATAATTTGATGTTTTTCCAAAAAAATTAAAAATTTGGGTTTATTTGATGTTCATAAATCCTTTATGACATGTAAGTGTGATGTAATGTAAATGGTGTTTAAAACAAAGTTGTAGTTTATGATACAAAAGATGAAACCTTGAAGTAGTTAATATGTTTTGTTATGATTTGAAATTGTGACCATTTTTCAAAACGAAACACATAAATTTAGTGTAGAATCTTACAACATTTTTAGGAAATCATATTTATTCACTATTATAGAACTTGATTTTTCAAACTGTTCAAGTTGACTAACTAGTCTTTTTTTACTAATGGATATGTTCATTTTGACTAAAGGCCTGAAACATGTATTAATTGGCTAATCAACTTTACTAGAGTGATTTTTTTACCAATACATCTAGTCAAGTTAAATAACCATAGTCAAAATGGCTAATGGGTTTTGGTCAAATGGGACAATTAGTCAAATTGAACAAAAGAAATTGACATCATTAGTCAAAATGACCAATGTTCTTTAATCAAATGGGACATCTTATGTCTATTACATACTTACCTCCTACCTCTCATTTCTAATCTTACAACCTACATACCTACCAACTCACCCACCTACCTACCTACCTACCTACCTACTTACTTATTTGACTATCCACCCACTTATAACCTACCTACATATTAAATACCTATCTACCTACCTACTCATCCACCTATTTAAATGTACTATTGACATACCTACCTATCCACCCACCAATAATTTACATACATATTAATTACTTATATACCCACCCACCCACCCACCTACTTAGATAGATTACATATTTACTTATTTATCCACCCACCTATAACCTACCTACATATTAACTACTCACTTGCCTCCCTACCTACCTGCCTTTTTACAACATACCTACTTGCCACAATTTGTTTTACGAACATAAATTCAACTAATCAAAATGATTAATCAAATGGTCCATATTCTACCAATAAAAAAAATCACTTCAATCACAACAAACATGTCGAAATCAACTTGTCCAAAATGATTGAGTGGCCTTTTTGACGCTTGTTCAAATTGGGTATTATTTTACTAAATTTGTTAATAAAAAAATACCAAGTTTTTTAGTAGTGATTAAAAAATTAGTAACAAAAATCATGTGATATTGGTGAAACTATAACAAGTAAAAGTAATAATTAAAAATATATTTTGTTCAAAATTTCCTTTTTAAGAATTGTTTTTTTGACAATAGGACTATAATCATTTAAAACAAAGTAAACATATTGGTTCATTAATTCATGATTGCACCCAAGTCTTGCATATTTTATCAAATACTCCTTATAATTAAAGTAGTTGATACCCAATCCCAAAATTAGTAACTTTGGTTTGGTTACATTTTCAATACAAGTTCAATAAAAAAAAAAATCATGGGTGTAAACAAGATAACATGAGTCACACCCTCCCCTTTGGGAATTTTTTAAAACTATTTTATTTTTGGAATATTTCCAAAAAAATTAGATTTGAAAAAAATCATGATAGTTTTTTTTTATAGTACTTTGATTTGTCAAAAATATGTCATTTAGAAAAAAAATTCAAGTTATTTAACATGTTCTTTTGTTGTTCAAAAACATTGATTCAAGTGTTGTATTAGTATCTTTTCATTTTTTTATTCATTTGATTAAATTCAAATTTATTCACAAGTTCCCATGATATATTATGAATGTTATCATATAAGTAAATCCTATAGGTTCAACACAAAATTAAATTACATTCTCAATAACATGAAACATGAAACACTAATTACACTTGTTGTCGTATGTGTTACCATGGCTACACCTTCATCTTCCATTGAATAGTTTCCATTCCAAAATTTTAGTGGTAGTGGTGGGCTTGGTTGTAATTCACCTTAACCCCACCTTTTAAAGGCCCTCCTCCCCTAATGGGTGTGACCACATTTGAACTCAACTCCCATCCTTTTGAAACATTCCTTCAATTCCCATAACTTGTTGATTTGTTATTCATCACCATTAATAGTTGAATATATATATATATATATATATATATATATATATATATATATTTTAAACATATGTTATTAAAAATTTAACATTTAACAATAAAATAAAACTTTCATTTTTTCTTCTTTCCTCATTTCCACTTCACCCATTTCATAGTGTTTTTTCAAACTAAAATTAGGTAATATTTCATCAATTTTCTTATTACCTTCTTACCAATAGTGCAAGAGTATTACTTAATTAACTTCCCTAACAAATGTAGAAAAAAACTTACATGCAATGTCGCAACCCTAGCGTTGGGTTCGCAACTAAGGCAAAGGCTTGCAAAGGTGTGGGCCAAGAATGTGCTTAGGAGTCACATTTCATGTTCCCAGGAGTGCAAAAGAGTGTGAGGGAATGAACCTCCACACTTCCAAATGAGCTCCCACTTTGGGTGTTCGAATCCCAATGGACTCCTGAATTTTTAAAGGGTAATTGCAGGGGTCAAAACTCATTGGATTGAGAAGTTCCTTATATTGTTGAAAAAATTTTGGAATGAAGATGTCTAAAATGGGTTCGCATGACCCACTTGGGTAATTAAAACACAAGTTATGGCCAAAAGAAAGGTTGGAAATCAAGACTTCCAACCACTAAAAGTCAAAAATTGCCCTGATTTCCTTGTGTGCAAGTGGCATGCCACATAATATTGGAAAGCTCTCGATGAAGACTATAACTTTGTTGTAGACCTCACATCAATCGGAGGTTTAAACACAAAATTATGGCCTTCCAAAGTTGTGGGAGTCCCAATTTTGGGAATTTCAGGACTCCCACTTGGGAGTCACAAAATGACATTTGGATGCTAATCCTGTGGCTAGGCGCAAAGTATACTATAATGGGGAAGGTGGTGGCTTCCTTCAAGTTTGGGTCGTGGTGAGTTTTATAAGTTCATGTTTGCCCGTGATTCATCCGTGCACCAAAGGTGCTGTAACTATGCACTAACCAACTTATTGTTCGGTTTTTGTAGGTTCGTGTGAGTATTTGAATTGCTTGTCACTCCTCCTAGTCCCCATCTCAGAGCTCCAGCATGCCCTTTTATACCCAAAGTGTTGCGAGCCAAGGAGGGTACCTTAACTTTTTATCCTTTCATTGCTTTCACATTTAAACTTGTAATTGAGTCTACCAAGGAGTTTGGGGGTGCATCGTGCATATACCCCACATTCCATAAAAAACTACTAAGACTTACAACTAGCATATGAAACCCTTTGACTCCTTTCTTAACTTGCTCATGATTGAAGTGTAAGGAAACCCAAAAGCCCATTTTATCAAAACCTTAAGTCAAGTAATGAAACAAGTCAAATCAAAAGGAAAATTGAATGCACACATTATAAACCAAAGTGGTGAAAAGCCCATGATTAAAGGAAAGCTTGCAAAAAATATGCAAGAAAAGGCAAGTGTCACATTTTATTTCACTTGCACAAGTTCATGTAACCATTAACATATAAGTTAAAATACAAGAAGAAGATATCATGTGTGAAAAGGATAATGATCAATTGTGTAACCATTTATAATTGATCAAAAGATGTGGAAAGAAATGAATTTAATCAATAATTTAAAAATGGACAACATTAAACATTAAACTGTTTCATAGCATGGAAATGAAACAAACAAACCCCACCCATTTCCATAGCATGAAAGGTCTTTTTGAAAAACTAAAGGCAAGAATAAAAAGCTCTACCATTTTTTTGTGATAAATCTTTGACTTGGTTGAGCTTATCTTTAGGCTTAAACCCTAATTTGAATTCATTAATCTTTAATGACTTTATTATTTAATCTATTGTGATGGGATCATGGTCACTTATCATCATTAACACATGCATTATTGCTTACTCCTTTAGAGACTTAAATATTACAATTGCCACATTTTCTTGTAATTGATCTTCAAAATGAAATACAATTGTTTCAACAATGGAACAATGAAAATTTGATTAGAACGTGAGCGCTTTTGCATCAAATGATAACTTACCTTTTAGCTTTCCAAACGCACTCAACCAAATCAACACATTTGAACCTTTTAACTTTCCAAACATATTCTATAAGAAAAGCCCAATCTTTTGTAGCAGGTTGTGAAACAGAACAGCAAGGCTTGGTGTAAAACAAAGCACTAGAGCATGACAAAATAACAAGTCATGAAATGAAACAACAAAGTAAGGTGAAAAAGCAAGGTGAGAAGTAAAACATCAAGGTGTGGTGAAATAGAAGGGCAAAACAATAAAGCAAATGGCGAAATAGCAAGACAAAATGAGAGAAGATGGTGCAAAAAGTAGGCAAAGCACAATGGCGATCACAAAAGAAGAAAAAAACAACAACAAGGACAAAAAAAAAAGGGGGAAGGAAGGAAAATGAAAATGAAAATGAAAATAATTGAAAGGGAAGGACAAAGAAAATGGAAAAAATTGAAAGGGAAGGAAAAGGAAAAAAAAACATTAAAAGAATGAAGGAAGAAAACCATAAGAACAGAAAACACAAACCTCAAATAACTTGCACCTTTTAACACATAAAACAAACAACAAACCTTGCAAAATGTCAAACAAAATAATTCAAAAAGAAAAACTTAGGAGCTCCAATCTCTTTTTATTCACAAGAAGTGGGTAGGGTTTAGGGAAGAGAAGCAAGCCATTGGAAGGTGACACACCCTTCTTAATCTCAACATAAACATAATTTTGACTAGGAACTTGGGAACTTGACCCGGGTAAATGGTTTTATCTCACCCAAGTTTCACCATTTTGAAACATTTTTTTGACTAGCTGGTTCTCACACAAGCAAAAACTAGTGATCAAGGAATCGATCATAGTATTATTACAAATGATACTTGAGAGGTTGACATTGAATACCCAGGTGATATTCAAAAATATTTTTGATACCTGCCCAACATTGCCTCTAACGATCAAACATTAACCAACTGCAAGAGTTCTAAGTCAAATTATGACTCACCTAGGGATCCTAACATTGATTACCTATAAATTTTCAACCCAGTTGCAACTCTCTAATGGAAGCGCTTGTTTGTGGTGGCTTTTCGAGTCTGATGTGATTACAACATACTGTATGTATGTAGCTGTGATCACAATGTCCTAATGGAAAGAGCCCTTGGTTCATGGAACAATGTTAATATAACACAATTCCTGACATTGTAGCATGTGGAAATTGAAGAGTAGATGAAACTATATTCAATTTCAAACTAGACTGGGTTTGATTTTTTTTCTTAAAAGAATTGTTGTAATCTGAAGAACCCACTTAAATGCACCACAAGTTCCATAAGTTGAAAAACTAACCAGACTAAGAAAAAAATATTATTTCAGAATTAAAAATAAGAACAAACCAAAAACTAAAGGTTCTTTCTTTACAACAAAAGAAGCAAATGACACTAGAATATGCCTTGTTTGAATTAGGAGAAAATCCACAACCTTTCTTATATCTTAAGTTAATCAATGGGGTTTGAGGGCCTTCTCATCAATTTCTCCCCTTCTGTCACACCATCTACCCAAATTCATGTCCAATTTGCTATATACTGACATGGCTTCTGCCCAACTTCCCCTCCGATAATCCGACTGTCCACAAAAATTCATGTCCAATCTGCTATTTGTTGACATGGCTTCCATCTAACTTCCACTCTGACCAATTGTCCACCAAAACTCATGTCATGAACACACCAAGTCTAGGTCACCTTTCGCTTTTATTTTTTTGCTATTATTGTTTGTATTTAATAAGGTTGCAAGGGTTATTCTTGTGCATCAATAGTCAACAATATCTGCCATAAGAAGGTCATTAATGGCGACAGATATTTAGTCATACTGAAATCTGACATTAGATTTTTATTTTTTTATGATATCCTTAAAGGATATTACAATTGATTTTTAAAATAATAATAATAATAACCGGAACCGGCCGATCTAAAAAAAATGTTATATCCGCCCAACACTGGTATACACTTTAGACATTTCAGACTTCTCTATATTTATACCCTATCCGACTGGTATGCATATGAGGTTTACCTTTCACTTAACAACAGGTGATTGTTTTGAGGCAAGCAACAAGAAGTTCTTTGCAAATATTGTCCTATGTTTTTATTTTTTGTTGCACTTGGTTATGATGGGCTTTGAAGTATGGTGATTGACTAGGGGATCATACTTTTGGTTTATTCATCTTATTTTCGTTATTTACATGGATCTATTGCAAGGCAAAACTGTTAATGTATATAACAAGTGTTGGTCCAGTATATAGCACTTGCATCTGGTATCAATATTGGTATCAATACTAGTAGCAAGGACCCTACCAATCCAATATGAGTGAGGCAATACCAGCCTTATACCTTTACCAGCCCAGTAGGGTCCTGAAGTAATACCAGCCTTATATTAGTTCAATACCAGTCTCCACATCATGTATACATCTACTTCATACCAACAAAAATTTGTCTTGGAACCAACACCAAGACCATATTGATATGATTTTTAAAAAAATACCCAATACAAATATTAGTCGAATATGCACCAAAAAAATAAACTGATACCACAGCCAGGCTGGTATGTTCAAAAATCAATACGTGACCAATATTGGTATATACTGTGTACCCATGGAATTACTTATTCTGATACCATTTGCCATGAAGGAAATATGGCCAATGTGGTGGCTAAATGAACAGGTAAATGTTGGAAAAAATGAAAATATTTACATCTTTAACAAGGTAAATGTTGTTCATTTACACCCTGGATTGTTAAATTTGCAAATCCTGTAAAGACTTTGGAACTCAGGGATGATCTACTTCAACATATCTGCAGGTCAAAATCATATTTTTCAGGTCAAAATTTGGCAAAATGTTGCCCCAGAAAAAAAACATTACCTAGAATCGTACTAGAATTGGGTCTGAGTTTTAAAACCAAAACCAAATTTTCTTTTAAGAAAACAGAACCAGAACCATTTAAATTTGTGTTTCTAGAAACAAAGGTCATCTTATAAAAGTACAAAACCGCCCAATTGGGGATGTATGTGGTTGGATGGTCATTCATTGAACCTGCCCTGTGACTCCACAAATGGGGGATGTATGTGGTTGGATGGTCACTCATTGAACCTACCCCATGATTGCACCAGTTGGGGATGTATGGGCTCTTAATAATGCTTGTGCTAACCACACAAGCTACCACAGTTTGAATTTATTTATTTTTTAAGGTTCAATCTGTCCTTCCCTAGAAACTTTTTTTTTTTTTGTTATTTTTCCAAATCTAACTGCACCCACCTACCTCCCACCTTGCCCCTACCTAAAAATTAACACGTCCACCACTCTAACATACTTTGTAAGCTATTGGCTTACCTTACTTGCTTGCCAACCTATCTACCTACTTACAAGACGCACCTTGGAGGTCGTAATGTTGTCTATTGGCATCTATGCTCCTCTTGATTAATGCTAGCCAAGATCACAATTGACATTCTTCCATGTTATTTCTGGAGGAGGATGGTGATGACAACAACATCAATAGACAACCAAACAACAAAGGTGAAAAGGCCAAGGGAGGGTGGATTTTGCGTAACTTTCTTTTTTGGGTTTTGTTTTGTGATGGGTCCTTTTTTTTTCCCTTTACATTTCTGTCAAGCCCATAAAGTTTTTTATCACTAAGAATTTGGTTATTACTTACAAATTAAGCACAATAGA
>Ga0116227_10005199_pt1 | contig 27689 bp, 22 predicted proteins | sample S1TSphgellanicum_FD_89693 | JGI IMG/M metagenome (GOLD analysis project Ga0116227, IMG submission 89693) | Host-associated microbial communities from peat moss isolated from Minnesota, USA - S1T2_Fb - Sphagnum magellanicum MG | ecosystem: Host-associated > Plants > Peat moss > Unclassified...
CACCCCCGGGGGGGGGTGTTGGGGGAGGGGGGCGCGCGGGCGCCGGGGGGGGGGGGGGTTGGGGCCTTTTTAAACATTCCCCCCCCCCCCCCCCCCCTAAAGCACTCCATAGAAAAGCCCAACTGGCCCACAAACCTAAACCTAACTTATTCACCCACATTGGGGGGGGGGGTTACAAGTGTGAGACAAATGTAAAGGTTTCAAACTTGACATAAGGTTGGAATATTAGTATATCTTACAAACTATGCTTCTATAGACCAAAGGAACTTTTCCACTCTAATAATATTTTTTATAAAATAAAATATTATAATAAATAATAATAATAATAATAATATACTTTTCTACTCTAGAGTATTGTCAATGTCAAAATTCAACCAACATTTGGGCTTCATGTTGCACCACATCATGCCGTGATAACAAGTAGCTTTGTTTTTTTTTTATAAAGTATATTTGATTTTTAATGTGACATGAGACGAATGGAGATGATATTGGTCTATTGTTATACATTGGTAATGTGTTTGGTAGTTTTGAATGCCATATAAATTGGTTTGTGAAGATTTGGTCAATGTGTTTGTCTTTGATATGTCTTATTTGCATTCATTCTCGAGTGAAGATTTAGTCAATATGTTTATGATATCGTCTAATTTGCATTCATTCTCATGTGTGATTTAATTTGTGATTCAACTTTTGTTGTGTTCTTTTTTAATTGGGATTTTAATTTGAACCTATTCATAAAATTTATTAATTGTGATTTATTGTTCTTATGCTTAATGTCATTTAATATGTTGATATTAAAATTTCTTAAGGTAACGAGGGGCCAATCATTTGCAAATTTTTGAACCAAGGCTTTCAATGTGTTGAGGGATATAGAAATCAAACGAGAATGGCTTTTATGAACACATATGATATGAATTGTTTTTCATTTTTTCTATGGCAACTGTAGTTATTATATATTCCAATCCATGTTGTTGTGTTTTAAGAATGTAAGAACATTTGTGTGTTGTACATCATTATCAAACCATGGCCACTATAAATTGAGATATAAGAATATTTTGATGTATTTATGAAATTTTGTATGTCATTTGAAAATTGTATTTTTGTTTTCAAAATATGTAAAACATGTGATAATTATAGGTTGTGGTCATGATTTATATCTTGATAGTGTTGTTGTAAAGAATTTGTATTGAAGGTTTGTATAAATCTTTCAATCAAGGAACAAAAGGTGTCCAATTTGCAAATGTTTATAATCTTTTTATTTTTTCACCTACACATACACATTGATCAATGTCAAAGATGTGATGTTGTAATGGAGTCAAAAAATATATATATTATTTTTTTTTTGAATGCAAGAAAGAGTTGTGTATGATAGTCCATGTTTTTTAACATTAGTACAATCAAAAGTTAATTCATCTAGCAATAATCCTTGTGATTGATTAATGGTTTTTGATGTTGTTAATTGAATTGAAAATTAAATTTTTGTTATGATATAAAATTGAATTTTTTCAATTCTTATGTTTTTGATAATCGGTTCAATTGGTGTCTAATCTACTTGAATATTGTTTGTATAAAAGTGAATAAATGTTTCTTTAGTTAACATCCCTATTTTTTGATTTGGGAAAAAATTCAAATTATGGTTTTATTATGATATGATGTTGATGTTCTGAATATACCATTAGCTCCATTAACAAGATCATTGGATATTGTATAATTTCTAACACATAATTCATTTAAAATATTTTGTTTGATATGAATTGTAATATGCAAACTTGCAATTTTGCTTGGATCATTTAAAAGTGTATATGATGTTGAACATGAATGGTGGTGAATGTTTATGGCCTTAAAATTGAATGTTGGGCCAATTGTTTTGTTAACTACAATTGTATTATGCTTTTGTTGACTAAGATATTTGTATAAAATAATTGTGGTATTGTGCATTTGGTATTTATAAAGGGATTCAAAAATCCAACAATATTTTAGAAAAATGCTTGGTAAAAGTTACTTGACATGATGACATCTAGACCACCAAAAAATTGGTTTTGAATATGTTTTATTAATCTTAATCAATGATTTATAACATTAAACATTCTAGTAGGTACAAAAGATATTTCATTTATAACAATTAGTTGTAATTGTTCATATCAACATGTGAGTTTGTTTAAAGAATATAATGATAGATTTGATATTTTTGTTAATGTTTATTCAATAGGTATGTTTAAAATTGAATGAATTGTTAATTATCAATATTAAATGCAATTTTACATCTAAATTCTATGAATATAGCTTTTATCTTTGTTAAGTTTGACGATAGGTTTTTATTATATAATCGTAAAAATCCTTGAATTTTTAATTTAAAAATAAAAGTTTTACTAGATCCAACACCTCCTATCAAAAATAGATGTATTGGAATATTACGATAATTCTTTTTAATACATATTATCAATACTAATATTTGTTCTTCATTTAACTATCTCAAAAAAAAAACAATATTTGGATTCATTTATTATCATAAAATTTGATGATGTTATGAAACCATCATTTCCAAAATTTTGTGTTTTTTGATTAATGTATTGTGTGATTTATTGATGAAATCATTTTTCAAACCATATTTTCAATATTTAATGTGTTTGTAATGGGAATTAAAGGACATATATCACCAATTTCATCATCAATATCATCATTCCATAGGTTCCATGGATGTGAGAATTTTGATTTTAAATTGATAATATCATCCTTTTCATTTGTATGTATGTGTTGCATGTTGTAATTGAATTTGGATCTAATTTTGGATTTTAAAAAACTTGACAATATGCATCATTCCATGTAATATTTGTGCTCAATTGTGAGTCCTTTAAATTTTTGAATGGTGAATATTTAATATCTTTATATTTATTATAATTCAAAAACATGATGATTATTTATTTGTAGCATTTTGATAGTTTGTTATTTCTAATGTTATAATAGGATGCAAATTCTACTAATGGTAAAGATTCAAAAGATATTTTTTTTATTCAAATGTTTGTCTATAATTAATGAACACATTATGTCAATATAATCAAATACTAGTTGATTTAGTTAGGATTGTGGTTTTACTACAACAACATGTTCCCAATATAAAGACATTGAGAAATTTGAATGTTCCTAATGAATGATACAAAGGAATTGAAAGAATTAAATAAAAATCATTCAGGAGGACATTTCTTCAACATTGAAAAAAACCAATGCCTAATATTTTTGTTTTGTAATCTTGGCATCAATTTTATCTTAAATACATTTTTTAAAATTTTAGATTGTAATTATGATGTTGTAGACTTGTCGATTTTAATCATGTATGATGTGCAATATGATGCAACTACATATGGATCTAAAATAAATTGGAAATATGTATTTGCAAACCATAAAGGAACAACACGTATGTTAAATGCATTAGCTTTAATATTTGATAGTTTTCATTCCAAGAAAATTTGTGGCTTCATTAATTTATTCCTTAAGCTTAATATGTATGTATCTTCATCAAGATGTAGGAGTTTTAAAATTCAAAGAATGTAATTTTTCATTTGTTTTGATTTTTTTTAAGATAAAAAAAAAATTGCTTGTTGTTGCAATTTTTTTATATTGAAAGATAAGTTTTCTTTTCATTCAACCAAATGTAACATTTTTGTTGTACTCATGGGAGGTAATGAATAATGGAATATAAAAACAACATGACTTTTTTTTTCTTTTGTGTTCAATTGTGTTGATGTTGTTGTGAATTTTGTAATGTAATTGGTAATAATGAAACATCACATGAAATGTATTTTTTCAATTTCTTTGTCTATATAAATTCCATGTATGGATACATCTTTGATCCATAAATAGTCATGGTCATGCTCACTACCATGATATCGAAGTGAATTGAATTCCAATTCAATTTAATTTAATTCAACAATTGGATTAAAATTCAATTCAATTGAAAAAAATGGATGCAAATTAATGGAGAAATTCAAAATCTACTTGTGAATATGGTGTTAAAAACATATTTAAACCAACATAGATCTAAAAAAACACCTTTCCATGCCTCTTTACTTTGGAATGGGTTGAACAAATTGTAGATTGAAATTTGGTAGGATGAAAATATCATAGGACCCTATTGTCATCATACCTAAACCAATTCCAATGAATCATTGTCACTAGTATATGTTTACTTTTTTTAAAAATCCTACAATATGAGATAAAATTTTCATGATCATATATAAATTTTCCATGAAATAATTTCAACTTCCATTAAATTTATAACATATGAAATTTAACTTCATTTCTAGAAAACATTAAAAAAAATTATGTATCAATTCCATCAAGAAAGTCATGAAACCATATTAATGTTAAAGAAAATATTTTTAAAGGATTATATTTTTATTTGGTGTGATGTGACCTAAATTAAATTGAAATATGTATTGATGTTCCTTGGGAAGACAAAAGCATTCAATTTCCACATGTGACAATTGAAAGATAATGATATGAAAAGGAAAATGTGAAAGGGTTTGAACATGGAATTGTTGAAATTTCATCCAAAAGGACAACCATTAATGCAACCTAAAACTAATCCTTTAAACCAACTCCAATGTACCATTCTCACTAGAATTAAAAATTGTTATGTTGAATTTTTTGAAAGAATTTTCTTGATGTGTTTAAAAATTTGAAAAATATATACAATTATTGTTTTTGTTGTTTTAAGAAACGTTTATATTTTCTTGGCGATGGTGGAATTTTCTTGTTGATGTCCCCAAGAGCATTGAAATCCATTCTTCCTCATTTTTCATCCTTTTTTTTAAAAAAATGTTTTTCAAAATCACCTTAAGGAAGCAATTTGTTTTTTGCTTTAGTTATGTACGAATAGAAAAGAAGAAGTTGCTAGTCATGGTTGGGGATAGAGAGGATGGAAGGAAGGGAAATGACATGCTTGTGGTAACCATGTGGGGGTAGGTGGTGATGGTTTTATGGTAGCTATTAATTCTATGCATGATTTTACAAGGTTTGGTAACATGGAGGAAGTTGCATATTCATGTAAGGAGGCAATGAAGGCCATGAACACCAAACATCACATTTTTGTATTCCATATCTTGTAATGGTATAGGTTCCTTATTGCTAATAGTATGTTGTTGTGTTTATTGTTGTCAAATTTTTTTTCTTTGAATTTATCATTTGCATGGAAATAATGTTGAGTTTTGCTACTATTGTAGTGTTTCTTCTTTGGTTTTTCTTATTGGATAAAGGGATTTTTTTATAATGTTTTTTAGTGTTATTGAGATGAAATACTTTGATGTCCTTGATTAAAAAGCTTTCACAATGGACTATCTTATAAAGATTGCATAACTAAGAACTACCAATTTTGTGTTCCATAGCTTATAGTGGGACATGCTGAACTTGCAATAGGGATTTTTAGCTTAAGCCTAACAAGCTATTTGTCACCTTGCCTGTTATAGGGCTACTATACAAATTTACAATGGAGATGTTATAATAATGAAACAATTTTAATACAATTTAATAATCACATTACCCACAAAATAAGTAATTGGGGAATAATATCATTGTTGAATTCATTGGTAAAACAAATCATCCCAATTGACATGATCATTTAATTAAGATATCAATATGAAATAAAAGTAAAACATATATTTACAATAAACTTACCTAGGATATCTACATCAAGTATTAGTTAATAAATGTAAACAAATTTGACAATCAAATTAAAAACATTTCATTTGTTTTCTTGAAATAAAACATCCCCTAATAACAACAATATAATGCTAGTATGGCACCAATAAATTTTTTATGTTAAAATCTTATGAAACAAGAAAATGAGTTGTTAGATTGACCCAAGGGTCAAAATTGAACTATTTTGACATTTATAACATTTTTTTAAATGGAAAAGAATGACACAAAATATTCCTAGGAAATTCATGAACATCTCTTTTAGAAAATGCAAGGGATTCAAAGGAAGGATGAATGTCACACATATTCCATAAAAGTAAGTTGGATAATATCATTGTGTGACAACAGCTGTCATTAAAAAAATAAATTGTTTTCATCGATTTAAATTTAAAAAAGTAAAATCAATGAACCTTTGATATAATTAAAATTTCAGATTTTTCTAGCACTTCATACTTGTCAAATAATTATTTTCAATATCATAACCTATATTTTGTTACCAGTGAAAAATTTCCCAAAAAATGAAACTAAAAATTCAAAATTCAGAAAAAGGTGAATTGTGAAGTGTTTAGTTGCTGAGAGTGGGGAAAAAAAAAACAATCACCATATTCATGTACTTGGTTTTCATCGTGTAACTAAAAAATAGAAGAATGATTAAATATTTATATTTAATTTATGGTTTATAGTAATATTTGGGTAAATCTTTTGAGGGATGATTGCCATTTTGACTTTAAAAAAAGTGCCTAAATAAAACATTGATCATAACAATTGAATATGTGAAATCAGTTCTTTGATTAGGGCTAAAAAACTTTAATTGATAAAATTATAAATATATTAAATGACATATTTTTAAATTGTTTATTGTTTGCAAAACTTAACATTAACCTTGAATTCTAGTCTTAACTTGAAAATTGTAGATTCTCATGCAAGACCGGATGCCGAGGACCACCAATTCTTTCTATTGGTGGATATTTGCTAGGATCAGCTCAAGCAAATACTTGGAAAAGAAAAAACCCATATACTTGGTTAGGGTTTGATGACAAAAATAATACCACCCATAACACTTATTTGTAGAGTATGATCACACTTGATGTTTAGGGTTTGCAACTAACTTCACCTTAACATTAACAAAATGCAATGAATCATTATGCCACAATTTCTAACATTGCAAGTTACTACCAACTTTTTAAACATTTCAACATATCCTCACATGATATTAATTAGTAATTAACATTGAGTGTTTTTTTTTGGAGTTTGCAATTTAATCCCCACCTCCAAAGGTAATATATTCTCTCAAATTTTGAAAAAATTAGAGAAAAAAAGAGACAAAAAAGAAAAAAGAAAAAAAGATAAACAAGCATGCACACTAAACATTGAGTTCATTTGTCATTTTTGGAGACTTTAGTTAACATCAATGTTTGATTTTGAAAATTATTTTTAAAAAAAAGATTAACATTAGTTAACAATGATTATTAATTTTATCTAAACATCAATGTCATGTCATATGCCACCTAAAATTTAATGTTAATTAGTATCTTAAGTGAACTTAGTTGTTAATTTTAATGTTAATTTAATGTTAAAAATTAATTAATTAATAATGTTAATTTTAATTAATTAATTAAGAATAGCCTCCTCAGCAAGAGTTAATTAATTAATTAATGTTATTGGCGAGAGTAGCCTCCTCAGCAAGCAAGAATTTTTTTTCAAAAAGCCCTCCCATGAGGTGGGCTCATAGGGCAGGCCTCCCACCTATATGGAGGGAAATTAAATTTTCATAAAAAAAATTATTTTAACATTTTTTTAATTACTTAACCCTACATTAAAGGGCCCTTGATTGATTATATTTTAACTTGCAATAGGGTAGGCAATTTGTTAGTAGGTAGGTATTGAAAAAAAGCAACTGAGGTAACCACCATGGTTAGCTAGGGAACTGGAAACCCAACAGAAAACTGTTTCCTGACCACTTACCATCCATCCTTCATGGTGCAATGGTGGGTGCTGGTTAACTGTGGTCATCCAGTTGGAAAATTTTAGAACCCCTAGCCCAACTTTCATGATCATTCTACATTTTAATTTGTAATGTTCATGTATTATGGAATGGAACGGCACATTCCACCTAGGAATGCCAAGCCTAGTAGGATGAGGTGCTGTTTCATTACGTGGTAACAAAATGTTCTTACACGGCCTGTTCCAAAGCGTAATCAATTTTTTGTCCAAAAGTGGTGATGTATTATGGTTTGGCTAATTTGGATACATCGATACCATTTAAACTCATATAAAGCACTCGAGAATTCTCCTTATATTTGTGAATAATTTTTTGCGGAGGCACTTTAGATCTCCAAGAAGCCTATTAAACCTATTTAATTAGGTGTAAGAGGCCTCTTGTAAGAGTAAACGTGTTTGACTCGTACCACCTCTTTCATCTACCTATGGTTAGGTTCATTATGCCGGCCACCGAATCATGAGTCATGACAAGTAAGCCCCATGGTTGGGAGATATTCCCAAATGCTCGGCTAGACTCAACTACCATTGTCATGGTAAGCATGGGGGATGACCCTGCATTGTTTGTGTAGTTGCCAATTTTCCAATTCAATATCCAAAAAGAATTTGATTGAAATTTTGTAATTAAAATTTTATTTTCATATAACACACTTGCTATCTTTGAAAATAGTTAAAATATTTTGATTTTAATTTATTTTTTTTCATTTTCAAAACTGAAAAGGAAATGTTTTGGAGGTGTATTTGTGTCCGAACTTGAAAAGAAATAGAATTTTCATTTGGACTAGTGGGCCCTAGTGATATATATTTTTTCAATTTTTTTGATGTTTTGTCATTGGCTAGCATCCCAAGAGGGATTTAGCATATTGTGATGGAATATTCCCATTTTAATTTTAATTTTTCACATTTTGAAGAAATTTCATTTTAAAAAATTGATGGTGGACCCTTAAACCTCTTGTAAGGACATGCATCCCAATATTAATATGGTCAAAGTGAATTTTTGAAGTCTTAGCTTCAAAGTTCTATGAAAGAATCAATTATAAATAAATAAATACTTATATGTATATATATACACATGAATTCCAAGACAAACCTTTTCAAAAACCAAAATCATGAAAAAATATAATTTATTTTTTTGATGAATTTCTAGAGGTGAAAATCATTAAAGTTTGCTTTGTTGATCTGAAAATAGCAAAGCAACATACTTGCACACCATGACATTGAGGACTTTGTGACCATACCAAAAGCACAACAAGGGATGGACCCCATGGTTTAGGAGGGTTAAGGTGTGATCACAAAACAATACAAATACCTATCCTAATATGCAAATGTCATTGTTCCCCTATAATTCAAATTCATTATGATTTTGCCAAGTTTGAATTCCTTTCAAAATTAAACATAAAAACTAAATGTTGATCTTAACATTTTTGTGCGGCATAGTTCATTTCCAAAACAGATTTATCAAAAAAGTTGGAAGTGAAGTATTTATTGTCATATTATCATCTTAAGGTAAAACTATTTGGGAATAAGAAAATATTTACAATGTTGAGGATATTGTAGTGAGTCTGCTCCAAGATTTTTCTAACATTTATAAAATTATGTAAATTTTCTATACATTTAATTATAAAAAATGCGCATCCTTAAAAACCATTAAACTCAAGATGGAGAAGATTTGTGAAGGGATCTCACCCAAACAAAAGGAGTTTGGGGTTACATTTTGATCCCGGTTTGAAATGTGTCACAAAACTTCGTACATACAATCCTTGTGAGAGTTGAATACAGCAATGATATCCTCTTGACAAATAACATGGAGAGCGGCACCACACAACACAACATGACAAGTGCCAACAAAATGAGAACAAAGTGAATTTGGTGTCTCTTGTTTGTTCCAAGGAATGGACGAGAAATTCAGCAAGAACTACCCACGAAAACCCTCAAAATAATATGCATCCAATGTTGGGCTTTCTAGGTGGTGGTGCACATTCATTTTTTGTGTGAAAACCTTAGGGGGCATTGGACCACCAGAATGCATCTGAGCTACTTAAGCATATCAATAGATGGCTTTTGCTAATGTTTGTGCTGATTGTCCTCAAATTAATGAGACCAATAACCTGCAAAGCTTGGTTGGAAACCTATGGGAACATTGACTTTGCTCAACTGTGGAGTATTACCTCCTCTACTACTAAGCACATCATCTCTCTGATGGTAAGTCTGGGAAAAATGACAGAAAAGCCCTTCCCTATTCATTGACCAGGTGGGTGTTTAAAAAATGAGGCATATAGGATTGCCAAAAGAGAAACAAACAATGCAAAAACATCAAAGGCGAGTGCTGTCTGTGCTTGGCCACTGAGAGGCATGTTGCGCCCTCCTAGTGTATCAGCGTTTACAGGTTCCTGCCTCACAGTTGGGGGTGGCCGGGAACCATAGCCTCGTTGGGTGCGGTCGGCCTCATAAGGCCAGATAAAACGCCCACCCTGTACTGATGAATACATTTGCGCTAATTGCCAGTCATATAACCTTCTCTCTTCCTCGCTACTAAGAACATCATATGCCTTCTGCACAGATCAAAAAATGCCACTAAGATACTGACGTTAGCATATGTCTTCACCAGTTGAACATGGATTGTGTGACACAACACCTGTACCTACAGAATTTCTTAACAACTAAAACCATTACCCATCCCACCAAACAGCAGACAAGATCTGAGTTTCCCATTACTGAAAGAAAATTCTACTCCTCTTTCCTTCAACCCTCTCCCCCATCCAATTTGATCAGATCTATTATTTACTGCTTTTGATATCTTGAACTTTGTGTATACTTGGTGCCAAAAAACTCACCTTCAGTCGCAAAAATTTCTCAGCAGCTACTTCTAATGGGAGGGAGGTGCTATCAGGGTGGTATTCCTTTGACAGACGCCTGTATGCAGCCTTTATCTCCTCCAACTCTGCATCTGCTGAAACTCCTAGATACCTGCATGAGGTGGCCCCAGAAAGAATCTGCTGTAGTTGTGAGCAGTCAACACACACACACACACACATACACACATGAAATTGCAGACAAATCTCCACAAACTGCAATTCAAAGGTACCATGACAATGGGTGTAGTCATGACCTTATGAAATCACTCACCATCATCACAAATGAATAGCAGTGATGAGCTGCCACAACTACCCATTGACTTCATCAGCTTCTGATGGTGGGTGTAGTAGACAAGTAGATAATAATAATCAGCCCAAAATCTGGACAAACCATTCTACAGAATCGAGTTCCTGAGTTTCTGTTGTATTTCTGGAAGCAAACAGGAAGAAGATTCTTTCCATCATCATGCTGTTGACTAGCACTCAAGAGAAGTAGCTAATAAAAACTAACTGTCAGTAGTAATTGTCATTCAAGCTGCAACAAGCTCATGAGGAGGGTAAGCAGTCAAGCATGGAAAGGAAGATAAGAATGGGGTAATTAACATGAGAGCAGCTAGCTAGCTAGCTAGCTATGACAGTAGGTAGTCATGTCTGTTTTCTTATTATTTTAATACTGTTTGCAAGAGGACTGAAACAATTGAAGTTGCTGCAGTTTTGGCAGTCTAACCCTAAACCCTAACCCATCAATAAACCAACCCATGCCTCCTCCTCCACTTTGCACTCATTACAGCCAGCCACAAATAGAATTGGTCTGCTCAGGCTCCAGCAGCAAAACAATTCTTTCCAAAAATCTCTGATGGAAAGAAGAAGGGGATTGTTGTACAAGAACCCCAGGAAGGGCCACTCAATTCTTTCAGCGAGCTAAGGCAAAAAAACCACAATATTCTCAGGAAAAAAAAAGGCCCACCCAATTCTTTCAGAAATCAGGAAAAATAAAAAAAAAACACCCACAACTTTCTCAATTCTTCCAAGAAGAAAAACAACGCCCACAACCCAGAAATCTGAGCACAAATCCACAATCCTCAATTCCGTTCATGTGCAAAGAACTAAGGAAAAACCCCTGAAAATATGAGAAAACTTCAGACCCGTAATGGCTGTCAGGAGCTGCAGCGAGCAAGCCTCGCAGAGAATCAGTCACGCCTGGTCTCCTCCTCCCGCTACTGCTGTTTCTCCCACCATCTTCATCATCACCACCGCCACCGCTGGGAGCCGAAGAAGAAGAAGAAGAAGATGGCAGAGCAGAATCCTCAAGTCCAATCCAACCTTCAGTTGAGGTTCCCCAGTGTATGCGAGTGTCTGGTCGCTGCCCAGAAGAATCTCTACCCTGCTGCTGCGGCCGCCTGCTCCTATAACCATTGGCATCCTCCTCATCAGCAGAAGAATTCCTCTCATTACTGTCACTCTTCTGATTAGTGCTTTTGGATGCTGCTGATTCTGCACTGCATGAGACAGTGATTTGGTGAAGATGGAGGCGCTGAGAGCTTGGTGGCGGCGGTGGTCTCCACCGAGCTTGTGGTTGGATTGCTGTGAGCATCATCAATCCTGGTTTCTGTGAGAAGAACAGTGCAGCAGCAGCAGCAGCACTACTAGTGGTGGTGGTGGAGGTTGCCATTTGTGTGCAAAATTAAGTGCAACAAAAACACAAAATAGATGTGAGACCCAAGATACACAACGCTTGAAAACCATGGCTTTTCCTGATGTTAGCACATTTTGTCTTGCAAAGGAAAGGTGGAGTGAGACTGTGTAGGGCCCACCCGGCTGCAGAGACTGCTGCAACACCATGGCAGTGCTTCCAACCAAACTAACCAAGCATCCAGCCACTGCTCTAAACAAAATCCTGTGATGATGGAAGTGGGAAGTGAAACAAGCAATGAGAGTCTCCACATCCTCCTCCTCCTCCTCCTCCTCCTCAATGGTTGTCAAAACCACAGAACTACCAACACAACAGTTATCTGCTCTTCTACTCAAAACCATTTGAAAAGATACCAAGCTTAGATAAAGACATCAACAGAAGAACGACATTTTTGACGGTGTAGAGAGGATCATGCTTTTGGTGCAATTCAAACACTTGGAAAAAGCTTTAGAGTCCCTTCAAGCAAGCATGGCTCTCTTACTTAAATGGCATCTTCAATCCCTGACACCTAACTCTTTACACTCATTCTGAACCCCAAAGGATGCATTCATCTGCATCCCAATAAAGCTAAATCAGCTATTAGATGTCTGCTGTGTGTGCAAGAAGAAATCGGAGATGGATGAACAGGATAAGAAAACTGCTGCAGAGAGGCCAATCTTGATGCCTTCTTTTTGTATGAGTGGCCTGAACCCAGGACCAATTGTGATGTGTCAATGCTTCATTTGTCAAAGATTGGCCCCGCAAACCCAGGAAAGAGCATAAAAACTATTTAATATGTCATTGCACACACCAGAGCAGTGCAATTTTCTACTGTACTCCTACCATTCTGCAAGCTACATCTGTGGTGTACTGGCACCAAGGCACCTTGTTGCTCTATGACCATGTACTCATTTCAACCGTCCAAGCGCTAGCAGGATCTTCTTCCTCGGTCCCTGTCAAATGGAATAAACAAAAACCATCATCACTGCTTGAATATTGCAGAGTCCCTTTCTTTATCACATACAGCTGGATCTCTCAATCCATGCTGTCAAGGTTCTTGTTGACAGGGCGCTCACTGTCCACATTCTTGACAAGCAAAAGCATGAAGCGTCAAAGTCACGAACAATTTCCAGCAATTGTGTACACAAAACAGTAAACCATACACATTCTCATCTGCAGTTCCCATACAAACAAATCCATCTATCACCATTCTGGGTTCCTTACAAGCTGGAAAAACAGACATTTCCATTCTGCAGAGCAATGAGGCTGAGGAAACACTCAGAAAATAGAAACCCTTCATACAGGGACCTAGCAGACCAAGTTTTTAATCCAGATTTTCTCAACCTGGAAAATCCCTAAATAAGACAAAGGGGGGGCACTATGATAAGGACATGGAAAGGAAGACCAAACTGACCATAGGCACGCCAAGTTCTTTGAGATCACTGTCACTCATGTGCCGCAGTGCAGCCATATCAACCTGTATGTTAACCGATTAAAACAATCTTAGACTACTTCCTGAGTGCAGCATAGAGGCATACAAAAGAGCATTTGAGACCAACCCAGACTAATAAGAGAAGCCAATGAAGCACCCAACACATGCAAGTGGTCCTGATCAACAATTTTCTGGTTCCTAACTTGAATATAGTGCAGTAGGTGATATATGCTCGTGCCAGCAGATGGGCCAAACATTACACACCAAAGAATTTTTCCCTTTAGCCTCACCACAACTAAATCTTGAACCAGCAGAATACTATCACAATGCCTGACACTACAGACTGCCAAAGACTGCCAATCAAGAGTAACTAAGTGCTCACCTCCTCAGCCTGAAAGATGAGGGAGTATTTGCCCAGACCCAACGAGTGAAGAAGACCAGCCACTGTTTGCTCGCTACCCTGCTCAGCCCCCCTCTATCAAGACTATTAAAAAAACGCCACATTTTCAATGGCGCTATAGGCTGTATACAAACAGGTCAGAAAGTATATCACTGCCAGGTCAAAAAATAGGGGTGAATTTCAACTCTTGACATTTACTAGAGTGGAAATGGAAGATTGACTTTGATGCCTAAGCTGCACCAAAGTTGGGAGGCTAAGTAAGAAACTATCTGGGAATGTTGTACTAAATGAAAACCAGTACATCTACAGTCCAGGTACTAATAAAGGCCATCAAAAGGGTCTATGTAAATAGTTAGATGCAACATTGTTTGAATGCAATGATCCTTGATAGAAGTTGCTAGAGCTCATCATCCTTTTCTTGGTGTAGGGAAAAAGTAGCTTGCAAAGCAGCTAGCTCAGTGTAGCAGGGTCCCCTTGTGATCAACCACATGGGCATCACTTCTTCCATGAGGCCAGTAAGAAACAAGAGCCAAATCTATGAGGGTTGAACTCTTGCAGAAGAATTTTCAACAAAAAGGAGTTAGGAGAAAACTTACTGCTGCAGGTGTCCTGATAACTGAAGCTGTCTGCTTTAAAAGAGGGGCAGGTGCTCGAGGTGCAGTTTGAGCTCCATTGGAGCCATTCCGGACAACAGATGGTAACCGCCTTTGGAGCTCTGCACCACCTTGGGCTTGAGAAACTGGTGGACGTTGAGAGGTAGAACCTGACAACTTTTCTCGCAAGTCCATCACACCAAGACTGGACCCTGCTTTCCTTAGCCTGACTATTCTTAGGTTGGGTCGGGCTAGCTTGGATCGCAAATCTTGAGAGCTGATTTGCCCGTCTGAAATTTCTGTCAAGGAACTCCTTGCAACCATCTGAAAACCAGACATCATACACCTGACTGGTGCACTGCATTAAAGACTACAAAAGACCCAACTCTTCTACACAAGGTGAAGTGCCATTAGCCCATGGGGAGTCTTGCAATCGCGAGACACACAAAGGAAATTCACAAAGAGTTCAAATACTATACTTTATAAATATTCAGGTAACCCTACTGGAAAACTGACACAATTTTCGCCTTGAAACTGACAAACAGCTTGTTATGCATTAGCAGCAGGTATGCACAACCAGTTTCATTTGAAGTAAGGAGATAAAGGAGTTTTGCAGGATACTGATTCCCTGGACATCTGATTCCTCCATGTCTTCATACAGATCATGCTTCCATTTTCCATCATCCTCTCGCAACCTGAGAGCTCATGACACAACTGATGAGCAATTCTGCAAAAACAGACAAAACTTACTCAAGAAAGAGCCTCTCAACCATTACAACTACCCATCCATGACTTCCACACATAGTTGAAAAGACCATTGTAACCTTTTGGTGTTTGGCTGTCGCACAGGTGCAAGTTGCTCAACATTGCCTCCGAGTCTGTCCCTTATGGATCGCTTTCTAGTGTTATTTCCTCCGTTTGCCCGATCCGCATACATATCTGTGGTCACTGATACACGCCTTCCAACCTGTGGTCCACCAACTCCACCGACTTTACTTGCAATACTGAGAAACAGTAAACCAAAACCAGTTTTGCAGCTCTGGTTTCTGTTTTCAAGCATTGCCCTACTTCCCCTTCATGTTTCCTGTTCATTCTAAACACTTCCTATATGCAGAATACTTCCACACATCCTTCCTGAGGCCATCAAATATCCCATGAAAAAATAGTACATAGACACCAATTGGTCACAAGACCAAACCCTAGCCCTCCCTAGTGCTGGTCACAGCAACCAAAGACACAGGGCATACTCCTATCACACACATACATTGATGGACACTTTGCCCACAGCCTTTTTTCTCAAAGGGAACAGAGTTTTGCCATGAGGCTGTTTTCCATGCACCTACTAACAGGCAGGGCTCTTTGTATAAAGCAACACCAGAAACAGAGATTGCTGCATACATCCAGGCCCTAATCTTTTGTAGTGTATTGCTCAAATAAAAAGAAAACAGTATTTTGCTCTTGTTCTTGTTCCACAACAACAAGCTCAGCTACGAGCTATGGTTTCAACAAAACACTCCTAAATTATTCAAACAAAGGTTGATTCTCGTGAAAAAAAAAAGAGAGAATAAATACATTGGAAGATGACATAGAGAAAAGAAAATGAAGAGAAAACCTAAAAAAAGCTTCATGTCTTTCTCATACCGGTGAAAATTCAGAACCAAAAAAAGCGCAAAAAAAGGACAAAAATACATACCCGCTTTCCGTCACGTCCAATAGTGACAGTTATCCGCGGCTGAGACATGAAAGCCCTGGAGTCGTCGTCTCTCGGCCGACGCTTCCTCTCGAAGCTTCAAGAAGCGCTGCTGCCTTTTACTCCATACCACATCTGCTTCAGGGAACAAAAGAAGAAAAAAAACCGACAACTGCAGAAAAACAAAAACAAAACAAAAGAGCGCCCCCCCAAGAAAAGAAAAATAAATTCCTGAAACAAGGATTTCCTCAGGAGCTTGTTAGGAAGGAAGGGGGGAAAAAATAAAAATCTGCACAGCTACTGGCGATTGAAGAAGAAGAAACTTGCAGAAACGAAATCGATCGATGCACCGAAAGACTACGAGCGGAAGAGGAAACACACATTTCGAAAACAAGCACAGAGAGAAGAAGCTCGTACAGCAAACCCTAAGCTACAGAGAACATGGATGAATAGAAATAAATAGATGGATGATCATTGTCGGTATCATCACGTAGGTAACTATTCAGCTACTTTGCTAACATTAAATTGGATGAAAAAGAACCTTTCCATTATGCCCCTCTTTTTTTCATCCGTTTTGGTTTGCCACTGAGTTCTCATTGATATTTGTGCTTGCAACAAATTTTCTAGAAATTTTCACAAAGTTGAGCATTATTTTTATTTATTCATTCGTTGGTGTGTGATTTTTCAGGTTTTTTTTTTTGGAGACTTCGTTTGTTATTTTATTATCTCCGAAACTGACCCTCCGCACATAGGGTATGCTTTTAATAATAATAATTTGACTTTACCGAGTGCCTCTTTGAGGTTATATTAACACAATGTCTGGCATTATTTATTGCATGCTAATAAATTTAGAATGTAGTTTTGATTTAGGGTTTAGGGTTTAGGGTTTAGAGTCTCTACTCTTCTCAAGAATTTCTTAAGCAAATGGTGATGCATGGTGGAATGGTCTCTTCATATAGTTTGTGATTAGAGAGTCTCTCCTCGAGAGTTTCTTACACAATAGTAATAGTGTTGTTGGTGTAGTTCAATGATGTAGTTTCATTTGCAAAAATAGTTCGTGAGTAGAGGACTATGTTTTTATTTTTGTTATTTGTGGTGAATTTGCACCATTTGCATATCAATTCTTCAAACAAATTCATGAAAATTTAAAAGCTTGTTGAACAACGTCAATGATATCCAAAATTAAGTCAAAACTTCATAGCTTAGCATTTCTTATTCTCTCATATATAGTGGAAGCCTAAGAGATATGGGGAGGAGATTTCGGTTCAAAATGACAACCTTTTCAAAAGAAAAAGGTCTAAACAATTTTTTATCCAAACATTTTCAAACTCCAAAATTCCACTATTCAAAATATGATTTGATGAATATAGTAAATTTTAATAAAACGATACACAAGCAAGTTGGCAATGGTGTGTGCCCAAGCACAAATGGTGCACAAGGCATTAATTTTGTCAAAAGGAAAATATCATAGCAGCCATGTTGAATCAAATCGTTTGAAAGTTTACATTATTGCAACCCATTTTTATTGAAAGAAACCATGTTTTATTTCTCATCAAACCAACAGTTCTCTAGTTTAGCATAGATTGGCCTTAGGGAATTTACTATCATGGTGCCAAGTTTTTCAATTTTACAGTTTAGATCAAGGAAGTTTCAATTTTTGTTTGGCCATGTAAATACTTGGAGAAATTTCTTAGTAAATTTGTAGGGCACCTTATATCCATGAATATCCCTCATAGAAAAGAGGAGGGATATCACACCTACTCCTTAAGAGTTGGTAAGGATCTTATGCCTACATATAGGTGTAGGATCCAAGCTAGGTAGAAGATCCCTCCCACTTGTAAGAACCCTTCTACGCCTCATGATCTGCATATGTTTGGTTTCATGACAACCTTCACATTGTGCTTTATGATGTGTAAAGCCCAGGGGGAGTGTTCCCAAAATGGAGGGCCAAACTCTGCTACCACCTCATCCTACCCATAATTTTGGGAATGCCCCATCCTAGAGCTTTACCCCACTCTAAACACAACTCATGAACTAGGACTAGCCACATTTTGCCGGTATGTACTAACATTTGTCCCAAAGTTCAGATTTCTTCATATTTTGCTAACCTGAAGTTTCATGATTGGTGCCCTAGTTGTAACATTGTCCCTAAAACTTTCAAAGATGGGAGTCATGTTCAAAAGGCTTTAGAACAAAGATAGTGCTCAGCTTCTCATCGACCCATCACCGCATTTGTAGGTGGGTCTCACTTACACAAAATTTCTCCAACACCTTCTGTAGAACTTTGCCCAATACTTTAAGCATTCCATGCAGATTTGGAGTAGAAATATGACATTATGAATACCTACATGAGGTGTCATATCATGTTCTATGTTAATTCAAGTCCATGGGGTTGAAAAGCCATTTCTAATTGCTCAAATTGCAATTGAATTAGGCAATCAAATCACACCAAATCTGGATCACAGGTACATTTCTTGGCAAGACCTAATACCCCTTTATGATGACGAGAACCACTACACAAGTCAAGTGTTATAAGTTGAAAAATTATAAAGCAGTGAGAAGGGATGGGAGAATTCAGGAGGGATTGACAGCAGTGCTGAATTGAGCTTCCAAGAACTCTAGCTTCCGCTCCAAGACACTGAGTTTCTCATTCAAGACTGCCAGCTTGCTCCTTGTTGCAGATTCTGTTTACAACACAAAACATCCTTTGCTCATTATAATTTCACCAAATGAATGTTGTTGCCCAAGGCAGATGACCTCTCTTCCCAAACCTCGTACTACTTCTATACTCAATGCACAGAAAGCCCATCATGAAAATAGCTTTGCTCCCCCATAATGAGAGCCATCGAGCCCATTGTAGCAAGGCTCACACAGATGATGGAATTTTGCTTCTTGCACTGCATTGCTACCATGCAGGCTAATTTAAACCCATGGTCAAGCCTCCTAGAATGTCCTTCACAGGATCTAGAGACAGAAGAGACAGATCAATCCTAAAAAATTTTGGAACATAACTGGAAGAAAATAGTCCAACACAACAGAAGGCTAAGGAAACAGTCCAGTTACTGCAAAATGAAAGTTTGACAGGCTTACCAAACTGCAGCAAAAACTCAAAGAGACGGCGCACATTGAGGGAGAGGGAGCTGGAGAACTGCCGGTTCTCCCAGTCAGACTGCACTGCGATTCCTACTGCTACTGTGTTCATCATTCCTGCTTTTGACATGGCTTACTTCACAATAAGTTTGCTTATGGGGGGTTTCACCTCCAAAAGACCTGGGTTCTACACACCCACAAACGAACATGAGAGTAGAATACAATGTGCAAAGAAAGGGCAATGCAAGAAGATTAATATTCCACTTTGAAAAAAACATCAAACTCCTTCATACTTATCATTTAAGTCAACCTGCATTGAATTGAGACATGAACCAATAGTAAGGCTATAGATGTTACGGGTCCAGAAATACACCAATCAATAGGAAAAGGTTGACACCCCAACCCTCCAAAACATGGGAAAAACTAATGAGTGGTGTGACAGACATACACGTGTTCAGTCACCTTCAACAGCAACACATATGGTAGTGACCAGCTGCAACTCCCACGAACTTCATCAGCTCTTAGCAGTGGGTGCAGGTCAATGTCAGATCTAAACCAAGGTACTTAGTTTTAGTCACAATACCAGTAGTAACAGAAAGACAATCACAATGCTGGCTAGCTCCATATAGCATGTAATTTATAGAAATTCGAAGGAAATTAAGAAGGGGGAACACAGAGAAGGGGAAAAAAAACCAACCAAATCAGGAAAGAGGGAGAGAAGAGAAGAACACAGAAAATTTTAAGAGCAAGGTCCTTTGAGTAAAAAGAGGGGTTTGAAAAGAAGCCCTTGAAATAGTCATTTTGAAGGTTTCAAAGATGAAAACACCAAAAAGGATATCTTTCTTTGCTGAGCAAACCTTCTGTTCATTGAAGAGTAATTTTTTGCTCTTCACAAGACTAATGAAGCTTTGCCATTGAGCTATATAAGTGTTAAAAATGTATAAAGCTGACTATTGACTAAATTTGGAAGAATCTGAAATACAGAAGTCTACACAAGGCATACCAATCACATTAATATCCACACATTCTTGCTGAGAATGCTTGTACATAATGTGAAGATTAAGCATTTTGAATCTTGGGATATCACTAAATGCAAGCAATTGCAAGAGAAGACATTAGTACAATTAAACCCACAGAATGACTTAGAATATCTGCCACTGTCAATAGGGTCAGGGAACTTAGGGGTATCATGAACAAACAAATCAGAAAGAAAAACTGGATAAACATCAGACTCCTTTAGACATTAAAACAAAATTTGAGCTCATATGTGAACTTTGAAGAGATAGAAATTAGTTAAATTGACTGCACAATAAATACCCATTTTGATGCCAAGTGACTGTTGAAAGACTGACTGACTAAACATGAGAAACGAGATATCTATCAGAAAATGTAGAGAAGAAGATAAATCTACAGGGCCACAATGTTCTTTAGGCTTATTTGTTGCAACATCCTTTAGATAAAACTATTAGGACATAAAACTAAAGATTCCAACAACTGGAATTGACACAAGTGCATTTAAGAAAATTAATCTCAGGCTTGGATCAAGTCTTCTACAGAACCAAACAACTGGAGGCTTTTGTGTAACAGCACAGAACTGACACAAGTAACATATCAATGAGATTGCAGAGAAAACTCCACAGACACTTTACAGGTAATAGTTGTGTCAGTTGCAGGCAAAACCAAAACTAAGATGACACAAGAGTGCTGATAACCTTGCAAGTGCTATTCACAAAGTATGGGCTTCATCACAAATGGCAGTGCCTAGCTCACTTGACTCTGCACTGACTTCATCAGCTTCCAACAGTGGGTGTGGACGAGTATATATATTACAAACCAAGTACCACTCCAGAATCATTTTAGTTGTTACGATGTTCCAAGCTTTATGCTTACATACCCCTTCCATTCATTTCTCTGGCATTCCTTGTCTTCAGAAGATGTAGGAGGGGTGAAGACTGTATGTGTATAAGCAACAAGAACACCCCTCCTGTTCCTTGCTACTACATCATTTCTGCAGCATATGCTTTGCTTTCTGCCTTTCAAGTCTATGCAACTTTGCAAAAATCTTTAGGTTGCTTGTTCCAACATATCGTTCTGCAACAAATCCTCAGACCTGAAATTCTTCCACAAAGACTTTAGAAAAATCCCCGAAAACCAAACCCTAATTACCCTAGTGGTGATCATCAGGACAATAACAAAAGAAGCTGGAAACTCACACTCCAATCACAGTAATGCTCTTGCTCCTCGCAGTCCTTTTTTCTCTCAAATGGGGAACACAGTTAGGCATTAGACCGACCCCCTCCCCCATTCACATACACATGCCAGGTGACAAAGGAGCCACTTCCCCTTAGCAACAAACACCACCAAAACCGTAATCCTCCTCTTGTTGCTCAGAAGAACCGAAAACAGCAACAACAAAACTCCGGCACCGCAAAATACATGAATGCGTGATTTTCTATCCGAGCAGAACAAGGTTCAGACATAAACCAACCCACCGATTCAACAAAGCATTTATTGCTGATTTTCGAACATAATTCTTTTTTATAGGAGCAAAACCGCCATCAAATGACGATTCCAGCAACAAGACAAAAGGGGAAACGAAGCATACCTACCCAGCGTTTGACCGCGTCCAGCAGAGTGACAGCAACCCTCGGGATCGAACTCCTGGCGTCGTCTCGGTCACGTCCTCGGAGCTCAGAGCTGCGCTTCACGCCATGCCATCGCGTCAGGCGACTGTGCGCACAGAGGGTTTCACTATCGGGCAGCAGGATCCTCTTGTTAAAGACGAAGCCCAGGGGCAGGCTCACAAAAAAAAGGGCAGTAAGGACAGGAGGAGGAAATAATATATGGGGAGCTTGTACTATGTACTGTGGGAACCTATGGGAACGTGTTGAGCTCAGTAGGCCAAGACGCCGTTCCATGAGGAGGTAAAGGGTTCAGCAGGGTGAAATTAGGTGTAGGAGAAGGGTTTATCAGCAAACCCTTTTCTTTAAGTAAAATGTTGCCATGATAATGACATTATAGAGGATATCGTTGCATTGGCAAGGATGGTGAGGAAGGATAGGTTGGTGGGTAATTTTCACTTGATGGAAGTTATTTTGATAGGTGAAAAAGTATCTTTTGAATTGTGAAAATTATTGTTCTTACGACATCATTATGAAGTTAACAAATAATATTTTTTTGACCTAGTGAAGGACCAAAATATACAAAATAATAAATGTGACAATGTTTTACATGTAGGAAAAGGTTCTATCAACAAACCCTTCCGAATGTGAAATCCCCTTTAAACTAATATCGTTAAACCCTAAACCTTTTTCTTATGTAAAACATTGTCAGGATGGTGACATTATAATGAGATATCATTACAATGAAAAGGATAGTGAGGAAAGGCATGCTAGTGGGTAACTTTTGCTTGATGGAAGTTATTTTTAAAGGTTGGGAAATACCTTTCAAATGTGTAAGTTATTATTCATGTGACATCATTACAACATCAACGAACAAGATTTTTTTAGCCCAATGAAAGGCCAAAATATACAAAGGAAAAAATGCATTGAAGTTTTACGGTTCAATAATGTTCAATAGGTTAGATGTTATGACCTAGCACCCACCAATGCACCAGTTGGTGGATGAGGCCATTTTAAGATGAACCTAGATTAGGTGACCAAATTTATTTTTCTTTTCTTTTTCCTTACCCCACACTCCTAACTTGAAAAAATTAAACACCTACCTACCCCTTCTTATAAACACGTGCCATCAAAGCTTTTCCTCTTCTTCTTCCTAAAAACTCCAAAGGGCCACTAAGAAGGCATTGCCATTGCCATTAAAACTTTTCTTCCTTTTTTTTTCTTTTTTTTTTTTCCTTATAACCCTATAACCAGGGGAGCCATTATAATAGCCATTAATAACAATCATAACAATGACAACTACTGCAAGCATTGTAACAACCCTTTCTCCAATGTTGCAATATCGAAATAAATTCCCAATCATTGTTTTCTCTTCTTCCTAAAACCAAGGGGAGCATCAATAGTCATTGAAGGTGGGGGGGCATCACCATCATAACAATAATCATCTCCATATCCATCAACCCTCTCCAATAACATCACAACAATAATAATCGACATAGCTATTGTAGTAGCCCACCCTTTCAAATGTTGCAACAACATCATTGAAATAAACGCCTCTTCATTTTTTCTTCTATGTTTCATCATTATTTTGTCTCAAAGCTTATGTTATGTGTGTGCATGTGCATGCAGCAACATGTCAAAGTAAGCTCCTCATCATTTTTTTGGTTTCAAAACACAATTCTCATGTGTGTGTGTTTTGATCCATATTGTGTTCTTTGTAGCCCTTTCAAGTGTTGCAACAATGCCATCAAGGTATAGCTACCCATGGCTTTTTTTGTATTATGGGCAATGATTAAAAGGTTGTTATAGTAGAGGATGATGCTTCGCCTAGTGGTACAACAACACCAAATTTGCATGCTAACACAATGCCTAAATGTGCACATGTGCATACAAAAGAACAATACATGAGCATTTAAAACCCTCCATCCTTGTGGGCAATGATTAAGAGGTTACCATAGTAGAGGATGATGCCCCACATGGTGGTGCAACAACACCAAATTTGCAAGCTAACACGACACTTAAATGTGTTGATCCATATTTTGTTATTTGTATTTATTTTGGTTTCTTTGATACTGCAATTGTTTCTTTGTCCAAGAACACTAAATCATGGTGCATACATGCTAAAGGACAATATGTGACCATTTGAAACCCTCCATCCTTGTGGGCAACAATTAGAAGGTTACTATAATAAAGGATAATGCACCATTTGGTGGTGCAATGAAACCAAATTCGCAAGTTGAAGTGGCATTAATTCAAAAACATGAAGCTCTAGGAAAAGATGTGGTTAATGACAAGCCAAGCAAAGAACATGAAGCTTTAAAACATACTTTGCAAATTCTTATAAATGCAAAAGTTTGTGATGATTCCAATCTTACTTGATGCAAGGATTGGGGTGTGCACTTAAAACCTAATATTCACATTTAATTCATATTTGTTCTTATACATCACATTTTCACTTCAAATCGGGTATAGACCCATGTATGGAAAACAATAGTATTCGATGTTGGATTATATATCTTATGTCTCAAGAGATTATCAACCCCATCTTTCTTCCCCCACATATGTGTGTCACATGTGTGAAAGAAGGAGGGTGGGTTTTTTTTTTTTTTTTTTTTTAATACCATTATAAAGTGAATGGGATGTTAATTTCCCAAATCACTCTTTTCCCCAAATTTATACAATAGGGTTATCAACCTTTTTGTAACTCCTTTTGGGAATCTTTTGGCTTCAATGGACCTTATAATCATACCATGGTAATCTACCCCAATGATGTGCCAAAATTTCACAAAAACTTCAGCCATTATCCCATTCAAGCTTGGGGTCTTTCCTTTGGCCGTAGCCTTAGTTATAACTTGAAGTTCTTCTTCGATGATTGGAGTTGTTAGTGAAATGTTCATGGAATGGGTGAACTTCTTGGGGATGGCCACCATGATTTTTTCCTTGAGCCTTTTAATCTCAAGATTCATAGGAACATCATCATATAGCCCATTGTAGTAGGCATAACACACTTCTTCCAGTTCTTATGTGGTCTTTAACTTTGTAGGGGTCTCGTCTGGTTTGCTCAAGGTTGAAATGACTTAACTTCTCCTCTTTTAACCTATTGCCTTTAAAAACTTCTTTGAGCACCAATTCCCTTTATCCATCCACCTTGTCCTAGACCAAATGTGGGTGCCTTCAACTTTGACATGTTCCATGACCCTCACGTTGTCCCTAAGCTCTCTGACAACTTGTTGAAGGGATGTATATTGTGTGTTATTTTGTAGCCTTTCTTGAGCACCTTCAAGTGCATGTCTAGTTGCTACTTTTTCCTTCTTGAATTCAATTGTTTTCCTAATGCAAAAAACCTTGTAAAATTTGGTCATTTTGCACATCTTGGTAAAAAATTTTTTTTTTTTTTTTCCATGCCAAATAACTACAACCTATTCTTCAATTTCGTAAAAAAACTATGTGTTCATTTTCCAATATGTTTTCCTAATGAGGGAGCTACTCAATTCTAGCTCCATAAAAATGGGGTGATGATCAAACCTCACATCATCTCCTCAAATGATATAGTTGCTAACCTTGATAATATTGTCCAAGTCTTGAGCTACAACCAAATAAACTTTGTCCAAACATGTTAAACAATGTCAATTCTTTTCCTTTGATTATCCCAAGAGAACTTAAGGTTACCATTGGAGTGATCAAGTTCTTCTATATTCAAGGCAACTTTTAGGGCCTCCCATGCCATTTTTTCAATTCCTAAAAGAATTCATCCACATTTAGTTCACTTGTTAGTTGGCTCTTCCACCATGTTGAAATCACTGCATACTATATATCCATTTTCAATTTTTTAACAATTTCATCTTTAGATATTCCCACAACTTGTTTGTTTCAATTGATTTAATGGGAGCATATATATTTAAGATGCCTAATGGTCCAACTGGAAGGTTTTCCATCTTTAGCCATCACATTTTGTTCCCAAATGCAGTTTCATAGTGTACCACAAAATTAGCCCATTTGATGTCTAGCAACATGCATGTCCCTCCATGCCTTACCCCTTATTCATTGAATTGGTTATTGTAGCCAAGGGTTGCTTTTGTAGTTATCTTGCACTCCTATGTCGGCACCCACCACCATCACTATCACCAAACATGTCATCACATAGCAAAAAAAACCCTAACTGATACACCATATCCAAACCATATCCAAACAAAAAGAATTCACTTGCAACAAGCAATAATTCAAGTCCAAAACAGAAGATAACTTAAATACAATATCTTTGTGCAAAGAAAGCTACATAAACACAAGAACAACCTCCAAAAACAAAATCACTATGTTATTTTGGTGATTTGAGATCACAAAACTTGGGCCAATATACCCAAACACTAAAATAACTTGAACCGTGTTCACACTTGAACTAGTTTCAAGAGAAAACATAGTTAATTATGTTAACCTAACTTATCATTAAACTAATTACAACTTAACTAGGTAACTAAATTAATATTATTGACATAGTCCAATAGTGAGCATCCTTCCAAACACACTTTCCAAAGTTTGAAACCTTCATTCTTTTGAATTTGTGTTCTTGAAAAAACATTGTGTCCACATAGGGTGTGTTATCCATTGAATGTAGATATTGAGTTTATGAACATTTGCTTCCAAATTCAACCTTTGCACATTGTGTGTTAAAATGTGTAACTTTAGAATGGCGAGGAAATGATCTTGGGGCATATTCACAATTGAAGTACCCAAAATGATGATCTAATGAAAAAATGACTACAAAAGATTATTTTGAATTCTTATTACATTTACTATTTCATGATTATAATATATTGGTATATGATTATAACTAGAATGATGTCATGTTAATCTAATAAAAAAATCTAAGAATAGATTGAATATAATATAAATGTCCTTTTGAATCTTCTTGAATAATTTGAATCCTTGTTTTAATTGTAATTTTCATCTTAAAGGAATCAAAAGAAATCTATTAAACAATGTAATTGACTTTAACTTTCTCATGGATAACGCATAGATCTATGTTTGGCAATGTTCATATAATGCAATTGATTAAGTGATATATGATATGAAATTTTTGAAGGCTACAAAATCCATTCTAAAAAGGCAACAAGGATTAATTTTTTAAAAAAATTCTCATTTGGTTGATTTTTTTGTATTTATTAGGCTTAGAATTTTTGGCTCCAAGTATTGGAAAATGTGCAAAACAAATTCATGGGAAAAAAATGTTAAATTGTATATAAAAGTTTATGTGTTCATTTTTTTGCATTTTTTTACCAAAATATTTATGCATAATTACATACATGTGAAAAATCACCAGCACCATGAAACTGATCATAATTTGAATTATCCAATATCTCTCATTTAAACGTATTCCATTTAGATTTTATATTTGAAAGATAGCAAAAACAAAATCCTTGAGTCTTATGTCCAAAAAATAGTACCCTAATTGTGAATATGCCCCCCGTGGTCCTCTCATGTCCTCTTCCTCTTTTTTGTTGTATTACTTTTAAACCCCCAAAATTCATAAAGGGATTGTTGGATGTTAGGTTTTGCACTTGGGGGGGGGGGGGGTTTTGCCTTTTGTCCTTTTTTTTTTTGTTTTTTTTTTCCCCATGTGTTTTTTTTTTTATTTAAATGTTATTTTTTACCA
>Ga0116227_10005200_pt1 | contig 27688 bp, 24 predicted proteins | sample S1TSphgellanicum_FD_89693 | JGI IMG/M metagenome (GOLD analysis project Ga0116227, IMG submission 89693) | Host-associated microbial communities from peat moss isolated from Minnesota, USA - S1T2_Fb - Sphagnum magellanicum MG | ecosystem: Host-associated > Plants > Peat moss > Unclassified...
AATTTTGCTAAATTTTCATTTTGATGAACACCAATTTTAACAAATCAAAAAATTGAAGGAAAAAAAAAAAAAAAAAACATTGGCCACAATCTATGATCACCTTATGAAACATCTTGTATTTTTGAACATTTTATTCAAAAAATAGAAACTAAAAACAATTCATGATAACACAACATACCATTATATGAATTTTAAATATCAATTTATTTATTTCACCATGATATCTTACTTCAAAACAAATCCCAAGCAAAAATACTTCAAATGTTACAAATGTTACAACATTATTCATAAATTTCACACACACAAAATAAAAACTCGGGCTACCCATTAACACACTACCAATGAAAACCAATTGGTAGAAAAAATGAATTAATTTTGTCAAAATTAAGTTCCATTCAATTGAAGACAGTGAATCCCATTTACAAGCATTTGAATTAAATTTCTAAATTTCTAAATTTAACTCAAATACATTTAATGGAATTTGAATTGGAATTCATATTCAATTAAAAAGAAATGATATGCAAATTTGTGAATAAAATATTGAAAATTTGTTCTTGAATATGGCATTAAAAAAAAAACTCTGAAAACTCCAAAAAGACGCTTCTCTATTCCTGTTTATTTGAGAATTGACTAAACATATTCCAATTTAAATAAATAAATAAATAAAATTTAAACATTTAGGGTTTCTGTAGTCTTCTTAATGGTTTTGGGAGACTCTGATTTAGGGTTTCAACGAGAGTCTTTTCTGTTCTCCTTCTCTCTGCGCACGAGTGTGGGAGAGTCGAAACGTCGGGGAAGAGATTGTTTGTGCGCGGAGGAGATTGTGGAAGCAGTTGTCTATTTTTTTTTTGGTTTTTCTTTCCGATGATTGGTAGAAGTTGTGATTGTTGGTGGGAAAACAAGCGAGCAGGAGTTTCGTTTTTCAACAAAATTTAGGAGGCAGGTTTTGGTAAGACTGCTTGAAGGAGGAAAGGGGAAGGAGAGGAGTGTGAGGGCTTGAAGAGAAAGAGTGAAGAGGATCGTTCTGGTTCGGGGAGGAAGAAAGGAGTGAGGAGATATGACGACAGCCGCGCGGCCAACGTGGGCGCCTGCCAAGGGAGGCCATGAGCAAGGAGGGGTGCGCATGTTTGGTCCGTCTCAGAAGTTTTCATCCCGTGACCTCGCATCGCATACCACTCTTAAACTCAGGTTTTGCTTCCCACACTTCGCTTCCCATGCCTCTTGGTTGATGTCCGTGTGCGAGTCTCCCTTTTGTGTGTGTGTGTGTGTGTTTGGGGGTGATGGAGAGGGACGTGCATGCGTCGTGTTGATGGAACTGTCTGCTTTTGGTGTCGGGTGGAGGGATTACATGATTTTGCCACGAGAGTAGTGCGCAGTTGGTTGGAGACATGATGAATAGAAAGTACTTTGATGAATTAGGGTTTGGATTAGGGTTCTTTCTTTCAGCTGCATACTTTTTGCTGTCTGAGGATTTGAAGGTCTTCTACCTTGGTGTAAGGCTTCTAAAGGCAACATATAGTCAGAGCCCATGCTTGGAATCAAAAAAGAGACTGTGATGATGGACAGTTTTGGATTATCTCCAAAGGATAGGAATCATGTTTACACTCTTATGATGTCCTGTAATGCTGTAAATCTCTCTGTTATGTTGGTGATGTTGTACCAGCATCACAGTTCTGCAAGTTCATTTTCACAAATCCTGAACAACATTGTGTATAACCTGCTATTTCTTTTGACTTCCTTCTTCCTGATTGTGTGATGACTCTTTGAGATGCCACAAAAGCTGCAATTGTTTCATTCTATTACCCTACAGGTGGTCCTCCATGTCTGCACCATGCCTTTGGAGAGTTTTGCAACCAATTCCCATCGTGCTGAGTTTAGACAGTTGGTCATGTTTGTTTGAACTACTGTAGGAAGGATGGGCAAGACACAACTGAGGACTTGCGCAAGAGAGACCTCAGGGATGAGCTTGAAGATCGTGAGCACCACCACTTCTCTTCAAAGGAGAGGAACTATTCAGGTATTTACATACAAATATTTAACCATGCATACTACTGTGTTTGCACAATCTTACAGTAATATCTCTCACGTTGGCAGCTTTGGACTGATCTCAAATATCTATTTAGTCTTTCTCTCATCACATTCTTTGGTTGTCTTCTTCCCTGTGTCATGTAATCCAAAGCTCAGTGTAAGTAGGTTTAATGCTCCAGTTCCTTCTCAGAAATTTATCCTTGTGAAGTAAGAGTTAGTAAATTTGGTTGGTTTTGTGTTCCAAATTCTCGAGGTTTGCTGACACATGTGGATCATATTTCTTGGCCAGATGACCGGGATCGCAGGAAAGTATCTTCAGTAAGTGGAGGGTATTTGGAAGGTATCTATCTGTGCCTTTCTCAGGACCTTTGTTGGCAATATAGGGAATGAAAGAAAACTTCTGTACAAATTTTTGATTTGAGTGGTTTGGAACTCTGCCTCTGCAGGATCAAAGCGAGATGCAGATGAGAGGATGCCTGTGAAAAACATAGATGCTGATGACTCTGATGCAGAGGCTAAAAGTGATTCCGATGAAAGGTAATTTCCTTTCCACAGCTTTCTCACTGTGCTTGTATCAGGATATTGCCTCTTCTCCACATGCAGGTTTACTGTTTCTCTCCAAGGAAATTGGTGACATACTCCTCCATTTGCCCTGTGGCCTGTACTGAAAAATCCTTGATGACCGCAGTATGTACTTGAGACCTGTCAGTTCCAAGGAGCCAGACATCAAGTTTGAATTTTCATTTTTTGATGTATTAACTGTTGTATTTTAGCAGTGATGATGAGGATGATACAGCAGGGTTGCTTGCTGAGCTTGAGCGCATCAAGAAGGAGAGAGCTGAGGAAAAGCTGCGCAAGGTTCACTTTTCATCATCTGTTGCTTTTGCAAACATTGGGTTTTGTCTTGTTCAGAGTTCACTAGTAGACTGTGGTGATGCTTACAGCAATCTTATCGCTGAACAGCCACTTTTATTCCTGGTTCAGACACGGAGACCTAGAGACAGTACAGTGTGTGGGATGTTCACTTGTTCTTTGGACTTACCATGGCAGGAACGTCAACATCAAGATCAAGAAATGAAAGTGAAGGAAGCAGAGCTTGTGCGGGGCAATCCTCTCCTAAATCCAACCTCCTTCACTGTTAAGCGCAGGTATGATGAACTTCAATATGGATTGTTGTGGTTCCTACAGAATTCATCCAAGATAGTGCAATGCATAGCCAGCAGATTCTGGATTGCAGCTTTAAGCACTTCATGGTTGTAGAATGCAGTTGGATCTCTCTGACTCTTGTCTGACCTCTGATGGGTACAGCTTGGGAGTACACGTGACTTGGTAGGCTGTATGTTGGAGTGCTGACTCACCTTTTGTGAGTGTTTGTGGGATTATTTACAGGTGGGATGATGATGTCATCTTTAAAAACCAAGCACGAGGGGAGCTCAAGACTGCAAAGCGGTTCATCAATGACACAATCCGAAATGACTTTCACCGCAAATTTTTGAATAAGTATATGAAGTAGAATGGTTTGCTCTCTGGTCAAAAATCAACCTTGTTTTCCACACAAATCTCCCAGATTTGCAGACACACAAAGTATTATTGAAGGAGGGGTACTGGTATGTTAATTCTTGGCAGTCCTTTTCATGTTATGATGTGCTGCTCTGGATACCCTCCAGATTCATGTGCAGTCTCTCTAGCTTTGCAGTCCACTTGTTGGCAATCATGCTATCATTTGAGGACTTGCATCCTTGATTTAGAATCAAGGTTGGACAACAACTATAGGAGAGCTGTGCCCATGTATGGAAAAACAATTGCCTGTATCACCACTCAACTCTGAACTCTGTGCCAGCTTCAGGGGCTCTAGGAAGAATGTCAATCACTCTGGTGTAAATTTGTTCTTTCAATCTCTTCTGGTAAATCAAAGAGATATTGAGATACCCGAAATTTTGATGTAGTCGAAGGGGGTTTTAGCAAAAGTTGGGGAAAACAAATCAATAGGCAAGCAAGGTACTTGGTTGATTAGACAGCAAAACTGGGGAAAACAAATCATTAGGTGATTGAATGCTGACCAAAGAGTCCTTACACTGAGATGCTCCAAGTTATCAATGCTAATTTTTAAAAACAATTTCTTGAAGGTAATTTTTTGGATCAGCACTAATCTCATAAGCAAATGTTTTAGGCCAGCTAGTGCTGCTTCTGCCACTCTTTTGAGATAAGCACTGGTTTGACACTCACTATTGCATATGATTGAAATGCTTATGGAATTGTTAATTATTCAAAACTTTGCATTTGAGTTAGACTGCTTATTGTGTCCACTTGGTTGCATATCATAGGATTGCTTCTCAACTGATCAAAACTCTAATTGAGAGGAATCAGTTATTATTGCAATGAATTGAGCAAAAGATAATCAACCTGTGAAGAATAAATGTTACCATCTTCTTGGCATGAAGAATGAAGTGTTTTTTGGGTGTTTTACACTTAGCTCAAATGGAAAATCTTTCATATTGGTTTAGGATTTTCCTGAAAAGCTTTGCGTTGCCTAATAAAAACGAACACAGAAACAAAAAACAGATTCCAAACCAAAACCAAATTGGTTGTTGCAACGCCTACACAAAGAAGAAGTGCATAGATTAGAGAGAAAGAAGCAACTGCGACAAAACAAAACAAAGTCCTTTGCTGTGTGTGCACCACGCTTGCAAGCAAGTGCACATGACGCACTCTCCCTTTATGAACGTTTCTTCTTCTCGTGTCCATTCTCTCTCTCTCTCTTTCACTCCCGTTCCTGGATTCCTGAGAGCAACCAAGAAGCTCAGAACATCAAGTTAAGGAAGAAAGCACAAAGTTTTACGAGAGAAGAGAGAACAACAGTAGTAGCGCTGCTCATTTCTCTGCAAAGATGTCGATGGCTTGTTTGTGTGGACCTCCCTGTTTACGCTTTCATGTGAATCTCTCGAACTTGGATTCCGTCGTGGTACAATCTGACAATCCGAAGCGGGCGGGGACTCCGTGTGGTTCTTATAATCGTCGTCATCATCATAATGCGGCAGCGATGATGATAATCCGTTCTCCTGTGCTCTCCTCTTCCTCATGACTGTCGAGTGCTCTGCCTTTTGTTGCAACAGCAAACAGGCAAGGTTGTCGGAATGTTGGAGAGGAATAGACCACGAATTTATACGGTGAGAAGAGGTTGCTCGTCTCTCAAGGATAACCAGCGAGAGGAGCTGCATCAAGTGGATAAGACGCAGCAAGCGAAAGAAGATGGCGGCAGGCAGAGCGATGGAGCTGAGCTTCTTTTGGAGGAGAGGGAAGGAGAAGTACAACAACAACAACAAGGTAAGTATACCTCTGTTAAAGGCAGGGATTTAGAGCTTCCTGCTGCAACTACGGATGCAATTGCTAGTGGTTTGAGGCAAACGGAGCAAGTGCATGCGAAGGACAGGGAGGAAGAAGACGACGAGGATATGTCCGGTGCGGTTACAGGCACCACCGTCGCTGCTATTGTGTTGCTGCTTGGCATTGTCGGTATATTTGACGCAGTCGGATTTCTCTACAGGTAGCAGATTAACGACATCCTCACTCAATTCTCAGATTTTCTTAAAGGTACTTACCTGATGCTGCTGCTGCTGCTGTTGCTTCCTTGCAAATGCTCCTGCCACTATTCCTTCTTTATGATTGTGTATTCTAAAGACTAAGTTTCTCTTTGGAAGCAAGAGAACTTGTGGTATGCATCGCAAGGAACAAGCTGATTGGATTTGCCTATGTCTCTGCTTACGTTTCAGGTGCAATGTAAAGAAAAGGTTTGGATTAATGTGACCAAAACTCAACATGGCAGCTCTTGTGATGGAATGCGATGAAATTGCAGGATATGGATCTGCCAGATTTGTGCCTTTTGTGCTTGACTATGCTGGTCTTGAGTTAGTTTTCAAAATCCCTGCGTTCTGTGATCATCTTACAGTAGTCTTTCTTGGTAAAATGATGCTCTCCTCAATCAGCAACATGCATGTCATAATTCCATCTCAGACAGATTCCTGTTTTTGCAAACTTGGAGATGTTTTTAAGATGCAGTTGCACAAGATATAACAAGATATATGGTTTATCATTTTTCTGTTGATTCTCTGACCACTGTTTTTTTCCAGACCATCCTATTGTGTTGTTTCAATGGCAGATGCCAAAGATTAGATCCATGTACTGTAGTATCTGAAAGTGTTGTTTGGGGGCTGTTTGGTAAGCAGGTGCTTGCAATACCAGCTGTTCCTCTGACAATTTCAGCGGGCTTACTGTTTGGCACTCTATATGGCACCATGCTGGTCTCCATATGACTGAGCCCTTTACTTCCTTTCTCAATTGGGAATTATCTGTATGGCCTCACATCAGTCAAGCTACTCCCATATGTACTTGGAAGGTACTTTTTTCTGATCCAATACCTTAATCCAAAGTGGGTAGTACTCCTGCTTTTGAAACTAGCAGTTTGACCCCAAAATATCATCATGCTCTTAAAGTTCATCATCTTGATTCTCTTTGTTTCTTCTTTCTTGTTTGGGTTTTGCTTTCTCTTTTTATGTCCCTCTTTCTTTTTGGTATCCTTGATCTTCTCATTCTATTCTAGGTTTCTGTTGAGATAATCAGCATCATGGCTGAGTCTTCCCATCACTACTGGTCTTACAATAGAAACTCAGTGTGTTGGTTAATGTATGACATCAACATCCATCCACTGCTGGGAGCTGAGTGGGGAGTTTATGGCAGCTGATCACCACCCTGTATGTTTGTGTAAGGTTTCTGAGCATGTGTATACCTGTTGCAGCTGGTTGGGGATGCTGCCAGGGACATGGGCATATGTGAGCACAGGAGCAACTGGAAGGGCTTCTATTGTAGGTGCTTCTCTCTGTAAAAACTCACTGGTGAATGTGCTGTGTGTCAGTGCCAAAATGCGTAAAGAGCAGAAGTGAAGACTAATATTCTGAAGCACCTGGTTTTTTTTTTTCCAGAAGCAGGTGTCAGAAGCAATTTTCGCAGGTGGCCCTGAGCAGTATTGGACTGTGGGAATAGGGCTAGTGGCAACCGTCAGTCATCTGGCCAAAGTTTGTTGCTTCTCCTTTTGTCTATCTGGCTTTGGATCTGTATTATTCTTGAAACAAGAGCAAAGACAAAACTGTCATTTCCTTGACTGGTGGCTTCCAGTACCTCCATGCGTACAATTTGCCATTTTATTTGCTCAAATTCTGAAGGAGCATTCACTGTCATGCAGGATGCAATTAAAGAGATTGGGTGAAGACTGGATGACAAACAGGTCAAACCAAGCAAAGCAACAAGATTTATGTAATCACTTTCAGTCACATAATGACCAGTGTAGCTGAAGAAATTCAATCTGTGTTAAGGATGTCCTGCCCTGTCACTGAGATCAGGTATGCAATTTTATGTACATATGCCTCAGAGTATGTTGGTGCTGACTGAGGGAATGCAGCTAGAATCCGAGTAGGCAGGTATCTGCATGACATGTACCTACATCATTGAAAACTTCAGGTCTGTGAAGTTGTATCATTTTTGCAGAGATAACACAACTTTGTATACTAAATTATTGCATGATGGAAATTTGATATCCTCATGATCACCACTTTGTATAACAAATCTTCCATGATGAAGAAGTTTGATTTCCTTAGATTCACCACTTTTGTAGAACAGATTTCTGCATCTGAAGGTGATTTCCTTGATATTGTTTCCACAAATGATGTTTAATTTTCTCTTCCACCACTTAGTAGAACAACAGATTTTCAATGATGAAGTTGATTTTTGAGTCATCACTTTTGCCTGCAGAAAAACAAGCATGCAACCATGAGCATCTTTTGGCAGATTCCACCAAACCCTTGGTTACTACACCCCTAGTCTCCTCCACAAACAAAGCTCCTTCCACAGAATGCATTCATCAGGTAGGGTGTTCGATTCTTTCATCCCCTCAATGGATGGAGAAGACCAGGTGACTATCAGATGTTGTCAGATATTGTGAAATCCGAGCCGTTTATGATTAGGGTTCGGCATATTGCGAAAATCTAAGCCGTTTATAATTAGGGTTTGGCGGGCGCGCGGAGAGCATTGAAGGCCAGGCTTGCTGCGCACTTGTTTCCCTCTTTCTGTTTTGCTGTTTGAGGGTGCTGGCTGTGTACGAGGCGGATCCGGGCACCCTCGATCGCCACAATGGTGCATGTCAGCTTCTACCGCAACTGTAAGACTCTGTAATTTTGAAAAAAAAATTGTGTAGATCGGATGCAGTGACTATACTCTTTCTGTAGGCGATTCATTGTTTTGGTATTTCTGATTCTAGGGTTTCCAGGGTTGTCTGGTTTTTGTCTTTGTTGAGAAGAAGAAGAGGAATAGGAGATTGTGTTTTTTCATGAGTCTCCACAGCAGATTTCTTTTGGTTCCTTTAATATGTCATACCAGAAGTGTTGTCCTTCTTTTCTGTTTGCGGTTCGAGGGATTGACATGCGGTTATGCGGCTGGTGTCTTGTGCGTCGGTTATTGACGGTTTACAGATTTTTTCTTTCTTGTTTTTGTGGTGATATCTCCTACTTGAGAAGTGTGTCAGGCGATTTAGAACTCGTAAATCGACTTTCTGTGAGATCGCCGGATATTTTACCTAGTGCGGTGGAATGTGCTTTGATTGAAGGAGGATTGCATTTTATGTTGTCTGAATACAGAATATCGTGAGCATTTTTTTATGTAGCGCTTCCGTTTTGTTCCGTTTGCAGATGGCAAAACTTTCAAGAAGCCGCGGAGGCCATTCGAGAAGGAGCGGTTGGATGCGGAGCTCAAGCTAGTCGGCGAGTATGGACTCCGCAACAAGCGTGAGCTCTGGAGAGTGCAGTATGCGCTTAGCCGCATCCGCAACAATGCCCGCATGTTGCTCACCTTGGACGAGAAGAACACTCGGCGCATTTTCGAGGGAGAGGCTCTTTTGCGTCGCATGAACCGCTATGGTCTGCTCGACGAGAGCCAGAACAAGCTCGATTATGTGCTTGCCCTGACCGTGGAGAACTTCTTAGAGCGTCGACTCCAGACACTTGTGTTCAAATCTGGCATGGCCAAGTCGATTCATCACGCTCGAGTGCTGATCAAGCAACGCCATATCAGGTACCTATGCATAAATGTTGAGACTTGAAGTATGATGATGTTCTGGATCTTCCACAAATTTTCAGAGTCAGTGGTTTAGAGTGCCAGAGATGGAAACTTGCTCACAGTAACTCAATTTTCCATTGTTGAGCTGCTTGTTTCTTAGTGCCTTAAACAAGGGTACCGAAGCAAACACTCTAATACATCTGATGATGCACCATTGCCGATTGCAGTGGCATTCTAGCATGGCAAATTGGGCTTTTATTGATCTTGGCACATTGTGTACAGATTTCTTTTGAGCAGAGTGGTACATTTTATCTTAATGATACTGAATCCTTGACACAGACAAGGTTTTACAGTTGTTTGGTAATTCATCCTACACCCTTTCATCTTAGAAATATTTACTGGATGTAAAGGTGCTGTTGGTTTTCTGAGTCATGACTGTTGTTCATTGTTGTTCAGGGTTGGCAAGCAGATTGTTGATGTTGCATCGTTCCTTGTTCGGGTTGATAGCCAGAAGCATATTGACTTTGCACTATCAAGCCCACTTGGTGGTGGTCGGCCTGGAAGAGTGAAGCGAAGGAACCTGAAGGCAGCATCTAAGAAAGCCTCAGGTGGAGATGGTGATGAAGAGGAGGAGGATGATGATTAGAGCCATGAGTCAGGAGCTTATTATCTGTCATGTTTCTGTAAGGGTTTTGAACAGAGTTTGACCAAGTTTCATTTGACAGTAAATGAATTGTTCCTAACCTTGTTTTGTTGGAAATGTGTGTGTGTGTTTCAAAATCTATGACGATGATCAACTCAGGGAGCTGTAGTGGGCATATATAAGTCAGCTGCTTTTATAAGCTGCAGGCAATGCTGACTTATATATATGCCCACTGCAGAATATTGTAATTGGTTGAGAATGCTGTTGTACGTTGGATTGAAGTTGACACCTAATTTTCTTGCATTCTAAGGGTCTGCATTCAGGTACAAATATTCAGTTTTAGATAGATAGTACTGAGTCGTGGTATTGATTAGGTATGTAGGGCTAAATACCCTTGCACCACCTACTGGTGCAACACCAAAGAAGTGCAGGTTGGAGAGTTCTCACTATGTAGCCCATACTTTATTTGCTGCTGGTATCTAATAATGTTGTTCCTTGCTTGTTGTCAAGGAATGACTAGTTCAAATTAGGCGTGGGTTTGGTATATGGGGTTGTGCCCGGTATCAACTCTGCCATGGAAGACCGCACAGGCGATGCCCCAAGTGTTAAACTTTACCTTACTTAATATAGGCAGTCAAATAGACTAGGTTAGGTATCTGAACTACACTATGTAGGGTTGTTAACTATGCTAATTAAGCCATGTAGGTAGGTTAGTTATGCTACCTAGTCCAAGTATGTAGACTAGCTAGGTGGCTATGTATGCAAGCTAGGTAGACTAACTTGGGGGGGCTCTGGGGGCTGCACAATGCTGTGAATTATTGAATGAGCCGCGATGGCCTTTGCTGGGCTGGTGGTGGTGGAAGGTGCCTCATTGAATGGTTTTTATTATTTTCTGGGAAAATGTTAATTAACAACATTTTCAACATAGGGCTTCTCATAATTTTATATTAAAGTTTGTATATTTAAGCAAAATGAAGTAGAGTAAAGAAGTATTGTTTTAAATATTATATAAACAATGTGCATATAGATTTCTACATATTATAAAATTGTTACAACTTTTTAAAATAAAAATCAGATGATCCATTGTTTATATATTATAATTTCAAACATAATAAGAAATTACGATACACATTTTTATACATGATGATACCAAATGTATATATTTAATTACAATTTGACAAATTATATTTTTGTAATACATTTAGACATTGTTTATGATTTAAATGAACCTTCCTCTTATTAAAAACAAAGTCTTTTCATTTTCATTTCCTTACAATAACATTAGGAACACCTTTCTTCTCACCTATTTAGAAATCTTAGTGACTTTGAAACCATAGTGAGTTGGAAATATCAAGAAATTATGCAATGACATGAGTTTCAACTCAATGTTATAATTCTGTCACATTTTCAATACTTATTGTAATATAAACCAAACAAATTCAATAAATATATTCACCATTTCCCCATTGTTCTTTGATTCTAAAAAAAAATCAACAAACCATATTCATAAGTGAAGTTGTTCATGATCCCTTGTAAATGAAAAATAGTTTTAAAATATCATTACCTTTTTAAACAATTCAAAATACAACATTATGACTATAATTGGCCAATAATTTGGGACTAGAATTACTTAAACATACCAGTACCAGGGACAAGGAAAACTTAAACAAGAATAAAAACCAGGAAAAAAATATTTATTTTGAAAAAGGATTATAAAAAAGAAACCAAAAAAATGTATTTTGGAATGTAGTTGGTTCTCACAATCGAGATAGCATAGGGGCATGGGGAAGGGGAGAAATGGGGAAAAATATAAGGGAAAAAATGAATGGTTTTGGAATAAGTTGTATTCTTTGCAACCATTGAATGTGAGAAATGTTTTGGTGTTTAATTATATGATACTAGTTTGGTTGATTATATTGTTCAGCAATAAAAAAATTTTAAAAATCTTACAATTCGGCATTATATTAAGTAATGAAGCTATCATGCTTGAGAGCTTTATTCAATTTTTTGGCATGACATGCATTTATTTTTTCAAATTTTTGCCAGTTTCAAAAAATTAATTAGTGCATAACTAGGCTATGTACAACAATGGTAGTTGAGATGTGAACTTAATGGAATCAGTAAAAACCTGGAAGTAAAAGATAAAGACTTATTTATAAAATATCAGGTCAAATGTTTTTCAGGACAAATAGTTTGGGTTTTTGTCATTATATTAATCCATATGATTATAGGATTTTCATTTCTCATCTTTCAAATAAATTTATCATGTGTTCATTATAATTTAATACCTTCAAAGGATGTGTATTAGAATCTTGATTCAAGAAAATTCTCACTCATCAAAACTCTAAATTTTTTGACCATATTCAATTATGACAATAACATTGCCTTGTTTCATCGTTTCATAATTATCCTGATTCACTCAAGTTTGTTTATATAAGTGATCAGAACTCTTCGATTCCTCGACCCTATTAAATTATCTAACATTTCATTATTTTACGACTTGAAATCCATGAAACTTACAACCAAGCTCAACTGACAATTACAATGGCATTTACACTACATTTACATTACATCTGGGAGGAGCTTAGGGTAAAGCTCTGAACATTCTCTAAGCATCTGCAATGCTCTTGCATTTCACATACCTGCATGCTTAACATCAAAAGCTTCATTTAAAGTGCAGATTGTCTGTACTATCACCACAGACCCAGACCTTTAGAACTACATTTGAAAGCTATTAAGTAGTGGAGTTAACCAAACCTTCAAGATGCCCACATCGAGCATGTTACCAGCAAGCTTTGGGGCTGGATGGAGATGCAGTAAGGAAACATTAGTGACATCTGTTTAAATCATTTGCAGCTTCTTGAGCTATGGTGTTTGCAGCAGCAACCAGGGCAGCCATGGTCCCAAGCTTGGCATGCCCAATGCCACTCAATGAACTGAAAACTTCTTCTTGGGCTTTCAAGACCAAAGCTGCTGCCCTGCAACAACAGCAAGTAAGACAAAATCAATATCTTTCACATCTTAGCTCTGAAAATTGTGAAATAAAATTATTAAATCTAATTGCTCGCTAAGGGCTTTCCAACAACTCCAAGGAAACACCTAATTCCAATACAGTTTTCAGTTTCAATTTGATTTTATTTTTGTTCAGAAAATGGTTCAATAATCAATAGCTTCCACATCATAGCTCCAAAGAGTCTCTCAAACCAAGTCAGTGCACCCCTTCTCATTGAAAGCTTTCCGAACATACCTAGAGGTGTGGCATGAAGCACCGTGGTTTGGGAGATCTTAGAATGAGAAAACAAAACTACCTTGCTTCATAGATAGATGTTGTTTATATATAATAATAATAATAATAATAGAAATTTTTTTATGAAAAATGTAATTATAACCTATTTATATAAAGACTCTACTACGGAGCAACAATTTTGGAAGACACTTGTGTTTTCATAAAAAAAAGCAATTCTTTGAACAAACTTTGCTTTTAAGAGTGTTTGATTTTCACCATGGTGGTAGCATAAGAATTAGAACTTTGATGTTGTACATGGTCTAAAACATGCACTTCTCACAAAAGAGCTTGTATTTTTCTTTCAAAGACATTTTTGGATTTTTCTCTCCTTTATTGAGAAAATTTCCAATCTGAAATGACCATTGTTCCTAAGAAGTATGAACTTTGCACTTCAAAAAATACCCTTTAAAATTAGATTGCTTAATGAAACAATTAATGATTTTATAATCATAAGTGCCTACATGTTAATGTTGACATGGGATTTGATTCATATTAAATGGTTAGTAGCTTATAAATTGTATACATTCCATAATGTAACTTGAGCTTTAGATGAAGAGTAAGTGGGACTTCAAATTATATGTTTGGATCATATTGATGAACTTACACACCTAGACAAAGGAAAGTTGATAGAATTGCAATCATCATGACTTTATTTGTAGCAACAACATATATTCATTAAAAATTCATTATTATTTTAATCTAAGAATCAAGCCAATTTTATGTTTTTTATGAAAGTATAATACCACACATAAGCATGATGGACATGAGCAAAAACAAAATTTTCTTTGTTCAAAACATAATTAGGATTGTAGAAAATAAAACAAATTGTTTTAAAACTAACATGGGATGGTTGGCGCGTGGGAAAGCTTGGAGTTGACGGTTCAAGTCCTTATACATGTCAAAGGGGCTAGCTTATATTAGGGGGTTAGCCTAGACTAAGGTAGGGTGACGTGTACATAGGTAGGTAGGTAGGGTCGTAGGTAGGTAAGTAGGTAGCGAGCAAATTCTATCGGGCTAAAAGTTACCATGTGTAGGCATGACACATGTTTGAAATAATCCTTGTCAAAAGTCCATGATTAGATATGGGCAATTCATAATAACTATGGTGGTGGTGGATGAAAGGCATTTACAACTATAGTCATGTTCAACCATGGTCATTAGCGATTGTACATATTTACAATCACAAATGGTATTTACATTACAACCATGGTTTACAATTGGGCATGGTAAAAGCCACAAGTTTGATTTGATTACACAATCATGTAGTCGCATGTATTCATGGATGTCACATATGATTGCATTTACAAATGTCGTATTTGTAGTCATAAAACCAAGATTTTGATAAATTGTGACATTTCAAGTAGGGTGGCAAAATTTCACCAAATGGTGATTTTTTTTAAAAAATTGGAAAAAAATTTAGTGATATCTGAATTTTTTTATAGCAAAATCAAAATCAAAATTTACTATTCATATTTTTATCTAAAAAATTGCAAAATTGTATCCCAACTTGTAATATGTAACAAAAAATACAAAAGGATGATAGATTTTTAATTTTTTTTTACTTTCATAATTCTTATTGCTAAATTTGGCTAAATCATCTGATGCAATATGATCATCACTTTGGCTACATCACAAAATTGAAAAAACAAAAACCCTTGATTTCAAGTGAATTTAAGACATCCCATTCACAAAAATATTGACATTAACAATTCCAAAGGGGAGCTAGCATATTGTTGCATCTCTTCAAGAAAAAAACCCCAAAACTAGTCATGTACTAGGATTCATGTTTTCAAAAAAATTGTAATTTATTATGGTTTTCCCAAATTTTGTGAAAAAGGAGTCAATTTATAGGCAAATTGTTTTCAAACTTAAGCACAATAAACAAGCAATTACTCAACATTTTCCCTTTGATTAACAAACAATTGGATTAAATTGAATTAAATCCAATTCAATAAGTGGATTAAAATTCAATTCAATTCAAATTCAATTGAAAAAAAATGAGATCCAAATTGATGGAGAAGGTATGGAAAATTTGCTCATAAATATGGTATTGGCCAAAAAAAAATGTAAAAAGACGCTTATTCGAAAAAAAACATAAATTCATGCCTCTTTACTTTACTTGGAAATCAGCTAAACAAACTATAGGATGAAATTTGATGGGATGAAATACTATGGGACCCTATAGTCGTCCTACCTAAACCAGCTCCTATGAATCATTGTCACTGGAATTTGAAGTATAATTGTTTAAAATACGTACATTACAAATACGTATCTTATACACCCAAAACCCTAAATTATTCTACTACTACAGGCAATGCACACGATTCCCACAGTCAGGCATGCTTCTTCCTCGTTCTACATTTCCGTTTGTTGCATTTTGTTGTTGGGCTTCACGAGCATGGACACGGATTTGGAGCAGCAGCTGCGCTTGGTGGAGCAAGAGCTAAGTCAAGTTCAAGGTTTTTTTTTTTTTTTTTGGTTTTATTCTCGAACTTTTTTTTTTCCCAGAACGAATAGATAAACATCTCCCGTGTTGCATTTCCACACTTGCCGCACCATGTTGTTGTTGGGAAGAAATCCGTCTGCTGAGGTGCAGCTGAATGTATATACCTCCAGGATTTATTAGAGCTGGAGTTCCGTAGAAATTTGTAGTGTCAAGGTTTTAACGGGTTTCTTCTGTGCTGGTTTTCACTAACTTTCGGATTAGGGTTTGGAGTTTGAGTTTATTTGTAAGGTTTGATGGTTGGTCTCCATCTCCTCTTTCTGTGAATGTTGAGAATGCCGTCCTTGGGAAGTCCCAGGACATGACCTAGTGATTGATAACATGGTGGCTAAGGGGCTTGATCTGTGCTGAATTTCACTAACTTCGGGATTAGGGTTTCGTGTTTGAGGGTATTGTAAGGTTTGATTGTTGGTCTCCATCTTCTCTTTGTGGAAATGTTGAGAATGCCATCTTGCAAAGTCCCAGGACATGGTCCATTGACTGACAACATGGTAGCTATGGGTTATTTTACAATGCCTGGGAATTCACTACAATTGGGTGAGACTTAAAACTCTGTGTTGGATATGCAGATCAGATACAGTCACTGCTGCATCACCAGGAGAGCTTGCTCCAACAACAGTCTGAACTCCAGGGCTTACTTGCTTCATGCAGGTACCTACAATGTTAGAGATTGCTCTCCAATGTACTGCATTTATCAGCAACCTCCATCAGCACTTAGGTTTTTTTATTTACAGCATGTAGCTTTTGTCTGGCTTTGACACCTAAAACCTTAGTCTGTTGCATTTGGCAAAGGGGGTGTCAATCATCTTGTTGTGGGGAAGAGGATCTCTTTGGTAATGTGTTTTCTGGGGCAGTATTTTTTACAAACTCTGGCTCCAGTTGTTTTGCTGTTCATTTGAATATTGTGTGCATAGCCCATGACAGCTTTATAACCCTGCAATCTGCTCAGGGTTTCTGGAAGTTGGCTCTAAGAGAAAGCTTTGATGGTTGCAGGACTGAAAATGACAGCCACAAAGGTATCTCAAAGTCAAGTAAGGAGGACTGGTCAGGTCCTTTTGAGTGGGATGACCGTGCTGCTGATATCCGTCTGAATGTCTTTGGCATTGCATCATATCGTCAAAATCAGCGAGAGGTCTGACACTCACATATGGGTTCAAGTCTCCTGTGTGGGTTTGCATTCTCATGTTTATATGAATGATGTAGTGAATGAGGATTGTAAGAGCTAAAATCTGTTCTGTTTTCCTTGGCCATGCACCAGATTATAAATGCAGTTATGAGTGGGAGGGATGTCATTGTGATCATGGCAGCAGGAGGTGGAAAGAGCCTTTGTTATCAACTACCAGCCCTTTTGTTGTCAGGCACTGCTTTGGTAGTCAGCCCTCTTCTCTCTCTTATCCAAGATCAGGTACCTCATATTTCCTGCTGGTCCATCATTTCCCACCCCTTTCATACATGTGGACTACCCAATGCATGGATCTTGCTGTGAAGGAAATGACTTTTTGTAGCATTTCTGCCTGTGATAACTGTCTCAAAGTTGTTCATCCTCTCATGCTGTATCTTTCTCTCTGGCAGGTAGTGATTCTGACCTGATTATGCAGGTGATGGGCCTTACAGCATTGGGCATTGCAGCAGGCATGCTAACATCAACAACAACAAAGGATGAAGAAAAATCAATTTACAGATCACTTGAAAAAGGGGAGGGTGAGCTTCGGATTTTGTATGTCACTCCTGAAAAGATTGCAAAGAGCAAGCGCTTTGTGTCAAAACTTGAAAAGTGCAACCATGCTGGCCACCTCTCCCTTGTGGCAATTGATGTAGGTGGCTTTTCTTTGACAATTGCTAGTCATGTCCAGTCACTTGCCACATTGTAGTGGAAAGTAGGAGCATTGTTTGATTTGGATCCCTGAACAAGTGAGAGATTGTCATTTTTTTGATACTGCTAGGTTACTTGTTCTTCATTTTAGTTCTATGTTTTTCTTCTTCCCTGTTCTTCAGTCCTTATCCGGAAGTCTTTCTTTGACTTCAAGGAAAAGTGTTAATGTTGTTCTGGCCTTTCTAAATTGTAAGCATGGAGATTTCTTGATTCTCATGAGAGTTATTGGTTTGTCTTTGTAGGAAGCTCATTGTTGCAGTCAATGGGGACATGACTTTCGACCCGACTACAAAAATCTTGGAATCCTCAAGAAACAGTTTCCAAAAGTGCCCATGATTGCATTGACTGTGAGTTGCTGGAGAACTAGTTGTGTAGTCCGAATTCTACCAGTTGCTTGCCTGACCTCTGTCGTACTTCAAAATATTTATGTGTTTATTGAATGTGCAGTGAGTCCATGTCTTGGAACTCAAGATTGTGCTGATACAATGTGCACCTGCTTCAGGGACTCTCTCTCTAGTGATGACAATAGTATTGAAGTGCAGGGGGTGGGTGTGCAAGGCCACGGCTACTGAGCGTGTGCAGACAGATTTGAGAGAGATGCTCCAGATCTCGTGCTGTGCCAAGTTTGTCAGTAGTATCAACCGGCCAAACCTTTTCTATGAGGTACAGCTATTGTTTAATATGCAGACAGTTATCACAAAAAAGCAATGGTCACAACAAAAGATCTATGGTTAGGTTTGGTAATGGTGTTATGGTTGACTGCCTCTAATCACTTAAGGCTTGCTGTTTTCAACAAAGCACATTTCTGCAACAACTCTCCATGCAATATTAACATGTGACCCCTAAACCATGCTGCTTGTATCTCCAACCAACTGTTGCTTCACTTCAGGTTCGAGAGAAGAATGCAACTGGAAGTGGAGCCATTGATGACATTGCGGAGTTCATTGCAGACTTTTATCCAGGAAATCAATCAGGCATTGTATATTGTTTCTCCCGCCGGGAGTGTGAACAGGTGTGAAATTCATGGTTTTGACAGTGAGCTGAGTTCATTAAGGATGAGTTTTCACATGCAACTCTCTCATAGAAACCATCTCAGGAGATCCTTGAATGATTTGCATGCACTCTTAGCAGAGGAGTTTTTTGTTCTGCTGGTCTTCAGGTTGCAGGAGAGCTTCGAGAGCGGGGAATCTCAGCTGCTCATTATCATGCTGATATGGATCCAGTTTCTCGGTCCTCAGTGCATAGACGGTATGTTTACAATCCCAATAGTCCACACAAACTGCACTGAGATCCTGACATTTTATTTCACACCTTTGATTTTTCAAATCCATACACATTGTAATTTCACATTTCACACATTGGATTTTGTGGGCTGACTCAGTAGAATTCAGTTGGTTTCAGGTTAGGACTAGATTTGTGTTCCGTATCATAGAAACCACATTCATAAACTAGACACAAAACACTCCACAGATTTTTTGTTTGCAGTTTCAATGTTATTTTACAAAGTCAGAGAATCTTACTCAAACAGAGTGTTTATGTTTGGTTGTTGACTGTCCCAACCTGGACATCCAGGCAAGCCTGTTATTGCTAATCATGACAATTGAGTGGTGGGTTTCTGTGGGATGGATATATAGATGGAGCACCAACAAGTTGCAAGTCATTGTTGGCACAGTAGGATCCTGGTGCCTCATTCAGCCCAAGTAATTAAATTTTGGGCTGTTTGATGGAATGTTTTTTTTCTCCAGATCTTTGCTGCAGGTCCAGTTTGGTCAAAAGCATTTATTGCATGTGCATGCAGTAGTTGTGTTTGTATGTCAGGAAAATGGGTCTTTTAAAACATTGTACCTCCACATCATGATTACTGTGGTATTGAATTCTGCTCTCATGTGCAAGTTATTTTACTGTTTGGGTCTTTGGGTTGCTTGCAGGTAGCATTTGGAATGGGGATCAACAAGCCTGATGGTGAGCTCAGTGTTACTAAGCATATCATAAGAGAAGTACATTTTTAAGTTGGACAAAGTGCTAGGTCTTTATGGTATGGGAACCTGGATCCAAAAGAGAGGGAGTTCACACTGTGCAGTGCAATCCACCTCATAGTTACCAACAGGCTGCCAACTCGAACTGTTCTGCAAATGCTCCAGACTTGTAGCAGAAAATGCATTCTTGGGTCAATGCTGGTTCATCATGCACCTCCATGACTGTTTCACAGCAGTTTATAGGCAGCAACATGTCAAACATGATGCAATAATTCCTGCAGTGGAACACCCAAAATGCAGTACTGGGGCTTGGTATTGGAATGCAGAATTTGCTGCAAACTTGTGGGTTGATAGAACAAATAGAGTGCAGGCTGATAGCTAAATGACTCATGGGGTGGCCTGCAGTACGATTTGTGATACATCATAGTCTCAGCAAATCCTTGGAGACATATTATCAGGTACAAATATATATTTGTTTTGTAAGTATTTATCTACTGCTGGGCTGACTGATGCATAAGGGAACACAAGAGAGAATTTATGTGACATTCTCTGGTCCTTGGAGCTGGCAGGAGAGTGGGCGTGCAGGCCGGGATGGGCTTCCATCACACTGTCTTCTGTTCTTCAGACCTGCCGATCTGCCTCGTCAGGTGTCATTGTGATTGCATATGTTCAAGTTATGGAAGCTCTAATTTTCAGGTTCTCTTTCTAGATTTAGGTCAAGTGTTATCTAAACACCTCTGCCCCTAAATTGGTCTTTGTTGCAGCCACTCCTGCTCAGCCTGACCTGGCTTTAATTTCACTGAAGGTTGTCTGCAATTTCAAGGATGTATTCTGGTCATGTGTCTATTGAGCATCTGACTCACCTGAGATCTGACACCATTGTTGTTATGACAATTCAGAGCTCCATGGTGTTTGCTGAGGTGTCAGGTCTGCTCAACCTGTATGACATAGCCCGATTTTGTCAGGTGCATATGGAGTATCATCTCTATTTGTAATCAGAGTTAGCCACTTGTTTTTTGGTGCATCAGTGTCTAGCTTTTGTTCTGCACCTGAATGAGTGTAGAGAGTGTGAGGGGAAGAAAGTTGCATCTTTTATCGGAGACACTATGGAGAGAAGCTGATGTTTCCTGTGGACCTGTTCAGTCTAAACGAGGTTGCCGACGTGCAGCCTTTTTCCGTCACTTTGGAGAGAGAGTCCAAGAATGCAATGGTAATTTCAAGATAGCCCTTCTGTTTCCAACATACATTTGCTGGTCTTCTCATTCTTTACATTCTTGCATACAGCTTTGATACTTTCATACTGAGAATCCAACTGCTTTAAGTGTTTGAATGGATACCTTGAGACACAAAAGGAATAGTGGAAGCTTGATTGATGTCAAATTTCATGGTTGGGTCCACCTAATTCAACAAGGCAGTCATGATATTAAAGCCTTTGATTGCTTAAAATGATAGAAAGTGTACTTCTGAAAGTCCTCAATTGCTGGTGCGTCAGGATTCATCAAATGTATTTTGTTTCACAGGGATGTGTGACAACTGTGCTTTCTCTAAGGAGATTGTGGACATGGATGTTACTGGTATGTTTGTATGTTCTTCCACTGAATGTCTTTCCAAAAACAGAGTTCTTCAGTGATAATCTAATTAGCAAGGAGATTGTTGACCGGATGCTTATTTCAACTGGAGAGAATTCACAAGTGATGTAGTTTCCAGATCAGTGGCTTGGGCTGGGATAGAGCTGCTGTCTGTGCTAGGATGTCATGGTGCATGGTGGGATATCCACAGAAAACTGCCCACATGTGTACAAGTAACATGAGGTTTTGGGTTACATACAGAGCATGCCAAGTCACTGGTCACAATAGTGAAGGAGACAAGTGATGTTGACCAAAAGTCAACCATGTTGCAGCTCGTAGATCTTTGGAGAAGCCGTGCTCGGCAACCAGGTATATCTCTTTACCACAATAAACTTCAGTTCAAAGAGCATGCATCCAGATGGTATATACTGGTCCCAGAGGAAGTAATTGTATATACATTGTGTCTCTCTGTTTCCTATTGTGGACTTCTAGATTCTAGCTCTATTTTTCATAACATGTACAGCTGACAGGGGCAGTATGAGATTGATGTGCTGAGTGTTATGTGAGAAGGTGGGGATGCCTGGCTTGCTAAAGATCTCAGCAAAGAGGATGTGGAACGTGTTATCATTCAACTTATATTGGATGGGATTCTGGTAACATACCTTTGTGAATTGAGGTCCAGAGACTAGTAGTGTTGTTCCCTTTTGTAAACTGTCTCTCTAAATCACAATAGAGCACTTGTTCTCTGTTACAAGGCTGAGCCAGTTCATAAAGGATCATTTTCCTTCACCATGCTCACCTCTTAGCATGTCTGCTTGCCTGTCAGTTGATGATTCTTTGTCCACAACCACTTTCTCCTTGGCTGTTAGTGTTTTGCACATGATATGATATATGGTCAATGTGTCTCAAGTTGAGAAGGCCAACATGCTGATGCAGAAGGAGGAGTTTTCACATACAGCTTATGCAACTAATGCCTATGTGGCATTAGGAACTGGATCTAGATTCCTTCTTCAAGGTAGGCATTTCCACATGTACTAACGTTACACATATGGCACAATAATTGAAATTTGGAGGGATAGGAGTGAGATGGAAGGGATCCTGAATCTGTGGACATGGATATATTGCAGGCAACCGCAAAGTGAAGCTTGAGATTATTAAGGGAGTGCACAGTGTGAAGAAGGGGGCAAAAGCTGCAAGGAACAAATCATCTTCAGATGATGAGGAAATGAAGTCAGGCATGGGGCGCATGCTTGATGAATTGCGTTTCAAACTAGCAACTGATCATGGTGGCATCTTCCCACATTCAGTACTCTCATCCCAGCACATCACTGCATTATGCTCTTCCAAACCAGTCTCATTGGACCAGGTATACTATCACTTTTCTGGTTTATCATGTTCCTGATCTCTCATCTTCTTGTACATGAATGTGGTTGAAATCTTCTGGTGAAGTGCCATGTTGTGCTTTTCCATGGCACCCTGCTACTGAAGGTTGTAGACAAACTCTTTGAAATTGATGTGGGCTTGATTCCCTGTTTGCAGGTGGAGCAGATTACTGGAAAGAGAATTGCAGAGAAATATGGAAAGGAGATTCTAGCATCCATTAGTGGATACATTGAGAAAAACCCTGATAGCCCTTCAAAAACAGGCCTCTGGGTTACTCCTAAAGGTAAGCGACCTCTTCAAGGCGGTTCAGCTTCTGTTACTCCCAAAGTAGGTTCCAGCAGGCTTGTTGTTGCAAAGACACCTTCATCAAGCAAGAAGACTGTATTCTCTGCAAGGAAACCATCTGCAGTTGTGACCCAGAGTGTCAAAACCCCTGCCAAAACAAGTGTGTGTATTGACTTGGATAGTGATACTGACCAACAAGAGGATGCCCCTCCAGCCAAAGGTGCAGAAGTTGCTATGCACAATGGTCTGGCAGATGAAATTGAAAGTAGTGATGATGATTTTGCACTGTTCAAGAGAGTGAAGAGATGACAGACAGCTGACATCCATCCAAATGAGCAGTCACAGACGTTTATGTGGAATCAAATACTTTGCACATGCCATCAACAATTGCATTGGTCAGAATTTCTATATAAATAGGTTTTCGGTTCCTACCTGGCCTGCTACTGCAAAACAGGGGAAAATCCATTTTCCAGTAGCATTCTAGCATTCAGATTTACCTGGCTACTGCCTTTTGATACTCTAAACTCAAGCATGTGTCTGCAGAGCTAATTTACAAATCCCACTGACTGTTAAGCCACACTGCTGGTTGGTTGGTTAGAATGTGAACATTTGCATTCTAATAAAGATACATGTACCATTTTTCAAATTTATACCTAACATATAGCACTGAAATTGAATGCCAACACCTTTTGTACTGAAATTGTACATGTGCATGTGGATGCTGTGGTCATTGTAATAAGACCAATTTCTTAAGACTAACTATAAATATGACTTGTTTCTCTAGTGAAGATTGCAGTTTCTATTGAGGGATTACTTGAGCTAGGTTCACAATCAGATGCTAACTTGCTATACCAATTTTTGCAGGAAGAGTGTCCTCTGCACTGATTTCGTACAGTCTAGAGAAACCAACTTTGCATCGCCTGTATGATGTCTGTATAACCTCTCTAGGAGACTAGTTTCACACTATACATTGCCAGGCATCCCCAACTAGCACAAAGTTGCTGTACCACAGAGGTGCTACTAGAGGTGCACATGCTTGCCTCTTTAAAAATACCATAATGTGCAGAACCACTTGCTAAGACCTTACCTCATGTGTGAACCCAATCATCTAATGTGTCATTGACTCCTGCCTGATCATCAACAACAGGAGTAGTGGTGGCTTCACTGCTGGTGCTACTGCTCCCAGGTCTGGCTGCTTCTCCACGTGCTGTTTGTAGAGCATCTTGTCCTGCTTGGTACACTGTATCCACCACAAGGTAGGAGAAGAATCCCACAAATACATTTCAGATATGACAAACAATTCAGAGGCAAGAATCTATGTGCATGCAGAACTTAAGAACAGAACAAACAGCCAAGGAAATTAACCCTTCATTCCTGTCTCACACTGTTAGCAGAAAGAAGATAGAACACGAGAATTGAATATACAGTTCTGCAAGCCTGTGCAAAGCTAATACCTGTGGAGGCTAACTTTGTCACAATGCCTTTGACAGTCTGAATCTCCTGCTGGTGACTCACAATGAACTTGCTCTGCAATCATCAATTCCTCTTTTCAACCAAGCTAAATTCCTTTTGTACATGTACTCATAAGAGGGTTTTAAGTGGTTTGCTTCAAGCTTTAGATGATGCCCAGTATAGCTAGCTACTTCAGTTTTCTGGAAATCCCACAAAGAGTGGTAGGCAAATCTAGACAAGAAAAGGTTTGAAGAACAAATTGTCTAATAGTTAGCTGCCCAGGCATGTTCAAGTGGTCTTGGACCCAAGGCATTGGGGGGCTCTCTGTCCAATAAAAGCTGTGAGGAGGCTGCACAAATTGCAGATCCTAATATGGTGTTCCAGATCCTGCACAGGTTGCTGTCCTGTTTTGTGTGTAAATTGTTATGACATGCAAATTGCCCTTAGAAAGCACATCATTTATGCTTTTGGTATGGCAGGTTGCACTTGGTTTTAGTAGAAGACAGATGTCGGACAAGATAAGCAGGGAGGCATGGCAAACAAGTAGAGAGCAGAGTATTGTCACCATCTCATTGCGAGTGCCATCCACAATCCGATCTAGCTTTGCCTGATGCTTAAGAAGAATAGGTCTTAGTAAACTGATATATAACTGTTGGGAACCCTGTATTTAGCAAACACTCCAAACCCCCGTTCCCCCCAGAGAAAATCAGATCCACTCAACATGATACTCCTTCAGACAAATGCCCAAGAGGCAAATTTTCAAGAGAGATGTCTATGACCCTACTCCACTCATGGTACGTTGCACTAGAGCCACTCAACTACACAAGCTGCAAGGAGAATGGAGGTGCATTCAGGAATTACAAAAACTAGTGCAATTCATGTACAGAAGAAAAGGTGCCACCACTACATCTTCCCAGTAAGTGCAAGTCGAATTGATTCAGAGACACAGACAAATTCCTTTCCTGAGACAACACAACAGAATGAGAAGAACAGCAGCCTTTACCCTTAACAGTAGGTGCCATCCAGACTTTGTGGTTATTAGGTAGGGGAAAAAAAGAAGTCAAAATTAAGCCTTTGTAACTTACAGAGCTACTTGGAAGCTGAAGCCAGACAAGGAATACAAACTTGACATGGTAGTAGAAAGGACACCTGCAAAGAGACACCATCTCACCATAGAAACCAAAGGTTATGATGACAGCAGACAGATTCCACCAAGACATCATAACAGAAGCACATACAATGAATGTCTAAATCTTCATTAAGCATGATCAGAGAAAAAGCAAGAACCAGAGTACACATGTAATCTTCCAAGAGACAATGAAGGCACAGTCAAATACCAAGACAAAAGCTGATCCGAGAAAACCTCAGCCACACTGAAGCATCCATACACTGCAAAATTGCAACATACACTTTGTCAAGACTGCAGGAGTGAGGAATCCTTCAAGCAAATCCAGCAGGCCCCTGAGTTGCACATTTCATGTGTTGAAAGGCATGGACAGGGGGCTATCAAACGCTTTTGACAAATATGGAAGGGTTCTGTGTAGCAAACTCCATGTGTTGAGAGGCATTGACAGGGGCTATCAAGTGCTTTTGACAAACCCAGAAGGGTTCTGCATAGCACACTTCAGCCATGGACAGGGGGCTATCCAGTGCTTTTGACAAACCCAGAAGAAAACCACTCGTGTGAGTCTCCAGTGACCCTTGCGTGTCTTGTGGTCAATCCCCTTAAGGCTTCGGCCAGAAAGCTGAAATCCAGAACTCAAATCCAGGAACACAACCAATGCAGGAAAAGGAGCTGAGGAGTACCAATCCAGCAAGACAGTATCATCCACTTCCACCTTCAACATATCCAGATGCAACTAAATACATTGTCCAGAAAGATTTTTGTTTTCAGCTAGTAATGGAAGGAAGAATTATGATTGAGAACTGACCTGCCCAGTAAACTAGCCACTGCTCCTGTTCTGCAGGGCTCTTTCTCTCAATTGCTTTATGTGTGGAGTATACTGGAAAGCCAATTCCAACCACAGTGCTGCACAAATTTCTCAAAACCACAATCAATCTCTTGCCTGGATACCCACCAATTCTCAATCTGGCAGTTAAGGCGTCAGACCCATAACATAAGACATGAGGAGTGTTCCAGAATCATCTCAGTTCCTTGGGTTGCTGATTGTATGGGAAAGACACCCAGAGGACTCAATCAATCAGAGCAAATGACTTTGCAAACAGCTGATGATGGCATACACTGTGAAATTCACCGAAGATGTACTGAAGATCTGCTGCACCTAGGTTTACAAAATGAGCAAAGAATCATTGAGAAACCAAAGTGCACAAAATCTTTCACCCAGGCCTGAGAGTGATTGCTCTTTCATGGCAATTTCACCCTTCATCATCTCTATGGCAATTCTTTTCTTAATCTCGACCTTCACAATGTAAAAGTCCATACAGATAGATGCCAATGGACTGGATTCCAAGCTTGAGTTTCAACCTGAAGAAGAAGCTGCATCCTTCAAATCTACAAGCCTGTCAAAAACTTCTACATGCCTGCAAAAGACTTCCACCCCAATAAAGAAAGAGATGATGAAGTTTGACATACCAGGCTGTGCGCACAATGACATGCGATGTGGCAGGAGACAACAGCAAGCGCAATCCCACCTGCACCCAATCAAATCCCACAACCACCTCAGAGTTTACCCCAGTTGCTGTTGAAGATCAAAACAATTGCTCAGAAAGAATAAGCAAACCCTCACATGCTTCCCCGCACTAAGTTACACCACCACTTCTGCACAGGGAAGGAAGGTGCACACAACAGCCTGATGATATGTTGAAGAATTCGCAACCTTCTGTTTTTCAGAACCTTCTTCACTGCAAGAAGATGAACCTTAACTAAAACAAAGTAAAAAAACAAGTCATGTCTGATCTACATTCTTAAGAACTTATGATTGCTTCAGGAATTACAATCCTTCAATTCTCAGGCATTTAGCAGCAAAATGCTTCAGCTCTTGCACCAGAGCCTTGATAATGGATGACATGGCCACAACAATCATAGTTTTTGCACACAGAAAGAGAGAGGAGAGAGAGAGAGAGTTGATTCTTCTTCAGTACTAGCATTTGCAACCCCTGAACAGTTCCCAAGACTGTTGTAACTACATCATTCTTTGAGTTTGTCACTACAGCCATCATTCCTTCCATCAAAGGGACCCTTCAATCAAAACCAAAAGCAACCCACAAGAAAGTTCTCCAAGAAAAATCGTAGATGATGAGAAATTTGGTGAAGGAAAAACAGTGGAGATAGATGTGCACCTCTCCCCCAAGTGCAGAGCCCAGTAAGGCCATCACAAGTCCTTGAACTCGCCCTCTCTATGCAACTCTCTGTGTCTCAGTCTCAGTCTGTCTGTCTCTGATCTTCTCTGTGTCTCTTTATGACTCTCTTCTCTCCTTTTGCCCTGCTTCGATTACTCCTAATGGGTGCAGCACCAAATCAAAGCTTTCAGTTGCAAGCAATCCCATTTGCAAGGGGGGGGGGGGGGTGGGTTTTAAGACATGCAAAAAAGAAGAAGGAGAAAGCGGCAAGAAGAGAGAGAGAGAGAGAG
>Ga0116227_10005202_pt1 | contig 27666 bp, 22 predicted proteins | sample S1TSphgellanicum_FD_89693 | JGI IMG/M metagenome (GOLD analysis project Ga0116227, IMG submission 89693) | Host-associated microbial communities from peat moss isolated from Minnesota, USA - S1T2_Fb - Sphagnum magellanicum MG | ecosystem: Host-associated > Plants > Peat moss > Unclassified...
CTTTGGGCACGTTGATCATCTGATTGAAGCGGGGCCCGCTCTTGACGGGGGGCGCCATCATGCGCCGGGGAGGGGGAGCTATTTTCGGTTCTCCTGTTGTTGCTGCCGATAGGTGGATTTCTGCCAGCGCTCATAACACATCGCGCGAACAGTTAAAGGCCCCGCGAATGGTAAAGTGCGCAGGCGATTGTACTCTTATATGATACTTCTCCGGCTCCGGTTCAAGCGGCGGCGCGCCACAACGCAAACCGCGCGATCCTGCCCGCCGCCGGCACCAGCGCATCGGCCGCCGGCGCCGGCTCGAGCGCGGCGCGGATGGCCGGTGCATCGGCGTCGAGCCCGCCGGTCAGCGCGCCGAACGCGGGCAGCACCAGACGGCTGTCGCTGGCCACCACGCACGCCCGCCGGATCGTCCGCCCGCGCACGCCCACGCGCAGGCACGGGTGGAAATGGCCCGACAGTTCGGGACGGGTTTCGCCGGCCTGGGCCTCGTGGCGCAAGACGATTCCGGCGACATCGGTTTCGACACAATGCGTCCCGGGCAGGGCAGGGGCGGTCGGAACGGCGCCCTTCACATCGTGATTGCCGGTGATCCATACCCAGTCGGTTGCGCGGGTAAGCGCCGCCAGCATTCCCGCCGCATGCGGATCGAGCCGGTCGAGGCCGCCTGCGTCGTGGAAATTGTCGCCCAGGCAAAACACCCGCCGCGCGCCGGTCAGACGCAAGGCAACCGCCAGCCGTTCCAGCGTTTCGCGGCTGTCATAGGGCGGCAGCATCTGTCCGCCGCGCGCATAAAAGCTGGCCTTTTCAAGGTGCAGGTCGGCGACCAGCAACGCGCGTTGTTCAACCCAGTACATCGCCCGCGCGCCATCGCCGCCGGCGCCCAGGCAAAACTCCTGATCCTGAAACGGAAACGGTGCGAACGAAACGGGAACCATGATCTTCCCTTGCCGGACAGCACAAGGCTTGGCAAGACCGTTGCGATATGAGGGGATCGCATGACCGACACCGCACCTGACGAATGGACTGATGCCACTGCGCGCGCGCGCGCCTGGTTCGAATCCTTGCGCGATCGCATATGCGCCGAATTTCAGGCGATCGAGCGCGAAGCGGGCAGCGATGCGACATTTGCCTATACCCCCTGGCAACGCGATGCCGACGGAAACGGGGGCGGCGGCGTGCAGGGCCTGATGAAAGGCAAAGTGTTCGAAAAAGTCGGGGTCAACGTCTCGACCGTCGGCGGCGCGTTCAGCCCCGAGTTCGCGCGCACGATCAACGGCGCCGATGCCGAAAATCCCGGCTTTACCGCGACCGGGATCAGCCTGGTCGCGCATATGGCCAATCCGCATGCCCCGGCGGTGCATTTCAACACGCGGTTCCTGACCACGCGCAAGGCGTGGTTCGGCGGCGGCGGCGATCTCAACCCGCCGTTGCCTTATGACGAAGACACTGCCGAATTCCACGACACATTCAAGCGCGCCTGCGACGCGCATGACGAAGGCTATTATCCGCGGTTCAAAGCCTGGGCCGACGAATATTTCTTTATTCCCCATCGCGGCGTGCATCGCGGTGTCGGCGGCATTTTCTACGATCACCTCGAATGTGGTGACGCCGATGCGTTCGAGGCAAATTTTGCCTTTACCCGCGCTGTCGGAGAGGCCTTTCTCGATGTTTTTCCCCGCCTTGTCCGTCGTCGTATGGGGACAGACTGGACGTCGGCGGACAAGGCGCAGCAGCTTGCCTGGCGCGGACGCTATGCCGAGTTCAACCTGGTCTATGACCGGGGCACGCTGTTCGGGCTCAAGACCGGGGGCAATATCGACGCCATCCTGATGAGCCTGCCGCCAGAGGCGACCTGGGCCTGATGGCGATTGCACACGACGCCGGCCGCGCATCGCTGGGGCACGGGTTTCATGGCATTGCGGCGGGCGATCTGGCGGCGGTCGTCACCGCGCTGGACATGACCGAGCCGCCGGAATTCCTGCGCCGGCCGGGGATCGAGCCCGACGTACCGCTGCAAATGGTGCGGTGGAACGCATGCGCGCCCGATCGCTATCGCCTGCTCTATCGGCGGATCGGCGCGCCGTGGCTGTGGTGGTCGCGACTGGCGCTGGACGATGCTGCGCTGGCGGCGGTCATCCACCATCCGGCGGTCGAACTTTATGCCGTCACCGACCGGGCGCGCGTGGAAATCGGCATGCTGGAGCTTGATTTCCGCGAAGCCGGCGCATGCGAAATCGCCTTTTTCGGGTTCGTGCCAAAGGCGACGGGTCAGGGTTTCGGCAAATGGCTGATGCGCCGCGCGTTGCAGCGCGCGTGGGCGGGTGGAGACGCGGCCAGCGCGGTTTCGCGCGTGTGGGTGCACACCTGCACGCTCGATGATCCGCGCGCGGTCGCGTTCTATCGGCGGCAAGGCTTTGTACCGGGCGCGCGCTTTGTCGAAGTGTTCCGCGATCCGCGTGCCGCCGGGCTGTTGCAGGCGGACGCCGCGCCGCTTCACCCGCTGATTGTCGACTGACCCGGTTCCAGCCGGGTCCAGACCATCCATACCAGCGCCGACCCGGCCAGCGGCATCAGATTGGCGTGCAGCGGCAGCGCCGCCGCGCGGGTTGCCAGCGGCGCCAGCCACAACACGATCGCGCCAGCCTTTTCCCATGGACGCCAGCCGGTCCTGCGCGCGTCAGCCACCAGCCACAGCGTCGGCAGAGCCAGGAACGGAAAGTCATAGCTGAACAGATAGGGTGACGCGATGGCGGTCGCCGCCAGCATCAGCGCCCCGCTTCCGGTGGTGATGCCGTGCCGCCGCGTCGCACGCCACGCCAGCGCCGCCATTGCCAGCGTGATCGCCATCTGTACGAAAAGCGCAACACCGGGCCCAATCCAGACCCGCGCCAGTGCATAAGGCGTCGCCATGCGCAGGAAAAATTCCCCGCCGGTCTGCGCCATCAACACTTCGCTGACGTGAAAGCTGTTTGGCCAGGCGGCCCAGGTTGCCGGCCCGAACACCAACAGCGACAGCAGGCACAGCGCCAGTGCAGACACCGCCGCCGCGCCCAGCGTGCGCCAGCGTCCCCCGGCGATCAACCACAACGGCACCAGCAGCGCCAGATGCGGCTTTATCACCAGCGCGCCGAACAGCATCCCGGCCATGACTTCGCCGCGCCGACCCGGTTGCGCCAGTGCCAGGACCCCGCCGATCAGCAAGGCGCCGGTAACGAACCCGTTCTGCGCGTGGCTCGCGGCCAGATAGGCGACAGGGCTGGCCAGCAGCACCAGCGGTTCGCCCGGCAACAGCCGGCGGCACACCGCAAACCACGCTGCCCAGCCGCCCAGCGCCCAGACCAGCCATCCCAGCCAATAGGGCATCAGACCCAGCGGCGCGGCCAGGAACAGATAGGGCGGCGGATTGACATAGGCGACCATTTGCCCGGTGTGGCTGGCCGCCTGCGCGCCGGACTCTGCGGCCAGGTCGAATGCCAGCCACGGCGTACCCGCGGCGACCAGCCGCCCGGCGCCCCAGAACGCCAGGAAATCGCTGCCGACATGGCCGGTTGCCTGCGCAAAGACATTCGCGAGCATCGGCACATAGGCGATCAGCATGAACACCGCGACAACCCGCGCCAGATCGCGATCGGGCCAGCGATTGGCCCGCAACAGGTCGGTCGCCAGCATCACCGGCCCCGCGTTGTCTGTCGCGCCTGTCGTTGTCGCCTTGCCCATGGCCCCGACGCTTAACCGCGAAGATTGAACGAATCGTATCTGTGCTGTCCCGTTTTTCCTTGCCCTATCGGTAGATGTACCCCCATCTTGGCCCGATCATGTTGCGTCAGTACGAACTTGTCGAACGCGTCCTTGCCTATGCTCCCGATGCGGACGAGGCGATGCTCAACCGCGCCTATGTCTACACCGTGCAAAAACACGGCACGCAGAAACGTGCCAGCGGCGACCCCTATTTTTCGCATCCGGTCGAAGTCGCCGGGTTGATGACCGAGCTGAAGCTCGATCAGGAAACCATCATGACCGCGCTGCTGCACGACACGGTCGAAGACACGCTGGCGACGCCGGAGGAAATCGAGCGGCTGTTCGGTGCCAATGTCGCGCGCATGGTCGACGGCGTGACCAAGCTTTCCAAAATCGAAACGATGACGGAAAGCGAACGCGCGGCGGAAAACCTGCGCAAGTTCCTGCTCGCGATGAGCGAGGACTTGCGGGTGTTGTTGGTCAAACTGGCCGACCGGCTGCACAACATGCGCACGCTGCATTTCATCCGTAGCGAGGAAAAGCGCCGCCGTATCGCCCGCGAAACGATGGAGATCTATGCCCCGCTGGCGCAGCGCGTCGGCATGTACGAATATATGCGCGAAATGCAGTTGCTGGCGTTTCAGCAACTCGAACCCGATGCCTATGCGACGATCACCGGCCGGCTCGACGCGATCCGCGCCGCCGGCGAGGGCCAGGTCGACGCAATCGCGCTGGAAATCAAGCAGGCGCTGGCGGAAACCGGCATGCGGGTCGAAGTCGCCGGCCGCGAAAAGCATCCCTATTCGATCTGGAAGAAGATGGCCGAACGCCATGTCTCGTTCGAACAGATCACCGACATCATGGCGTTTCGCGTGCTGACCGACACGGTGGAGGACTGCTATCGCGCGTTGGGAGTGCTGCACCGCACGTGGCAGATGATTCCCGGCCGGTTCAAGGATTACATTTCCACGCCGAAACTCAACGGATATCGCAGCCTGCACAGTTCGCTGATCTATAACAACGCGATGCGCGTCGAAGTGCAGATCAAGACGCAAGAGATGCACCAGACCAACGAATTCGGTCTGGCCGCGCACTGGGCCTACAAACAGGGCGGGGTACAGCCCGATGACCAGGTCGGCTGGCTGCGCGATCTGGTCGAAATCCTCGATGCCAGCAACGATCCCGAGGAACTGCTCGAAAACACCCGCATGGCAATGTACCAGGATCGCATCTTTGCCTTCACGCCCAAGGGTGCACTGTTCCAGTTGCCCAAAGGCGCGACGCCGATCGATTTTGCCTTTGCCGTGCATACCAATCTGGGCGCGGCGGCGGTCGGCGCCAAGATCAATGGCCGGCATGTGCCGTTGCGCACCCCGTTGACCAACGGCGATGTGGTCGAAATCATTCGCAGCCGTACGTCCGAACCGCAATTGTCGTGGCTGTCGTTTGCGGTGACCGGCAAGGCGCGCGCCGCAATCCGCCGTGCGGTGCGGCAAAAGGAACGTGCCGATATCGCCGCCATCGGCCGCAAGCTCTATGACGAAATCGTTGCCCGCCTGCCCACCAAAATCGGCCGCAAGGCGTTGGTCGAAGCGATCCGCAGGCTGAAATTCAACAGCGAGGACGAACTGATGGTTGCCATCGGTCAGGCCCGCGTCACCGACCGGCAGGTGATGGAGGCGCTCGTTCCCGGCAGCGCCGCGCAAATGCCGGCCGGCGAAGAATGGCCACAGGACAGTTGGCCGCGTCAGCAGCGTGCCATCGCCGTGCGCGGCCTCAGCCCCGGCGCGGCGTTCAATCTGGCGCCCTGCTGCCACCCGGTGCCGGGCGACCGCATTGTCGGCCTGCGCCGGCCGGGCATGGGCGTCGAAGTCCATTCGATTGACTGCCAGGAACTGGCCAACGGCATCGACGCCGACTGGATCGACCTGTCATGGGACACACCCAACGACGGGGCGATCGGCCGCCTGCGCGCGGAACTGTACAATCGCCCCGGCACGCTGGCCGAAATGGCCGGCATTTTCGGCAAGAACCACGCCAATGTCGTCAATCTGGAAATGACCCAGCGTGAAAACCCGTTTCATACGTACGTCGTCGATCTGGAAGTGCGCGATCTGGCCCATTTGACGCGCATCATCAGCGCCTTGCGCGCGAGCGACGCGGTGGCGCAGGCGGATCGGATCTGATCGGCCAACGCTGACGCGCAGGCCGATCAAAAGGTCAGCGTCACGTCCACGCTGTCACCCGCCGCCAACCCTTCGGCCTTGCGCACTTTGGCCGAAATCGGGATCGACCAGCCGGTCTCCTTGATCGGAAAGGCCGAGGTCTGCCATTCGGTCCTGCCGATACGAATGGTCAGTTTGACCGCGCCAAAGCCGGCCCGGCGCCCGGATTCGAGCCGACGCATCAGCGCGGTGCCACTCAGCGCTTCACCCACGTCATCCGTCACGCCGATGAAATGCCACACCCCGGAACCTTCGCTGTGCCACTGCACCAGCGTGGTGGTAAAATGGTGGGTGTCTTCCGGCGTCACGGCGCGCGGCGCACCGGCACCTGCACATTGCAGGCGTCGACACCGCCCGCCGGCTGCACAAAGAACCGGTCGCGGCGGTTGGCCCGCGCGGCGACATAGCGGGCAAAGGCGCCGCTGGTGCTCGACAGATATTGGTACGTCGGCAGACCCGGCACATCGGGACCGTTGCGGATCGCGACGATCGGCACGCGCTCGCCGGGCGTGGCATAAAATCCGATGGCGGCGGTGCCGCGCGGTAGCGTCGACAGCCACTCGATCCCTTCGATCACCCGGCCGACCAGCGCGATGTTGCGATCGAGCTGGCGCGGCGCCTGCCCGATCACCGCGTAAAGTTCTGCCCCGCTGCCAGTGTCGGGCGGGTTGTCGCGACCGACACCGACCATGCCATAACAATGCAGCGGCCAGGCATGATCCTTGTCCAGCCCGATCGGCCAGCCGGCGATCACGCGTGTTTCTGGGGCATAGACATCGCCGCCAAGCGACAGCGCGGAGTCGGCGCCCGCCGGCAGCGCAAAGCGCGGCGCCAGATAGGCGCTCTGGCTGTTTTCCAGCAGACCCGGCGGCAGCGGTTTGGCCTTTGCCGGGTCGTCGCCATTGGGATCGCCCCACTGCACGACATAGTTGTCCTGCGCGCGGTTGATGCTGGTCCCGTCCCACCAGTGCGCAGCCGCCAGCTTGCGGACATTGCCGATCCAACCTTGCGAAAACGGCGCCGGCAGCAACTGGATCACCACCCGCCGCGCACGGCCCGCCGCATCGGGCGCCAGATCCATCACCAGCAGATCGGACGGCGCAATCGTCGCCCATTCCGCCGGCTGCGCCGCGGCAACGATTTCAGGCGGCGACGGCACAGCGGCCTCGACCTCCCGAGCCAATGCGGCGGGTGTGGCGAGCGCCACCAGCGCGCATGAAAAAGCGAAACGGGCGAAGCGGATCGGCAAACTTGACATATCCCCACCATGCCACCGCCTGCGCCCTTGCGAAACCCCCACCATGCCGCTAGGGCCCACAGCTCATCCAGAGCATGCGGAGCGGTGGCCGAGTGGTCGAAGGCGCTCGCCTGGAAAGTGAGTATACGCCAAAAGCGTATCGAGGGTTCGAATCCCTCCCGCTCCGCCACCTGGGTGTTTTATCCCATCCCAACCTGACCAATTTTCCGCAGAAAACCTAGGTTTTTAGCGCTTCAGGTGTTGCATTCTGACCCACGATAAACCACGGTAACCCGCGTCTCGTGTGGTAGAAGATGTGGGATAAGAATGGGCAGGCTGAGTGCAACTTTCGTGAAAGCGGACAAGGCTCCCGGACGCTACGCCGATGGAGATGGCCTTTATCTGGTGGTGGCGCCAGGCGGTTCCAAGTCCTGGGTGTGCCGAGTCCAAAAGGAGGGCAAGCGCCGCGATATTGGCCTTGGTAGCGTCAAGAAGGTTTCGCTGGCTCAGGCGCGTGATCGGTCTGGCAAGGTACGCACGCAAGTCGAGGCGGGGTTGGACCCGATTCTCGAGCGCAAGAAAGAGGCCGGCATCCCGACCTTCCGCGAAGCTGCTGCTTTGGTATTTGCCGAAAATCGTGCAGCGTGGAAAAACAAGAAACACGCGGGGCAATGGCTCTCTACGCTGACGACCTATGCTTTTCCGCACATCGGTGACATTTCAGTCTCTGTCATCGATGGCCAGCACGTCCGCGACGCACTCATGCCGATCTGGTTGACCAAGCAGGAAACTGCGCGACGTGTGCGGCAACGCATCGCCATGGTCGTCGATTGGGCCGTGGCCGAAGGGTATCGTGCAACGCCGTTGGCGATGGCTGCGCTCAACAAGTCGCTGCCCAAGGCCAAGCGCAAGGTTGAGCACCAGGCAGCTATGCCATACGCCGACGTGCCGACGTTCGTTGCGCGACTGCGTGAGCGGGAGAGTGTGGGCAGACTGGCGTTTGAATTGCTGGTGCTGACGGCTTTGCGATCCGGTGAAATCCGTGGTGCCCTTTGGAGCGAGTTTGATCTGACGGCGAAGCTCTGGACGATCCCCGCAGGGCGCATGAAGGTTGATGTTGAGCATGTAGTGCCGCTTTCCACGGCAGCGCTTTCAGTGCTCAAGAGGGCCGAGGCGTATCGCGAAGTGCGCAACGATTTGGTGTTTCCCGGAATGCGCCGCGGCAAGCCGCTCAGTGACATGACGTTGACCAAGATCTGTCGCGATATGGAGGTTGATGCTGTGCCGCATGGCTTTCGTAGCAGCTTCCGCGATTGGGTCAGCGAGGAAACGGATGTCGATGGCGCAATCGCTGAAATGGCGCTGGCCCATACCATCGCAAACAAGGTGGAGGCGGCCTATCGGCGCGGCAAGCTGTTGGATAAGCGCAGGCTGCTGATGGATGCTTGGGCCGACTACTGCATGGGGGCGAAGGGGATATGACTTTGCAGTTGGTCGAAAATCCCCGCAAATATTTTGCTGATTGCCTCGCTGGGAATTCCGTAGCCTCTAGTGAAGAGGTCCTTGATCAGCGAATAAAATTATTTCTGGAGGTATATGATAAATATCAGAGTGCGATATTTAAAAGGCTATTTTTCGGGACAATTATATCGATTTGTTTGGTGGCTGGATTTGTTTTTATAAGTAGGTTTTACGAACAGGTCGTAATTTCATTTTTGATATTGTTGGTTTTGTATGTTTTCATAATTTGGTGCGGGTCAATCTATTTTGTAGCAAGATATGGAGATCTGGGGCCGGGTTTGCCGCTGGTTGTTCCGCGTTTTCTGCAAGATCGATTGGTTTCTCGATTTAAGAAATTCTACGTTAATAATAGAGACATATTCAAAAATATCATCAATCAATCCGTGATTGTGAAAATCGACGGGAAGCAGGTTAACTCAGATTTTTTCTTGTCTTCGTTTTCAATTTTCGTTCTGATCGATGGTTTTCTGTTGAAGGGCAGGGCAGAGATACCTGGATTTCGGAAAGGTGGTTTTTCAATTGAAATCTATGAGCGCGTTATCAATGAGGCCGTGCCACCGATCGCAGGTTCTGAAGTCGAGGATGGCTCCGCAGTCATTCCGCTGGAAAATGTGCCGCCGGTGTCAGCTGGAGAGCCCAAGTTTTGGCTCTGGCTGATTGGCTACGATGATAGCGGAGAATGGGCGTCTCGGACCGCGCGTCTGAGTAGATTTGTTGTTGAAGATCAAATCCTTGCAATTGAAAGAATACTTTTTAAGGCGTGGCAATTATCTTACGAAATGCAAAAAAATGACGATTTTAAAATCAGCACGCTGTCAAACAATGTGATCGAATATTTTAAAAAATACGCAGTTCATGATTACAATCTTGTCTTAAACAACAAGGGCGGAAGAGGTAAGAATTTTAGGCTTGCGGATGTTTTGTATGCGAAAGATAGCTATGCGTATGGCCGTGATGTTGCCGAGGAGCTGGTAGCCCGTTCTCAAAAGCTAGATTAATCGCTCCCTTCGTCCTGCCGAAGTGCCTCGTACAGCTGCCCAGGTCCCAGCAAAATATCCTTGAGGCCATCCCGCACCTTTTGCGATGCCAGCGCCTGCGAACTCATCGTTTCGTGGGCGGACAGCGCATCCATGATGGCATTGAGGATTTCGTTGGCAAGGGTGGGTGAGTTGGCGAACTGGGTCTTGGAATTGTTGCGGGCCTGTGTACGCAAGGCTTCGGATTCCAGCAGCTTACCCTTGATCACATTGTTGAGGTAAACCAATTGGTCACCGTCACTGAGGTCGCCCTCGAACAGGTCATTCACCTTTGCGATGATCTCGGCCAGCAGCGCCTTTTCCTTCTCCTGCACGGATCCAGTGCCAGCCCCTGTGATTGGCGGTAGCTTGGGCTTTTCATCGCCACCGATCGTCAGATTGCGCTTGCCCTGATCCTTCAGGTTGTGATGCGTCAGCCGCACCCCTGACAGGTCCACGCCGTCGCGTTCGCGGCCGAATTGGAGCAGCGGGATCAGACGTTTGTAGAACAGATACCGCTTCTCGATTTCGGTGCTGCCATAATCGAAAATCTGCGATAGAAAGCTGTAGATGCGCACGAAAGTGGCCATGTCGCCACGGAACTGCAGTAGCACGTCCATTTCATCCTTGGCCTCCTTCGCGGCAGTCTTGTCACCGTCGGTGTTGGCAGTCTTGAAACGGTCCTGCGCCAGTTTGAAATTGGTCAGTTGGCGTTGCGCGACCGGCTCGATCGCCGCAACCAACTGTCCTTGTGTGCCATGCGGATCGAGTTCGATCTTGACGACCCGGTTGACCTCGAATTCATCGTAGAACCCGCCGCCATCCAGCTTTTGTCGCAGGTCGAAAATCAGGTTCGGATCGGTTTCGCCCTCGATTTCAGCGGTCGTATAATATTGCCGGAAGGCCTGGAGCACTTCTTCGGAGCTGTTGATGAAGTCCAGGATATAGGTGGTGTCCTTGCCCGGGTGGGCACGGTTGAGCCGCGACAGCGTCTGCACCGCCTGAATGCCGGCCAGGCGGCGATCCACATACATGCCGCACAGCAAGGGCTGGTCAAACCCGGTCTGGAACTTGTTGGCCACCAGCAGGATCTGGAATTCTTCCTCGGCAAAGGCATCGCGGATATCGCGGCCCTTCAGTCCGGGATTCAACCTGGCGCTGGTCTCGGTATACGGCTCGCCACGGGTCTCGGGGTCATTGACCTCCCCGGAAAAGGCCACCAGCGTGCCCATGCGATAACCCTGTGATCGGATGTAGGCGTCGATGGCCAATTGCCAGCGGACCGCCTCAAGGCGGCTACCCAGCACGACCATGGCCTTGGCCTTGCCCTGCAGCAATGGCGCAACATTTTCACGAAAGTGCTCGACAACGATCTGCACCTTCTGGGCGATATTATAGGGGTGCAGGCGGACCCAGCGCATGATCCCCTTCATCGCCGCCGTCTTTTCCACCTCCATCTCGTCCCATTCCTGCCCGCCGCTGGCGAGCCTGAAGGCGAGTTTGTACGGGGTGTAATTCTTCAGGACGTCGAGGATGAAACCTTCCTCGATCGCCTGCCGCATGGAATAGACATGGAACGGCGCTGGCAGATTGTCGGCCCCGGCCGGGCGATCCGGGTGCGGACGCCGGCCGAACAGCTCTATCGTCTTGGTCTTGGGTGTCGCGGTGAAGGCCACATAGGTCACGCCATCGTCGGCAGCGCGCGCCGTCATCTGCGCGGCCAGCACATCTTCGGCGCTGATTTCGCCACCATCGCCCAGGTCGGCGATTTCCTCGGGCGAAAGCACGGCCTTGAGTTTGGCGGCCGTTTCACCAGCCTGGCTGCTGTGCGCTTCGTCCGCGATCACGGCAAAGCGTTTGCCGTCGGTCGCGGCCCTGTCTCGAACAGCGGCCAGTGCAAAGGGGAAGGTCTGCATGGTGCAGACGATGATCTTCTTGCCCTCGTCCAGCGCATCGGCCAGCGCGGCGCTCTTGCTGCCGCTTTCGCTGGTAATGGTGGCGACCACGCCCTTGGTCCGTTGAAATTCGAACAGGGCTTCCTGCAACTGCGCGTCGATCACATTGCGGTCGGACACCACGATCACGCTGGAGAAAATCTTGTTGTCTGCCGCGTCGTGCAGATCGGCAAGAAAATGGGCCGACCATGCGATCGAGTTGGTCTTCCCCGACCCCGCGCTGTGCTGGATCAGGAAACGCCCGCCAGCACCTTCTTCCTTCACCTGCGCGCGCAAGGCCCGCGTGGCATCCAATTGGTGATAGCGTGGGAAGATGATCCCGCTGATCTGCTTCTTCTTGTCGCGCCGGGCGATCATGTACCGGCCGATAATTTCCAGCCAGCTATCGCGCTGCCAGATCTCCTCCCACAAATAGGCTGTGGGATGTCCGGGCCCGTCGGAGGGGTTGCCCGCGCCACCATGATCGCCCCGGTTGAACGGCAGAAACCGCGTCGGGCCGCCTTCCAGCTTGGTCGTCATCATGACTTCGCGGTTGGACACGGCGAAATGCACCAGTGCCCCGCGCGCAAAGGTCAGCAGTGGCTCGCCCCTGGGATTGCGGTCAAATTTGTACTGGTCGATCGCGTCGGCAATCGACTGGGTGAAATCGGTTTTCAACTCCGCCGTGGCAACAGGGATGCCGTTGAGGAACAGGCCGATGTCGATGCTGTTCTCGTTGGCGCGGGAATAGCGCAACTGGCGCACCACGCGCAGCCGGTTGGCGGCATAGCGGGCAACGATGTCCGGGTTCATCCCTGATGCCGGTGCAAACTGGGCCAGACTGACCAGTCCGCGCACGCCGATCAGTTCGATGCCATGGCGCAGCACGTCCAGCGTGCCGCGATCATCGAGCGATTTGCGCAACCGGTCGCCCAGCACGTCGATGGCGGCGGCACCATGTGCCTTTTCCAGTGCCTCACACACTTGCGGCTGCGTTGCCTGCAACCAGGCTGCAAGATCCTCGGGAAACAGCGCGCGCGCTCGGTCGTAGCGGGCGGCGGCCTTGTCTTCATACAACCAGCCCCCATCACCCAGATGCGCGCAAATCTCATCCTCGAAGCTGATTTCGCGATGGACAGTCATGAATCGTCTTTTCTCGCAGAAGCTTCATTGGAATTTATCGGTATCGGCAGTTGCTTTCGCCAGCTAGTCCAATCGTGAAGACGCCGCAATTTTGCAAGCATCGGTGGGGGCAAGACATGACGGAACACCTGAAAGAAGATGAAATCCCTTCTTGGCGAACACGCTTGGGCGGGAACGGTAGATGGACAGAACGTGCGCGGTGGGTGGAAACGCGATTTCTGGGCTTGCTGCGCATCACCGCCTTGGCACTTGCCAGTCTGATCCTGCTGGTTTCCACTCTGGCGCTGGGTTGGGGATTGATCCAGCAGATCGGGCGGACGCAAGTGGAACCAGAAAAGGTCTCGCTTTCCGCAGAAGACCTTGCCCCCGCCAAGCCCCAGGCTGCCGCATCGCAGGCTGAGGCAAAGCCAGCCAGGGCGACACTACCGCCGACCATCCGCAAACGCACGCTGGCAATCTACCGAACCGCCTTCAAGCCCTATGAGCGGTCCGGCACCAAAATGACTGATGACGCACTGGTCGACTATATCTGGTCACAGGATCAGTTGCACGCCTTCGCCGAATTGAGCGGCGAGGGGCTTCACAAGCAGGACGGCACAGCGCTGAACACCACAGAGAACTTGATGGGCAATGCGCTCGATCTGATCGAGGCGGCGGCCAAGACGTCAGCTTTCATCAAGCCGCTGGCTGCCTATCACAATGCGAAAATGGTCAACGTTTGTACGGATCAGGTTGTGAACGAAAGCCGCATGGTCACCGGCTGGGATTCCTATTCCTCCAGTTGCCCCAACTGGTTCACTCCACCGGTCGGGTGCAGCACGACGCGGATGGTTGATGAACCCGTGGTGCACAAACAGTGCAACATGCAGTTCCCGACCAATCTGACCGCCCCGGAACAGCAATATGCCGAGGCCGTGCAGGGCTATGCCGACACTGCAAAGGCGCGGCTGGAAGGTGCCGCCAACACCGCGCGCGAAAAGACTGAGAGCAACGCCCAGCGCAAGGCCGAGGGACTGGATATCATCGGAACCAGTGGAAAGCTGTTCCTCGGCTTTCTGGCGCTGATGTTCCTGTACCTGTTCGTGGCGATGGAGCGGCACCACCGCCACCTGCGTGCGCTGGTGAAACTGAAGGATTAGGATAAGGCCGATGGGGCGCGGTGCACATACGGCTGCGCCCCATTCGGAGGACAACGCTAAACCCTCACCCAAAAGCCAAGCCGCTTGAAGGTCTCCACGGCCTCGGCCTTGGTGGTGTATTGGAACGCGCCATCTTCCTCGCGTGCCCCGGCAAAATTAACTCGGCGCCACGCTAAGGAAAGGGAATTCCCATACCCTTAACTTACAAACAATCCAAGGTAACGGTCAGCTCCAGCAAGGTGTTGATGGACGTGTCTTCCCACGACCATTCCACGTTGACGGGGATCGGCTCAAAGCTTTTGTAGCGATAGCGTTGATGCCATTTGCCCGCGCGGAACGCTTCGAACTTCATGCGGTTGCCAACTCCGCCTTCCGAACGGCAGCGGCGCGCACATCGATCTTGCCGGTGACGGCGGCGGAAATCAGTGCGGCGCGGCGTTCTTGCAGTAGGGTGATGGCGGATTGGGCGTGCCCCACCAGGGCATCAATTTCGAACTGCAAAGGCTTGAGATAAGCCGAAATCGCCAGTTGCTCAGCATAAGGCGGTACAGCGATTGTGATTTCGCCGTATCGTGTGGGGTTGAGATTGCATTGGCCTATCGCCACAAAGGCCCGCGAACGCGCAATTCCGATAATTCCGTCAGTATTCAATAGATAGGACAGGAACTCAGGGTCCATCGATTCTGTGACTCTAAGCCGCACTAGATACGATGCCATGCTGACCGGGTAATCAGGCACTTCCGCAAAAAGTCCAACCTTTGCGATCTGATCAAGGCTATTGGTACGATTAAATAGCAGGTCATTTTTTTGGAGAAGTAGAGACGGATCGACCTCATCCACGTATTTCAGATCATCCAAAACAATTCGTGCGCTTCGGATATTTCCCATACGCAAAATGGCGATAGCACCTTCAGCATCAAGGGATTCTGATATTCCATAATCAATCTGCTTGAAGCACCGCTTTAGCAGACTCATGTCCCAATGTGTGGGTATTTGGCCTAGCCATTCGACCCCGCTGTCCTTCATGGGAGTGTTGGGGTTGAGACCCTTGGTGACGGCGTGGGAGATGACCGCCTGCCGCTTTTCCTTCAGTAGCGCGATCAATCGCTCCTGCTCTGCCACCAGTGCATCGATCTTCGCGGTCTCGCGGTCGAGGAAAATCGCTACATTTCGTTGCTCAGCAAGAGGCGGGACCGGGAGGCCGACCTGTCCGAACTGCTCGTAACTGATGTTTTTGCCATCACGGATGCCATCCGTCACAGACTGCAAGGCAGATATGTAAGGGGCGGATTTGAGCGCATAGAAATAGTAACGTGCCGATTGCTCACCGGTCGGGCGTAAGACCGTATAGGCGGGGCTAACGCAACCCGTATAAGCCGAATGCTCAATCCCACCTTGGAAACTGCGGAGGCTGATCACAAAGTCATCGCGCACGACGTGTTTAAAGCCCTCTAGGCCCTTGAGAGCCAAAACCACCTTCTGATCCTCGATCTCCATGAGGCGCGATTGCGGGATGACGCCATACTTTTGGCTAGCTGACAATTGTTCATCGGTTTCCAAACTTGGATCTCGGACCTGTCGAAATTGTCTTCGGCCAGGCGCGACTTCCCAATGGCTCGGCACCTCTCCAAGCCACGGCACTCCGCTGTTCTTGTAGTCCGCATATGCCGGGAAACTCATGCCGCTAGCTCCGTGAGCATCGCCTGAATGCGCGCGGTCACGCCCGCCAGTTCGGCATCGATCTCGGCCAGCGGTCGGGGCGGCTCGAACACATAGAAATGTCGGTTGAACGGAATTTCATATCCGACCTTGGTCTTGTCGTGATCGATCCAGGCATCGGCGGCATGGGGCAACACCTCGCGGGCGAAATAGGCGTCCACATCTTCAGCCAGCGGCACATTTTCGGTATCGCGCAAGGCACTGTCGGCCTGCGGCTTGCCCTTGGTCTTGCCCTTTTGACCCAACACCGGCTTGCCCCTGGCATCCACCACCGGGCGCTCCACGGTGATGGTGCGGTAGCCGAACGCTTCGTTGGCAAAGATGCGCGACAGCGGGGCCAGCTTGACCTTGCCGCCCTCCGGCGCGGGGGGCGGGGTGTCGCCCGCGCGAACGATCTTGCGCGACACGTCTTTGCCAGCAGCGTCCAGCACCGTGGCCAATTGCGCCTCGACAAACTCGCCAAACAGTCGGGTCACGTCGGCGATCTGGTCATCGCTCATTTGCCGGCGCTTGGCTCCCAGCGATTTGCGCATCTTTTGCCAAAAGCTGCTGGCGTCGATCAGTTGCACTTTGCCGGTGCGCGCCTGCGGCTTTTTGTTCGACAGGATCCAGACATAAGTGGCGATGCCGGTGTTGTAGAACATGTCGGTCGGCAGCGCGATGATCGCCTCGACCAGATCGTTTTCCAGCACATAGCGGCGGATCTCGCTTTCGCCGCTGCCCGCGCCGCCAGTGAACAGAGGCGAGCCATTGAGCACGATGCCAAAGCGGCAGCCGCCCTCGGTCCATGGCCGCATTTTCGACAGCAAGTGCATCAGGAACAGCAGTGAGCCATCCGACACGCGCGGCAGGCCGGGGCCAAAGCGACCGGCGTGGCCAAGCCGGTTGTGCTCGTCCTGAACCTCTTTCTGCACTTTCTTCCATTCCACGCCGAACGGCGGGTTGGACAGCATATAGTCGAATTTCTGATGCGGGTGGCCATCGTCCGACAGCGTGTTGCCGTTGACGATCTGGGTGATGTCCTGGCCCTTGATCAGCATGTCGGCCTTGCAGATCGCATAGGATTCCGGGTTCAGTTCCTGGCCGAACATGGTCAGGTGGGCGTGCGGGTTGTGTTCGAACAGATATTCACCCGCGATCGACAACATGCCGCCTGTGCCCGCCGTGGGGTCATAGATGGTGCGCACCACGCCGGGCTTTGACAGCACGTCGTCATCCTCGACGAACAGCAAGTTGACCATCAGCCGGATGACTTCGCGTGGGGTAAAATGCTCCCCCGCCGTCTCGTTGGAGATTTCGGCGAATTTGCGGATCAGTTCCTCGAACACGAGGCCCATCTGGTTGTTGTCCACCCGGTCGGGGTGCAGGTCGATACCGGCGAACCGCTCGGTGACCTGATAGAGCAACCCGTTTTTCTGCAACCGGTCGATCTGAGCGGCGAACTCGAACTGCTCAAAAATGTCGCGCACTTCGGGCGAGAAGCCCTGGATGTAGGACAGCAGGTTGGTGCCGATATTGTCCTGATCCCCGACCAGCTTGGCCAGATCGAGCGGGCTGCGGTTGAAAAAGTTGAGCCCGGCGGCGCGCAGCAGGAACGGATCGGCCCGGCCTGCCTGTGCCTCTGTCACCACCGCCGCCTTGGTCGGCGCCAACACGCAATCAAGGCGCCGCAGCACGGTGAACGGCAGGATCACCCGGCCATATTCCGACTGCTTGTAATCGCCGCGCAGCAGATCCGCGACCGACCAGATGAAATTCGAAAGTGACTGGTGATTCAAGGCAATTTCTCCGTCCTCCCGACGTATTGCCCGACCACTGCCAGCGCGACAACCACGCTTTTATCGCAAGGGGAGGGCGCGCTGCGTCCATCCGGAATGCGGGGGCGGCTTACGGCCGATCCGATTCTGGATCGATGCGGGACTTGCGCGTCGTGCGGTGCCGTCTGGTTATTGCGCCGCGACGAGCGTCAAGTGGCCACATTTTTGGAAAACTTTTGGAAAGTCGGTTTCACTGGGTCTTCTACGAGCATTGATTAATATGGATTTTATCTACGCCAGGTCGTAAAACTGCACGACAAAGTTTGGAAACGGATTACCAGCCCACCGCTTCCCGATCACTCATTTTGCGTCACCGTCAGTGGAGATGCGAAAAGATGAGTCAGGATAAAACAAACATGCTCCTCAATGCGGAGCAGGTTCTCGAGCGTTGCGGTTATCGCTCGCGCTCCTCCTTGTACAGATTGGTTCGCCAGCAGCGTTTGCCCGCGCCGGTTTCGGTCGGAGGGAACCAGATCCGCTGGCGGTCGGCAGACATCGATCAGTGGCTCAGCCAACTCCCCACCAGGTCATATTGAGCGCGAGGCAGCCAGATGAGCTGGCACGCGCAAGCATGGGCGGCTGAACAGCGCACCGGGTCGGCATCCGCGAAGCTGGTGCTGCTCGGTCTCGCGTCTTTGGCCGATGCGAACCATTGCGCCTTTCCATCCGTTGCATGGCTTTGCGGTTTCAGCGATTTGAATCGCAAAACCGTCATCTTGGCCCTGGCGCGACTTGAGACCGAAGAGGTCGGGCTCATCTGCGACACCGGGCGGCGCGTTGGTCGCACCAAACAGGTGAAAGTTTATCAGCTGTGTGTCGATCAGGCGATGCGCGAGCGCCGCCTTGCGGCAGATCCTGCGGCATTGGAAGCAATGCCGAAAACGGAACGGTTCCAAAAGCGGAACAGTTCCGTTTTACCGTCCAAACAGTCCCGGAAACGGGATACGGAACCTGTTAAGAACCAAGAATCTTCCCCCAACCCTGACGGGTTGGCCCCCCGGCGTTCTGAAAAATTGAAATCCGTTGGTGTTGGTGCGGGGCTTTCGCCTCTCGCCAGGGATTGGGCGCCACCAGCAACGTCTGCGCTGTCGGTCATAACGCGCGACTTGGTCGAGCAGTGGCCCCGAGGCGCGTTTGAGGCCGCGTGCGAAGCATTCCGCCAACATTGGGTGAGCAATTCCCGTTTGGCCCGCAAAAAGAGCGACTGGAATGCGGAGCTCGGAAAATGGCTGATCGGCGATCATTCCAGGGTGATGCGCGCCAGCAAGGCGGGGGTGAAGTTCATTTCCGATGCGGCGGCTCAGACTGAGTCTGGCTTGGCTGGGAAGACGCAACCACAACCCTCTGCATCAAAGCGGCTTGAAGACAATCGCTCGGCTGATTTGCATTCGGCCCTGCGCGGCGCGCTGGGCAATGCCATCACCGATCAGTGGTTCGCACCTGTTGCGCTGGTTTTCGACGATGCCTCTGTCCACGTCATCGCCCCCAGTCGTTTCCACCAATCCTGGCTTGAAGAACGCCACCTGTCGACGATCCGGACCGTGCTGGGTGCGCTTGGATGGCCGATCCTTGCAGTCAGGTTCAGCTTCGACCCGCCGGGCCGCAGCAGTGGGGGTGCAGCATGACGTTTGCACCCATGCGGCGCGACGCCGGGCAAGCAAGCCTGGTGAGCTGGCGGCCAATGCAGTCGCTGATGCTGCACGAAGTCCCAGCCACAACTCCCCTCAACAGCATGCAGGGTGCCCGATGATCGACTTTGAAACTGTGCGGCCTATCGGCCGCCGTGAGCCTACTGGTCGCCCAAAAGGCGGCCAATCAGAGGCGCAACACCCCATCAAGAGGATGCCGTTTTTATGTATGAAGGGGCACACACCACGCTACCTGGTAGCCGGGTTGAGGTGGTCGGAAAATGCCGGAAATCAGCCATTCTATAGTCTAGATAGGCGTCTAGAATGGCTGAAAAAGCTAAGCCAGCACGGCCCTATTCCGCCTAGGCCGCACCTAGACTGCCAAATTCGGGCGATCGCCCATCTGCCTCCGCCGGCCGGAGGAGGCTGAGCCGTGGCGAAGCCCGAACAGATCAATGTGTCCGTCGATCTGAAGACCTATGGCGAGATCGAGCGCCTTGCCCAGGCGCGAGGAATCAGTCGGCCCGAGTTCATGCGGTGCTTGGCCTTCGCTGCGATCGAAGCCGATCACGACGGGCGCCTGCTGTTCGAGCAGCCGCAAGCGCCAGCGCCGCCGGCGATCGAACCGCGCCTGCTCGTTGAGCTGGCCGGCCGGATGGATCAGCTGACCGGCAAGCTGAGCAGGGTGCTACGCGCCCGTGACCGCCGCGACGCCGAATTGATGGAGCAGGCCGTAGCCAGCGCCGAAGCGATCCTTGTGGCCAAGCAGCAGCTTGCAGATCAGATGAACGAAAGACTGCGCGCAGGCATCGCCCCCTTCCGCCAGGAAATCGAAGCGCTGTCATCAGCCATGCATCAGGCAGATGCGCGGCGTGATGTCGCGCTCACCGCGCATCGTGATGAAATCACTTCAGCGCTGACAGACCATCCCGGCTTTGCCGCTGTCGCGGCTGGACTTGCCCGGCTCGAAATCGCCGTTCGAACCGCTCGGCCCAGCGTTGTCGTGCGGCTTGGAGATAACTGGCATGCAGAGCGGTGGGAGCTGGCCGTCTATGGCGCCTTCGCCTTTCTGGGCTCGACCTTGCTTCTGGTCCTGCTGGCACACCTGCTCCCCGACGCTCTCGTCGCCATCCCCATTTCGCGGGCGCTCTTCGGCAGCAATTTGCATGCTGCCTGCGTGCTCAGCGGCAACATCTATGACGAGGATGGCAGCTGCCGTTCCGCAGGAATCCGGAGAGAGCGATGATCAGCATCGGCACAATCGCCAGCGCCAGCGGCGCGGCAAATTACTATGCCAAAGACAATTATTATGCGGGGCCAGAGGCCGAGGCCGCAGGCCAGTGGTTCGGTCGTGGTGCGGATACGCTAGGGTTGACGGGTCGCGTTGAGACCGAGGCCTTCGAAGCCGTGCTTGCCGGCAATCTGCCGAACGGGGCCGAGATCACCACGCCATCGGGCGCCGAGCACCGCGCCGGACTGGACCTGGTCTTCTCTGCGCCAAAGAGCCTTTCGCTGCTGGCACTGGTCGGTGGGGATCAACGCCTGGTAGCGGCATTACAGGATAGCGCTCGGGCCACGCTGAGCTGGGTCGAGAAAAACCTGATCGAGGCGCGGCAGTTTGACCCTGCCACAGGCACCCAATTACCGGTCAAGACCGGAAATATGGTCGCCGCCACTTTCACCCATGACCTGTCGCGCAATCGCGATCCTCAATTGCATGTCCACGGCGTGATCGCGAATGCGACCTTACGCCCCGATGGCGCATGGCGGGCGGTGAAGAACGATCAGCTCTATGATCAGCAGGCGACCATCGCCTCCGTTCACAACGCTGACTTGCGTGCCCGGGTCGAAGCATTGGGATATCGCACCTTGGCGGCAGAGAACCCGCGCCACGGGCAGTTTGAAATCGCCGATGTCAGCCGCGCAGCAATCCTTGCTTTCTCCACACGCTCGGCTGAAATCGATGCGGCGATCGAGGCCGCCGGACGCGGCGGCAGTTCCGCCGAACGCGAATTGGCGGCGCTATGGACCCGGGCGGCAAAAGATGCAGGCGCCACTCGCGATACCGATCGTGCCGAATGGGCCGAGCGGGCAGCAAAGTTCGGTTTCGAGCCGAAGTCATTGGTCGAGGCGGCCATGGTGCGCGCCGAACGCGGCGAAACCTTGTGGTCTTGGATGGTGGTCGGTGTGCGCGGTATTGCAGCCAAAGGCCATGCGATTGTTGCGGAAATGGGGTTGGCGCCGCAGGAGCGGGATCCGTTGGTGCCGGAGCGGGTCGGTGCACTGTCGCCTGGCCGCTATGCCGCCGCGCAAGCCGTGGCGGCGGGCGTGCGCCACCTCAGCCAGAATGAGGCGGGGTTCAGTCGCCTCGACCTCATTCGCGCGAGCTTGAATTTCGGTGGCCCGATTGGCGTTTCTGACATCGAAGCACGGGTGGACTTGCTGACAGCGAAGAACCTACTGTTGACCGATCCAGACGGCGCGATGATGACCACGCGCGGGGCGGTGGCGCTGGAACAGCAGGTTCTGAGTCTTGCGCGGGAAGGGCAGGGCCAGGGCACCGTGCTGGTCGACCGCAACGCTGGTGTCGAAGTCCAGCGGGAGGCACATGAACTCGGCCTTCGCCGATTGTCGCCGAAACAGCAGGCAGCTGCAGCGCTGATCCTATCATCAAAGGATCGGATCGTCGCGGTCCAAGGTGTGGCCGGGGCGGGCAAGTCCACCATGCTGCAACCCGTCACCCGCATCGCTTCGGCACAAGGTCGCAATGTGGTCGCTCTGGCAGTGGGCGCCGAGATCGCGCGCAAACTGGGCGATGACCTTGCCGTTCCATCGAATTCCGTCGCGGCTTTCCTGTATCGCCATCAGGCGCTGCTGATCGATGATGGCGCGCCCGGCCTGAAGGAACGGTCGGTCAAGGAATTGTCCCACGCCGTGGTCATCGTCGATGAAGCCTCGACGCTCAGTTCAAGGCAGGCCGCTGATCTCATGCGCGTGGCACATGCGGCGGGCGTCGCGAAGCTGGCGCTGGTCGGCGACGTCCGCCAATATGGTGCGGTCGAGGCGGGCAAACCCTTCGCGGATCTTCAGAAGGACGGAGTTGCGACTGCCGAGTTGACTGAAAATGTCCGCGCGCGCTCCGACATCATGAAAAGCCTCGCACCTGCGCTTGACGCGGGCGATCACAAGCAGGCCTTCCGCATCCTCGAACCGGTGACCCATCAGGTGCCGCGCGGCGACGCGACGGCCCATGCCGTAGCGATGTGGGTGCAACGGCCGCCCGAGGAACGCGAGCAGACCCTGATTCTCACCTCAGGCCGAGCATTGAGCACCGAAGCCAATCGCGAAGCGCAGTCCGTGCTGAAGGCGATCGGTGAAATCGGGCAGGACAGCCATCGGATCACCGTGCTCGACCGGATCGCCATGAGCCGGGAGGAAGCCCGCACCCTGGCGCCCTATCGCGAGGGACGGATCGTCGAAATCCGGGCCGACATGCCGAAGCAAGGCCTGAAGCGCGGCACGACCGGTACCGTCGTCGGTGGGCACCATGGCCGCGTAGAAATCCGCGCCGGCGATCGCACGCTGACCCTGTGCCCCGAGCGCCTGGCGCGCAATCTGAAGGAAGACGCCATCGCGATATATGCGCCGCTGGCACTCGACCTCCATCAGAACGACAAGATCCGTTTTACCGCCAACAACCACACGCACGGCGTTCTCAACGCGCAAACGGCGACGGTTGAGAAAATCTCTGATGCTTCGGTGACCCTCAAGCTGGGAGGCGATCGCAGGCTCGAACTGGGCATTGATGACCCGGCGCTCAAGCGCATCGATCTTGGCTATGCAATCAACACTTACGCCGCACAGGGCGTCACGACACGCCATGGCATCGTCATCATGGACAGCCGCGAGCAGATGCTCGCCTCGTCGCGGACTCTGGGCGTTGCCCTGACCCGTATCGCGGATCAGCCGACATTGGTGGTCGATAGCAAGCCCCGCATCGAGCGCGCAGTCGAGCGCAACAGCGCCGAAAAGACATCAGCGCTCGATGTGCTCAGGGACCAGCTCGGTGGCCCCGCGAAGACCGGCAAGGATCAGGATTTCGATGGGATCCAGCGTTTTGGCCACAACGAGGTGCAAGCGATTGTGAAGAAAGATTTCGAGAAGGAGCGTGACTATCAAAAGGAGCTCGAGGCGCTGCTCGGCAAGCAGAAGAGCTTTGAATTGGGCATCAGAGATTTTGACCGAGGCATGTGAGCCCGCGGCCGCATCCCCGGAAAATACCCGATAAATCAAACCATTTTATCATCCCCCACATGTGCACGTGTGCACATGTGGCCATGTGAGAAAGTCCACATGTCCACCATCGCGATTGTCAGCCAGAAGGGCGGCGCCGGTAAAACGACGCTCGCCATTCACCTTGCCGCCGCTGCCGAGCAGGCCGGGCATACGGCTCTTGTCATCGATACCGATCCTCAGGCCACGGCCAGCCAGTGGGCTGCATGGCGCAAGGGTCATCCGCCCGAGGTGATCGACAGCGCTCCTCCGCGCATCGCCGCAAAGATCGAGGCGGCCAGGGCTCAGGGTGCGCATACCATCGTCATCGACACGCCAGCTTACACTGACACTGCCGCTACGCGCGCGGTGGAGGCCGCGGATCTGGTGTTGATTCCCTGCCGCCCCAGTGCATTTGATCTGGCGGCAATCAGGACGACGATCAGTCTGGTGAAGCTGTTGGGCAAATCGGCCTGGGTGGTGTTCACCGCTGGCCCGACCCATGCGCCGCGCATGTATGAGGAAGCGTCGGCCCTGATCCGCAGGTTTGACGCCAATGTCTGCCCTCATGTACTGCCCGACAGGGCGGTTTACCGCCATGCCAGCGCCGCGGGGCGGACGGTGTTGGAGGCCGAACCTGATGGCAAAGCGGCACTTGAAATCGCACAGTTACACACGTGGACCTACGCGCACGTGCGCAGGTCCACACTCGCACATGCGGGGAGGCCCGCGCGATGAGCCGGTTTGCCAATCTCGCCGACAAGCAATCCATCAGCAAGGTCGAAAGTCACCAAGTCAGCGACGCAGTTGACAGCCCGAATGCCACCGTCCCACCGAGCAGGGTGGGGCGCAAAGTGATTTCAGGGTATTTCAGCCCCGAGATGTCGCTGGCGTTGCATCTATGCGCACGCCGGTCGGGGGTAAGCCTGCAGGCGTTAATGGCCGAGGCGTTCAATGATGTCCTGCGAAAATATGGTGAAAGTCCGGTAGGCAAATGACCGCAATTGGGACAGTCCGGTAGGTCTGCTTATAAGTGACAAATTGGCAATAGCGGTCATTTAAAGCCGTAGCGCCTCTGGTTTGGGACGAGTGGGTCGAGGAAGGGATCGGCAGTGTTCCTGCGGGCAGCTTTACCTTGAGCCATCTGCCACCGGCTCGCTTGATGTGTTTTCCAGAGATTTATTCGTTTGTGATGAGGTGGTGCGCAGAAGCGGCTTGTACACTGCCATTATCTGCGAGACACATCGGAAGTTTGTGACTAGTCCTAAATTTTGTCTTTGCTATTCGGCTGGAGAGGTATCGGTTGATTGTGGGGGATAAACTGAGGCGGTTGCCGGCGCTTTTGTGTGCGATGGCGAGAAAGAATGAGGAGGCGGACGAGGATCTCGAGAGTGAGATTTCCGCGTTCCTGAGAATGGCCGCCCTTGAGGCAGGACGTTCTGACCCGGATGGTGAGTTGCTTCCGGTCGCCGACAAGCCCGGCTACCTTTCTCGAGAGCTCTCGGGCCGTGTAATTTATGTCCCCTTCAACCTTGCCTCGGTCGTGCCTCATACCCAGATATTGAGCGCTGTGACCGATATTGCTGAAGCTGTCAGAACCAACACGACTAGCCCGATCTGCATCAGCGGAAGCACCACTTTCCTTGGTGCCATCAGCGAGATCGGGGACCTCGATTACTGCGAGTACTATCTGGCCGATCCGGCGGGGCTCTGTGCTGATGCGCTCCGGGTCGGGCGCGAGGACGCTCTGCCTCTGGCTTGTCTGAAATGTGGCGAGAACTACTACAACCCTCCCTGGCCGGACTGCGAGAGCGGATTGCGGGCGACCTTCGCCGGGCTTGACGAGAAAAGTTTGAAACTGGATTTTATCTCGAACGGAGAGCTTGGGGTATTCCCGACGAGTTCAGTCGTGCTCGCAACGAGGGGCGAGGACGGTGCGGCGCATCGGAGTTTCGCCTATCAGGAGGCTGTGGTGGCTGGCGGTCATCCGGTCCGGATGCTCGTCCGTCCGGACCGCTTCGGCGCTTATGTCGATTGGCTGTGCGAGCAGATCCGATATTACGTTGAGCAGGATCTTGAGAATCCCTTCTCGAATTTCCCAGTCAAGGCGCTCAAGCGTTCGCTTTCCCTCATGCTTATCACAGGCTATCATGACGACGCCGACCGGATCATCACGCACTTGCGGGTGTCCGAGCTGTCAACGATTGTTAAACGTATTCGGTTAAAAGAGCTTGAGGCGCTCTCGAGTTACGTCGGGAAGCCTGCTTCAGCCTCGCTTCAGGAGAAGCTGGATATGCTACGTGCGGAGGTTGAGAACACGACGGAAATGGATTGCCGTCAAGCACTTGAACATGCCCGCGAAGTTGCCAGAACCTCTCTGGAACTCGTCGAGCTGGATATAGACGCTTATGCTTGAAGCCCGAATCGACAGAGCCGAGGTGATCGATCGGATCATGACCCTATCCGGTACCCCCGTGAAAAGGCGAGATAAGGTACGTGAAAATTTTGGTGAGCTAGGCGCCGACGAGCTCGACAAGATGCTCTTCCGGCTCGAGTCGGCAGGGAAGCGAGCCTCCGATAACTACGCCCCTGCAAAAGATGTCGATCAAAAGCGTGTCGAGCTTCGCGAGCGCCAAGCCAAAGCGCTCGAGTCGATTGGTAAACTCTCCAGCCGTATGAGGGCTCGATCGGCGGTGGGCGCTCCTGTCGTTTATGCACCAGATAGCGAGGCAGCGACTGTTGGATTGGTCAGCAAGCACTTGCCCGTGGATGACAGCCACTTTATCGAAAATGAGTTGTTCCTTGACGCCGCTGAAAATGCCGTTTGGCATAATGCTTTGCTCAAGGTCGGAGCTCTCATAGGCGACGATTTCGACACGCTGGATGAAACTGCGCAAGCGGTACCGAAGCCGGAAATCTTCGATGTGTATATGCGTCATGTGTTCGCAAAAGCGAGCCGGGACACGGTACGGCTGATCGGCTACAGCGCCTCGAGGGCTGTCGCAGACGCGATGCCTTATTACACGAAGATCATTGAGCATGATGCAGCAGCGCTGGAGCCGGTGTTTTTAGCGGGATCTTTCCCCCGTCTTACGCCGACGAGCGCAGTCGAAGGTCTCGCGAAACTATACTGCTATTGCGACGCATTTTCTGTTGATCGTGTCATTTCGCTGGAGAGCGGTGGGAGCAATGTCAGCCGGTTCTTGAGCAAGGAACTCGAGATCAATGGCAAGAAAATACATCACCTTTCTCACATCCATCCAAAACGTCGGGGCGATCTAGACCTTGCATTCATCGGTAATGATGATCGAATTGTTATCGTCTTGGACCATGTTTCGCTCAAACAAGAGTGGCAACTAGAGCAGTTGCAGCGGCGACTCCTTGATCGGGTCTCAGCGCAGAACATATGTATTATGGCTGTGTCCGGGCGCGCTGAATCTTATGAAAGATTGAGTGCCGTGACACCAGTCTATTTCCCTCATCTTAGTGTTGGCCACGATGTTACGCCGCCTTGGGACACAAAAGGCGAGTATGTTCGTAACCGCACCAATCACGTGTTTGGTAATGAGGCGAGCGGACATTTCCAGATAGCCAGGCAGTTTGTGAAGAGTGTCACGGATAGCATTCTGACAATGCTTCATCGGGCTCATACATAACTTTCCTGCTGTATTTAATGTCTATCTCCGAATTGCATCGTTTCGCCTGACATCGCTAAATGCCTCATCTCGATTTTCAATCACAGCGGTGTTTTGGCGATCTGAACCGCCCCGCTTTTGCCGGAGGCTTTAGGCTTGCGGTGCCGGATGAACGAAGGCGCGCTTTCGACCGTCGGGAAAGGGTCCTTTTGCGGCAGCTTTGCGGGCGGTTTTCACATTGAAGTGACGGCGTCAGTAAGCTTTGTAGGTGGCCGTCGCCAGCGCATTGAGCGCCATGCCCAGGCTCGCCAAGTTGCCCGCAACGGATTTGCCCTGAAATACGCGCGCCGCGCCGATGCCATGGTCGGATACGTCTGAAATGGCCACGCCAAAATCGGAGAGGCGATTTCCTTGCCTAAAACCTGAGGCTACTATGGCCTTTTCCGCATCATCATTGATATGCAAGGGGTCTATGCGAAGTACGCCTCCGGTTGGGGCCGCCTTGCGTGGATTGAACGAGTTTTTGAGATAGCACCGGTGCAAGCGCTGGTGTTTGCACCGGTGTTAGAGACGGTGCCATGAGTCAGGTGACGGTAATTTCGGGTGTTGAGCGTCGGCGTTTCTGGTCTGATGAGCAGA
>Ga0116227_10005204_pt1 | contig 27660 bp, 13 predicted proteins | sample S1TSphgellanicum_FD_89693 | JGI IMG/M metagenome (GOLD analysis project Ga0116227, IMG submission 89693) | Host-associated microbial communities from peat moss isolated from Minnesota, USA - S1T2_Fb - Sphagnum magellanicum MG | ecosystem: Host-associated > Plants > Peat moss > Unclassified...
CTGCCGCTCCCGTGAAAACCTTTCCGATTCTCGAGTACCGCGTTGAAGGCAACACCGTGATGGGCGCCATCGACATAGAGCGCGCCGTGACGCCGTATCTGGGCGTGGGCAAGTCGATCAAGGACGTGGAGGCGGCGCGGCAGAGTCTGGAGAAGACTTATCACGCGCACGGCTATCAGACCGTACTGGTCAATATTCCGCAACAGGAGGTCAGCGCGGGAGTGGTCCGGCTCACCGTCATCGAGGCACCCGTGGGACGACTCGAGATCAAAGGGTCGCGCTACCATTCCCTGCAGGTGATTCGCGCCACGGTTCCGCAGCTGCAACCGGGAGTCACGCCGGATTTCAACCAAGTGCAAAAGGAACTTGCCCAGCTCAATCATTCCGAGGAGCTGCACGTCACTCCGGTGTTGCGCGCCTCAACGACGCCCGGCCGCGTCGATGTCGATCTGGACGTCAAGGATGAGCTGCCTCTGCATGCCATGCTGGAAGCGAACAACCGTTACAGCGCAAACACGGCGCATATCCGGCTGGTCGGCGAGGTGAGCTACGACAACCTATTTCAGAGCAATCAGAGCGCGAGTATCCAGTACCAGACCGCGCCCGAGCATCCGGATAACGCCAAGATCTGGTCGCTCTCATACGTCATTCCGACGGTGAGCGGCCCCGTATTTGCGCTCTATGCAGTGAGATCGGACAGCAATATCGCCGCGGTCGGTGACTTGAATGTGATCGGCAACGGCAGTATCTACGGCATTCGCGTGATCGAGCCGCTGGCGTCGAGCCGCGGCGATTTTTATCACAATTTCACCGCCGGTCTCGACTACAAGGACTTCAAGCAGGACGTGCAATTGCAGGGCGCCGACGATCTTCCGTCACCCGCCCGCTATGCCCCATTCTCGCTCGATTATAGCGCCACCTGGCTGGGGCCACTCGACGCTCAGAAGCACGCGGCCGCCGCAATCACGGCAACGCGCAGCAACACGACGTTCGATCTGGGAGCCAGTTTTCTCGTGCGCTTTTTGGGCGGCACGGACGCGCGGCAATTTGCGGTCAAGCGTTCCGGGGCGGACCCGAATTACTTCATTCTTCACGGGAGCCTGCAGCGTCAGCAACTCCTGCCCGGCAATTGGAGCCTGGTCGGCAGAGTGGAGGGCCAGATCGCGAGCGGCCCTCTGATCAGCAATGAGCAATACGGTGCGGGCGGCTTGGACAGCGTGCGCGGCTATACCGAATCCGAGCGGCTCGGCGACAACGGCGCGCGCGGAACTCTGGAACTGCGCTCGACCCAGTTGCTGAACCGGTATTCCCCGCGCATCCGGCAGTCCTATGTGTACCTGTTCAGCGACGCCGCGCGCGTGCGCATTCTCGAGCCGCTGCCGGGACAGATCTCGGGATATCACTTAGGCAGCTACGGAGTGGGGCTGCGGTTCAAGTTTCAAAACCTCACCGCCGATATCGACGGCGCGAAGGCGACGACGGCGGGATATGTCACCCGAGAGGGTGCGCTGAGTGCCCAGTTCAAAGTCAACTACGCATGGTAAGCCCTCCACGGATAAGGCCCGCATCAATCCTATGAAAATCGCGAGAAACTTGACCGCATTGCTGATCTTGCTGCCAACGATGGCGCTCGCGTGGTGGAACAACGATTGGAAACAGCGCACCGCGGTCACCTTGAATACGTCGGCGGCCGGCGTAGCCATTCAAGAAACATTGACCAATGTGGCGATACCCGTGCGTCTGCATTCGGGCAACTTCGATTTCGTGAATGCCAGAGCCGACGGCTCCGACTTGCGGGTGCTCGCCGCTGACGACAAGACGCCGCTGAAATTCTGGATCGAGCGATTCGACAGTGTGAACGAGCTTGCGCTCCTCTGGGTCCAGGTGCCGAGCGTGCTGCCGGGCACCGATAAGAACACCCTGTATGTGTACGCCGGTAACGACAAAGCCCCCGCCGACGCCAATAGTCCGGCCACTGCCGCCGCGATCGCCGATGCGGGTACGCTAGCCGCCTTTCATTTCGCCGAAAAAGATGGGATTGCGGCGGACCAGACCGGTGCCGTCAAAGCAACCGCGGCGGCCGCAGGCGAGGCCAACGGTCTCATCGGTCAAAGCGCGCGCATCAACGGCACGCCCATTGTGTGGACGGCGAATGAAACGCTGAAATTCGCGCCGGACGCGCCGTTCACCTTCTCGGTCTGGGTGAGGCCCGACAACGCGGCAGGCACCTTATACCACCAAGGTCCGCTGCGATTGGCGCTCGCCGGCGGCAAACTGGCGGCAAACTTCGGCGCGGTCAGCGTCAGCGGCGGCGATGTGGCGGCGTCGACCTGGACGCAGATTGCGCTCACGCTGGCGGCGGGCAAGCTCACGCTGTACGTCAACGGCGCGATCGCGGGCCAGGGCGATCTGCCGCGGCCGACCGCAGCGATCGACGGCGAGATCCGAGTCGGCGAGGGATACCAGGGGCTCGTCGATGAACTGGATCTCGCCACGGTTGCACGCAGCGCCGATTGGATCAAGCTGCAATACGGCGCGGAAAGCGCCGATGCCAGGCTGATCGCTTCGAAGACCGAAACCTCCGCGACCGAGAGTTCCGCCGGCGGCACCAGCTATTTCGGGGTGCTGTTCAAGAGCTTGACGCCGGATGCCTGGACGATCATCGCCATCCTCGGCGTGATGTTGCTGATTGCGCTTGCGGTCATGATCAGCAAGGCGTTGTACGTCAGCCGCACCGACCGGGCGAATCAACGATTCCTCCAGGAGTTCCGCGAAGCCCGCGACGTGATGACCGTCGAGGACTCGATCAATGACGGGGAGTTCGACAACTCGTCCCTGTTTCGCCTGTATCGGGCGGGTTTGCGGGAGCTGCAGAAGCGCAAGGTGGGCGGTAAGGGAAGCAAACCTCTATCCGGTCCTTCCATGGACGCGGTGAAGGCCGCCGTCGATGCCGATTCGGTGCGCGAGGGCTACGCCCTCAATTCGCAAATGGTGCTGCTCACCATCGCGATCGCCGGCGGTCCCTTTCTAGGGCTGCTGGGTACCGTGGTGGGCGTCATGATCACCTTCGCGTCGATTGCCGCGGCGGGCGATGTGAACGTCAACGCCATCGCACCCGGCATTGCCGCAGCGTTGCTGGCGACCGTCGCGGGCTTGAGCGTCGCGATACCGTCCTTGTTCGGCTACAACTATCTCGCATCGCGCATCAAGACGATTGCCTCCGACATGCAGATCTTCGTCGATGAGTTCGTCACCCGGGTCGCCGAAACCTACGGTGCCCAATGAGCGCCGGGCCGCAAGAGCAAAACCAGCTCTATGACGATATCAACATCACGCCGATGCTCGACCTCGCCTACGTGCTGCTGGTGACATTCATCATTCTCACGACGGCCGCCGTGCAGGGTGTCAAGGTCCAATCTCCGCTGACTCATGCGGTCAACAATCTGGGCAAGCCGCAGACTCGCGCGATCACGGTCACCGCGGATGGGGCCATCTTCTTGGATGCCTATCCGATGAGCTTGGAGCAGCTCAGTTCCACGCTGGCGCAATACAAGGCGGCGAACCCCAATCTTCCGGTGGTCCTCAAGGGCGATGCCGCCGCCCAGTATCAGACCATCATGGACGTGCTCGAGGTCGCCAAGAAACTCGATATCACGGAAATCGGCCTGGTCACGAAGCGCGAGACGTCTTGAATGCAAGTTCAAACCGAATCGAAACCTTACGACACGATCAACGTGACACCCATGTTGGATCTTGCCTACGTGCTGCTGGTGGTTTTCATTTTGATGACCACGGCGTCGATCCAGGGTTTGACCATCACGATGCCGAAGCCGTCGAATAAACCGGCCACCGAAAAACATGAAATGAAAGTCGTGCAGGTGACTTCGAGCGGCGCGGTCCTGATCAACGGCGTGGGGGTGAGCATCGCGGAACTCGAGACACAGCTCAAAGCGGCGCAGTCGCGCGACGCTAAAACGTCCGTGGCCATCAAGGGCGACGCCCGCACCCAATACGCGAAAGTCATCGCCGTCATCGACTTGTGCGATCGGCTGGGCGTGAACATGGGTCTCGTCACCGCTCGAATCGGTACTTGAAATGAGCGATCGCGTGTTGCAACCCGAAGGCGCCGCCGGCGGCAAGCGTTGGGGTCAACGCGTGATCATCGGTTTGGTGCTGTTGAGTCTCGCCGGCGCTTTGGTCGTGGGTGGTATGAGCCTGAACCAGGGACCGAGCGTCCAGAAACGCCAGGTCGCACGCATCATGGTCTTGCCCGATACGCCCCCGCCGCCGCCGCCTCCACCCGACGAGAAGAAGCCTCCGCCCAAGGAAGAACCGACGCGGCAACAGGCCCCCACGCCCAAACAGGAAACGCCCCCCGAACCGGCGCAACTGAAAATGGAGGGACAGGCCGGTGAAGGTCCGAGCGCGTTCGCGGCCGGCGACGTCAAGCAGGACTATATCGGCGGAGATATCGGCAATGGCTCGCGATACTCGGCCTATGTGGCGCGCCTCGAACAGCGCATTCAAGCCGAGCTGACACGCCGCAATTTGCGCCTGGCAAGCGTCAAGTTGTTTGTGTGGCTGGCGCCGGACGGCAGCATCCAACGCTTCACGGTCAAGGGCGGCGATGGCGACACCGAGCGGAGCGTGCGCGCGGCGCTCGCGGATTTGGATCGAGCGGGCGAGGCGCCGCTCGCGGATATGCCGATGCCCATCGGCCTCAATATCAATTAGCAATCCTCAATCAGACATTCACGGGATAGGTCAATCACATGAGAAGACGAAGGCGCTGCGCGCTGTTGTGTTTGCTGGTCACAGCCGCCGCAGCCCCAAGTTTCGGCGATGACATCGAAGAGCTGCGCAAGCTGCGCGACTCGACCATCAGTCTGGTCAACGCCTTGGTGGACCAGGGTGTGCTGACGCGCGCCAAGGCCGATGAGATCATTGCGCAGGCCAACGCCGGGACGACGGGGGTTCCTGGAAAAGGCGCGGCGGGCGGGACGCCGGCGGGCGGGGCGTCGACGAAGAGTCCCGGCACTGCGGTGGTACCCCCGGTGATCGCCTCGCCGGCGCAGCCGCCGGTGACACCCGGGGTGGTGCGCGTGCCCTACGTCCCGGAGACCGTCAAGCAGGAGATTCGGGACGAGGTCAAAGCGGACGTGCTGGCGCAAGCGAAGACCGAGCGATGGGGCGAGCCGGGCGCGTTTCCGGATTGGCTCAGGCACTTCACCTGGTACGGCGACATGCGCGTGCGCGGCGAGGCCGATCGCTTTCCCACCGACAACGCGCCCAATGCGCCGGTGGCGGTTTTGCAGGCGTATGGCGTGAACATCAACAACTCGACGGAAGCCGATAACCGCTTGCGCGTGCGTGCGCGGTTCGGATTCGATGCCACGGTCGGGGACACGGTGACAGTGGGTATGCGATTGGCAACTGGGGGTGTGGGCGCCGGCAGCAATCCTGGCTCCGAGAATCAAACGTTGGGCAATTACGAAACCCGCTCCACGGTGGGATTCGATCGCGCCTTCATCGCCTACCACCCCGAGTCCTGGCTCACCCTGTCGGGCGGGCGCGTAGGCAACCCGTTCTTCAAGCCCACCACCTTGATCTGGGCCAACGACGTGAGCCTCGAGGGCTTGGTCGCCAGCGTCAATCCGCAGTTGGGTCCGCATTGGGGATTTTTCACAACCGTGGGCGCCTTCCCGATCCTGCAGAATGACCCGACGCCCACCAGCAGCGCCAAGAGCAAGTGGCTGTATGCCTACCAAACCGGCTTCGACTGGCGGATCGCCCGCGAGGTGAACTGGCGTTTGGCGGCGGCGCTCTATGATTACCGCCACATCGAAGGTATTCCGAATCCCACCATCGTGTCGACGGCCTACAGCGCCACCGCGGCACCGTTCCGACAAACCGGCAATACGGTGTTCGACATCAATGGCTTGCTCGATACCTATCAGGGGACCGAGGCGAATTTACTGTATGGCCTCGCGTCGAAATTTCATGAGGCAAATCTCTCGACATCGGTGGACCTCGGGTTCATTGGTCCGTCGCACGTGATCGTCGATGCCGACTGGGTGAGGAATTTCGGTTTCGACGAGAACGAGATCGAGCAGCGCACGGGGTTTGCGGTAGCCCGTCAGGTCAAGGGATGGCAAACGCGCGTGATGGTGGGATACCCCAGCATGGCGCAAAAATGGAGTTGGCAGGCGTGGCTGGGCTACCGCTACGCGCAGCGCGATTCCACCGTCGATGCCTTCACGGATCAAGATTTTCACTTGGGCGGAACCGATGCCAAAGGGTATTACCTGGGCGGCGCCTTCGCGTTTGAGAAGAACACTGCGATCAATTTTCGCTGGTTTAGCGCCAAACAGATCGACGGCGTGCAGCTCGCCGGCACCGATAGCGTGCTCAGCGGTTTGCCGCTCGCGATCGACGTCCTGCAAGTCGACATCACGGCGGCGTTTTGAGGCGGCCCTCGATGCGCAAACTACCGGCCGGATGTCTGAGTTTTTTGCTGCTGGCGGTCCTTTCAGCGCCGCGCGCCGTGGCCGCCGACGATCCGGCGGTTGCCCGCGCGAAGGAAATGCTGCGCCGGACTCAGGAGGCGCTGCGCCAAGCGCAGTCCGATAATGCGGACCTGCAACGCGCCAAGACCGATGCGGAACAAAAGCTGCAAGCCACCGCGAAAGAGCTCGATGCTGCCAAGCACGACAAGTCGATGCAGGCATCCATGAACGCCAAGCTCAAGTCGGCCGCGACGGCGCAAGCGGAACTTGCGCAAAAGCTTCGCGAGGCGACCGACCGGTTGACCGCCACCAACATGAAGCTCGGCGAAGCCACCCAGCAGCTGGCCGCGCGCGACGCCCAACTTGCTCAAGTGAAGCAGTCGCTGGCGCAGAGCGAGACCGCGACCGCGGCCTGCGAAACGAAGAACGTCGCATTGTACGGCTACGCCGAAGCGGTGCTCGACAAGTATAAAAAGAAGGGTGTGTGGGATTCGCTGTCGCAAAAGGAGCCCGTGTTCGGCCTGAAAGAAGTCCAGATCGAGAACGTGGTGCAGGAATATCAGCTGAAGTTCGACAGCCAAAAAGTGTCGAAATAAATTCCATCGAACGAACTTCCGTTCAACTGCTTAGCATGCAATCAACAGAAGATCAAGTCTAAGGCCGTAAGAAAAACCCACTCGTTGTCGCGACTTCGTCACAGAACCGACATTCACCGGTTGCATTGCCCTGCCAACATTTCCCTAGACCGGTTTCGAATCACCACACGACGATTGCCGATTAATTTTTATACCACCCCTACGGGAGCATTTTATGTTGATTAATAAAGGCCTTACAGTTCTTGCGGGCGGTGTCGCACTCGCCGTATCGGTGGGCGCGAACGCCGCCACAACCCAAACCATCATTTTGAACATCATCGACACTACGACCGGTAATGCCTTCGTGTTCGACACTTCGTTGCCGACGTCGACCAGCGATCCCGGTGTCCAGTCCTTTGATCTGAACAGCAACTCGGCTTACCAGCAGTTCACAAGTGCTTCGAACGGTTACGCTTCGACGGACGTCCTGGAGTATGGCGTCGTCGGTTACACGACCGGCAACGTGGTTGACACAACGTCGCTCTCCACGCCCACCATAGTTGCCGGCAACAAACCACCGGCTGCTGCGACCAATTTGTCACAGTTCCTCGCAGCTGTCGGCAATCCAAACGGCGGTGCGACGTTTCAGTCGTCCGCCTCGCTGACCGCAAATCCCGCAACTTCGTGGGCGGTTGAAGATGTCACCTTTACCGGCAACATCGGCGGCGTCGACCTGCAGACGGTCGGTACGGCCGAGAATTTCTATGCACTCACGACCACCAATGCGCATGGCACCCTCAGTGGCGCCGTCGTCACCCAGTTGGCCAGCCAGTGGAACCTGTCGAGCGGCGTGCTGACCTACGGCACCCCCTCGGCGGTCCCGCTGCCGGCGCCAGTCGTGTTGCTCTTGTCCGGTCTCGGTCTGATGGGCGTCGTCGCCCGTCGCCGCTCATCGGCCGCCGTCTAGGATTATTTTCCAAACTTTCAGGAGTCATTCATGAAGTCTTCTAGCAAGAATCTTCTCGCGGCGGCCATCGCCACGGTCTTGGGCACGGGCGCGGCTCACGCCCTTCCCCCCACTGCCACATACACCTACACGTTTACCGCTGCGGGCGGTTCCGCTCAGGAAAACGCCGCTTTCGTCGCCGCGAAGAATCTGCTCACTGCCGGAACCATAGATGTTTATACGACTGCCAGCGGGGGCGCCGCCGACGGTACCTACCTGATAGTCACGGGCACGCTGAACTCCACGGCGACCGCCAGCCTCGCAGCCGGCAACGCCATTTTCACCTATCGCTTTGGCGGCGGCAGCTTCCCGAACGGCATTCAACCGTTCTATACCGGCACGGCAAGCCCAAATGTGACCGTCCCGGCCCCTTCGGCCATCACGGGCGCGAGCCCCATCGTGGCCAACGCCAGCCTTGTCGGAAACGATGTTCCAGCGACCCCCACGTATCAGATTACTTCCGGGACGACCAGCTCGGTAGCGCCGGACTGGGGCCTCTCGGATGAGGAAGTTACGCTGTTCAACACCGCGGATAATCTGAATGGCACCGCTCCGTTGACCAACTCGCAGGTTACGAGCATCCAGCAGGACGGTATTTACCTCGACGTGTTCGGCGTCGCCGTAACGAATGCGCTCTACAACGCCACGCACCCGAAGACCAGCTTCACGAAGTCGGAAGTCCAGGGTATCCTCACTCAGGCCATCCAGGATTGGAGCCAATTGTATGCCGACGATGGCACGGTACTCCCCGCCGGGCCTGTGTTTCTTTTGGACCGTGGCTCGGGATCGGGCTCAAAGGCCGCCGGCAACCAATACTTCCTGAACAACCCGGGCGCTCATGGCGCGGGCGGTGCGGAAGATCCGGGCAGCGTGACCGCTGCGGGAGTCAACGCCGGCTACACGGACACGGCACTCAATCTTAGCGGCGGGTACCAGGACGTCGAGGAAAAAAGCAACGCGGCGATCGTGACCGATCTGCAGGCTGCGAACGCGGCAGGCAAGTATGCGGTCGCCATCCTGGCGGCTGAATTTGCGCCCGCCTACAACCAGTCCAGCAGCGCGAACCAGTATTCGTTCGCCAAGATCGACGGTATCGGGATCGATACGGGTGGCCCTTCTGACAACATCAACGGCACGACGGCAACCAAGTACACGAACGTGATCACGGGCGCGTATGATTTCGCCTACCAGAACTCGTTCAACACGCGTACCGGTTTCCTTACCGGTGGGACGAACGGTGCCAAATGGGCTAACTTGATCAAGACCCAGTTGCAAAAGGAATCGATCTCGGGCGCCCACGCCGGCGCTGGATTCCCGACTGCGGTGACGGGTCTCTTGGTCGATCCGTACAACGCAGGCGGCGTACAAAGTGGCGGTGTGGTTCTCTGGTCGCGCCAAAAGAACTCGACGGCTCCAATTCAGTCCACGTTCGACGCCGCGAGCATTGGCGGAACGATCACGTACGGCTCTGATCCTCTCTAGGTCAGCTGCTTTCCGCAACGAAGAACGGAAGATCTCGGGCCCCGTGGCAACACGGGGCCCATTTCTTCGTACTCGGCGACGGACACCTCCGCGTGGTTGTCGGGGCAGAGGCTACACGCTGAATCCCTGCGGTGCGAGGCCGCGTCGGGCCCGATCGGCCATGATTTCAAAAGCGGTCTCGAGGTTGCGCCGATACCCGATATCATCATAGAGCGGTGCACTCGAGCGGACGGTCAACATTTTGTTCCGAATCGATATCAACACTTCTGGAGTCCGCGCCAGATAAATGCCCAGCGCCTCGTAAGCCTCGACGTTCTCGGTGACCATCTCCGGCAAACCCGCCGCCGTCACGAGGCTGCCGCCGACCCTCCCGGCAAATGAGCTACCGAGGCACGTCAGCACGGGTAGTCCCGCCCACAGCGCTTCCGCCGCCGTCGTGTGCGCGTTGAACGGCAGGGTATCGAGGAACAAATCGGCGGCCGCGATCCGGGCGAGATGCGCGCCATGATCGGGCAGCCGCGGTGCAAACAGCAGGCGCTCGGGCGCGACGCCGCGGCGGGCCGCTTCGCCCCGTAGGTTGCCGACGATCGGCTCGCCGGCTCCGGCCAGCCAGAGAACGCTCCCCTCGACCGCGTCGAGCATCCGCATCCAGGCGTTGAACATTCGCGGGTTGAGCTTGTAGTGGTTGTTGAAGCAGCAGAAGACGAAGCCGTGCTCGGGGAGACCGGCGGCGAGCCGCTGCATGGGCGACACCGGCGGGCGGCTCGCATCCCCCGGCAGGTAACAGCCGGACAGGCGGACGACTTTCTCCACGAAGCAGTCCGGTTGGCCTTCTGGGATCACCATGTCGTCGGCTATCACATAGTCGATATAGGGTGCACCCAGCGTGCCCGTGTAGCCCAAGAAATTTACTTGGACTGGTGCGAAGCGGCGCGCGAACAGGCCGGCGCGGAAGCCGTCCGTGTAGCCATTGAGATCCACCCCAACGTCGACTTTGAGCCCGCGCAGCATCTCGACGGCGGCCCTATCGGACATGCCCGCCACATCGATGCATCGATCAAAGGCCGCCCGGATACGTTCGCCGAGCGGGCTGGAGTCGGGCGAGCGGAGCGACACGCCGAAAATCTCAAAACGCTCGCGATCGTGCGTTTCGATCAGGCTCACCAGCAGGCTGGCGACCGGGTGCTGGCGGAAATCGGCGGAAACATACGCAATCCGGACCTTGTGTTTCGCGCCGCCCCCGGACGACGGCGAGGGCGGAAGGGTCTCGAGCGCGCGCCAATTGTCAGCGGCGAACCGGCGCGCGCAGGCGAGTTGAACGCGGCTCGCGCCGCTCGACACGAGGCACAATGAGGGAAGCGTCACCCTCTCGCCCTCAAGCACCGCCTCCGCGACGCGTGCAACCGTGGCGTCGTAGTCGCGCCAGTCGCAGCAACATAGCCGTGCGTGCAATAAATGGCCGAGCGCATAGTTGTGGCGTCGCGCTACCGCTGGTGCCGCCTGGAACGCGCGCTCCAGGCGCTCAACCGCCTCAGCCGGCCTGCGCAACGCCAGCAACGCACGGCCACAGTTGGTCAAGCCGTCGAGGTGCTGCGGGTCGAGCGCCAGCGCGCGCTCATAATGCACCAGCGCCTCTTGCAAGCGTCCCAGTTCCCGCAGCGCGTCGCCGGCTCCGCAGAGGGCGTCCACATAGGCGCCGCCGTGCGTGGCGATCGCCCGCAAATGGCTCTCCAAGGCCTCCGCATGGCGACCCAGCGCGCGCAGCGAGTTGCCGCGATGCTGGTGCGCCTCCGCAAATCCCGGCGCCCGTTCAAGGGCGGCATCGAACGCTGCGACCGCCGCGTCGAAGCGCCGCGCCATCTCGAGCGCTAATCCCCGGTTGAACGCCGCCAGCCAATCGTGCGGCGATGCCTGACACACGCGCTCATAGTCTTCGAGCGCCTCGAGCGGCCGTAGCATTTCCATGAGCAGATTGGCACGCGCGGTGCTAGCTGACGCTTCATCCGGCCGCAGCCGGACTGCCTCGTCAAAACTCGCGAGGGCAGCATCAGAGCGCCCTAGTTGTTGAAGCGCCCGCCCCCGATTGGTCAACGCGTCTGCATAGCCCGGCCGCAAGTTAAGTGCAGCCTCGCAGCACTCTAGCGCCGCCTGGGGGCGGCCCAATTTCAATTCCGCGCTGCTCATATTCAAGTACACCGCCGGCTGCCGCGGATTGACGATAAGCGAGCGCCGCCAAAACCCCAGCGCTTCAGCCGCCCGGCCGCCCTGCATGGCGAGCAGCCCGGCGAGTTGCAGCGCGTCTGCATGCCGCGGTTCGGCTTCAAGCAGCGAGCGCAGCACACTTTCTGCGGCCTCGAACTGCCCATTGCGGTAAAGATTCACGGTCCGCTGAAAGTTTGGTGTCATCGAATCTTAAGTCCTGTACAGCGACGCCGCCCCCCCGGAAGCCGCGCCGCCAGCGCCAATGACCTTTCGCATCAACAGGAGGCTCATCGACGCGATTCATACTGATGCAATGTGAAGTTTATACGATCAGCTCCTCCCGAAACCGACACGCTTGGCTGGTCCGTTCGGATATCGTTTCTCACGACTGCATTCATGACCCTATTACTTCAGATGTTCCGCCACCCCGGCCTGCGATATGAGAACCGCGCGTGACGCCGGCGCGACTCGACCGAACGCTCGCGAATGCCTTTGCCGCCGTCGCCGTTTGTTGTATCGGCACTGCGCTGGCAAAGCCGCCGCCGCCGCTGCCGGTGCCTTGCTTATCTGGAAACTGCGCGAACTCCCCGCAGTCCCGAACCTTTCTGAGCTACGGCCAAGCCGGCGAATCCACCGTGGGCAACACCATGACGGTGAACCAGTCGAGCGCCAATGCCATCCTCAATTGGGCCAGCTTCAACATTGCCAACGGCTACAGGGTCAACGTGGTTCAGCCCTCCGCCGGTGCGCAGCTGCTGAACAACATCTGGAGTGCCGATCCGAGCGTAATCGCCGGGGCGCTCTCCGCGAACGGACAGATCTACCTCTACAATCAGAACGGCATCATTTTCGACAAGGGCGCGCAGATCAATGTCGGAAGCTTGACCGCTTCGACGCTGAATTTCTCGCCGGTCGCCGGCCAAGCGGATCCGGATAGCCTGTTCGAAACTGGCATCCTGTCCAACCAGGTCGGCGGCAACCCCGAAGGGACGCCCGCGTTCCAAGCCGCGGCGGGGCCGGGAAGTGCGCCTTATGCCGGCGTCGTCACCGTGAATCCGGGTGCCACGCTCAGCGCCGAATCGGGTGGCCGCATCATGTTGTTGGGATCGGCCGTTATCAATTCCGGATCGATCTCCACTCCGAACGGACAAACCATCCTCGGCGCCGGAAACCAAGTGTATCTCGCGGCCAGCAGCGATGCGAAGCTGCGCGGCCTGCTCATCGAGATCAACGCGAGCGGGCTCGGGCCCACGGTCACCGACCCCGTGACTCTGCAAACATCCACCGTCGGAACCGTGACGAATGCTGCCGGCAGCACCATCCGGGCGGATACCGGGAACATCACGCTCGCCGGACTCATCGTCAACCAGGCGGGCCGCGTCACGGCCACCACGTCGGTGAGCGAGAACGGATCAATCTACCTGGTGGCTGGGGATGTTTCGGCCCCGAATCCCGCGGGGGGGGCGCTGCCTTACTACGACGCCGCTGAGACCGGCTTCGGTGCGTTGCTGCCCAACAAGGGCGGCACCCTCACTCTCAAACCGGGCAGCGTCACCGAAGTGCTTTCCAGCACGTCGGACAATCCCGGAGATAAATCCACGATCAGCGAGGCGAACCTGACCAGCGGTTCCTTCATTCCCTCGCAGGTCAACCTGGTGGGACAAACCGTCGCTCTGCAGGGAAATGCGCTGGTGCATGCCCCCGGCGGCAACGTCGCAATCAATGCGGCGGGGGATCCGAGCGCCCAGTTCACCGCGCCGACGAACGTTACGCCCGACGGTGGAATGATCTATCTCGACTCCAGAAGCACCATCGATGTGTCCGGCGAATCCAACGTGTCGGTTGCTGCCACCCGAAACGTCATTTCGGTGACCCTCGAGACCAACGACTTGCAAGACGATCCGCTGCTGCGGACCGGTTTCCTGCACGGCCAGGCGGTCACGATCAACGCCAACCTCGGCTCGACCCTGTTCAACGTCGCCCCCTACGTCGGCAACATCGGCATCGGCATCGACGAAGTGTTGACGGCTGCGGGCAATATCCATCTCGACTCGGACGGCGCTGTGGTCACGCGCGCGGGATCGACGATGAACGTCTCCGGCGGCAGCGTCGCCTTCCAAGCAGGCTTCGCTCCAAGCACCACGGAATTGCAGGCCGCGAACGGCAAGGTGTACAGCATCGCCACCGCGCCGAACAACGTGCAGTATGTGGGCCTCGCCAACACCTACAGCTACACGGATCCGACCTGGGGCGTGAACGTGACAGTCAAACCGCTGACCTACTACCCGGGCTATCTTCAGGGCAACAGCGCCGGCAGCGTCGCGATCCAGGGGCCGCAGATCTATCTCGCGGGATCCTTGAAGGCGGATACCGTCGCCGGAGCTTTGCAAAGAACCATCAGCGGCGCTGTGCCCACCAGCCCGTTGTCGAGCGCGACACTAGTGCCCACCGGAGGCGCCTTCATCATCGGCTGCGCGTCGTGCTCCGTGGGAAATGACAGCGATTATCATGCGCCCGCGGTGACGTTGGCGGACGGTTTGACCGACACTCTCGGCAGCGCGTTCAATTATCTCAATCCGGACGTAACCCTGCCCTCGACCCTCCTCGTAGCGCCGACCCTGCTCAGCGGGGGCGGCTTCAGCCGCGTGTCAATCTACAGCAACGGCGCCGTGATACTGCCGGAGGGCTCGTCCATAAAGCTGCCCGCCGATGGCTCCTTGACCATCGACACCGCCACCTCGATCGCCGTTGCCGGTAACATTCAGGGCGCCGGCGCCAAAGTTGACATCGAAACGAAGCCCATCATCGTCGGCGATGATCCCCTCTCACACAACATCGTGATCGGGCAGGGGGCGGTCATCGACGTCAGCGGCAATTGGATCAACGACTCGCCCCTTCTCAACGGCGGGCCGGGCACGGCCCCGATCGCGACCGCCGGCGGCACCATCACGGTGAACGCCTATGGCAGTCTCAGCGTAGGCGCCGATAGCGTGCTCGATGTGTCGGGCGGCGGCTGGGTGAACGCCTCTAACGTGATCACGGCCGGTAAGGCCGGTGCGATCTCGCTGCTGTCCAATTTCCAGCCGGACAAGGCTACGCTGCCGTACGAGGGTGCCCTCTCCTTAGGCCCGGCAGTGCAGCTCGAAGGCAACAGTCTGCTCGGCGGCGGCGGCGGATCCTTGTCGCTCGCATCGGGCTCGGTCACCATCGGTACCGCACCATTGCGCACGCCGGGCGAGTTGTTGCTGGCTCCCGATTTCTTCGCCAACAAGGGATTCGCGAGCTACTCCATCGATGGCGAAAACACTATTACCATAGGCGGCGCCCTGCAGAATGGCACCGTGACCGTGGCTCCGGTGCAAGAATCCTTGGCTTTCACCGGCAACGCACTGGATCAGCCCACCGGCGCGCGGCTTGCCGACTTTACGAAGCCGGAGATCTTCCCGGTCTGGCAGCGTGCACCCGCCAACATCAGTTTCACGACAAACGCTGCGCTGACGGCACCGGGAGCGCCGGATTCGGGAAATCTCGTGCTGGGCGCCAACGCCGCCATCGTCGCGGATCCCGGCGCGTCCGTCACGCTCGCGGCGGGCGGGGATTCAGCCAACATCGACCTGCTCGGGAGGATCTTCGCTCCCGCCGGCAACATCTCCGTGCAATTGGAAAGTTCTGGATACACTTCCAATCCCGCCGGCGCAGGGTACCTACCCAATCAGCAGATCTATGTCGGTCCCGGTGCTGTGCTCGACGCGTCGAGCTATTCCGAAGTCAACACTTTCAACGCGCTCGGCAACCGCGAAGGCAGCGTGCTCCCGGGCGGAACCATTTCGCTGCAGGCGTATAAGGGATTCATCGTCACGGATTCCACGTCCACGCTCAACGTGTCGGGCGTTTCCGAAACCGTGGACATAGCGGGTACCGGCGGGTACGTGCCGACCCCGGTCGCAGGGGCGGCTGGCACCATAGCGATCGATGCCCGCGAAGGACTGGTACTTCAGGGTGCGCTCCAAGGTCATGCAGCAAATGTGCCCGGAGCGGCCGGTGGAACCTTGTCCATCGGTGTGGATCTGTCGAATTATACCGATACACAGACGGCCAACTTCTTGGGGTCGGTCGCTACGCCCCTGCCTTTGAACCCACGCACACTCACGCTGAGCGACCAAGCGCCGGCCGCGCTGTATGGCATGACGGGCGAGCCTGCGCTCGCCAGCGGCACGGCGCTCATCAGCACGCAGACCTTGAGTGCGGGCGGTTTCGACAACATTGCCTTGAAGAGCGCGGACGTGATCGCGTTCCAGGGACCGATCGAACTCGCTCCGAAGGCGAGCCTGATCCTCGATGCGCCGCTACTGCAGGGCCTGCCTGGGTCGACGGCGCAGTTCCGATCGGCCTACGTCGCACTCGGCAACTATTTCAACGACGTCGACTACTTCACCAACGGCAATCCGACGGCCGCCACGGTGACGGCGCTCGGCTGCGCCGTCGCGGGACCCTGCGGCGCGACTCTGTCAGTGACGGCGCAGCTCATCGACATCCGCGGCAAGAGCGGGTTCGCCGGTTTCTCCAATGAGAATCTCACCAGCAGCGGCGATATCCGCCTGACGTCGCCCGCGAACTACTACCTCACGCCGTCCAATCTGCCGGACTTCAGCGGGGAATTGAACACTTCCGGCGCTCTCACTCTTGCGGCGGCACAGACCTACCCGACCACGGCCACGGCGTTCGCGCTCACATCGGGCACATCGGTAACCATCGCGCCGGCGACGGGTCTGTCGGTGACGCCGCTGTCCGCCGGCGGTTCCCTAACCATCGCCGCGCCCGAAATCTTGCAGGAAGGCGTGTTGCGGGCACCGACGGGGCAGATCACGCTGCAGGGCATCGATACCGTAAGCGCCACGGGCGCGACCACGCCAGGAAGCGTGACGCTGTCGCCCGGGAGCCTCACGTCGGTTTCGGCGAACGGCACGGTGGTCCCGTACGGCTCCACGGTCAACGGTCAGCAGTGGACCTATTCGCCTTCTTCCGCCGTCACGGACGTGGTGACACTGCCGCCAGCGAAGACAATTTCGTTGAGCGGCTCCAACGTGTCAATCGGCGGAGCGAACAGTTCGGTCAGCAACGCAGCGGTCGATCTCTCCGGCGGCGGCGATTTGCTGGCCTACGAATGGATCGCCGGCCCCGGCGGATCGCAGGACGTGCTCAATCCGGCGTCGGGCGTCTATCAATACGCCATCGTGCCGGGCTTGGGCTCGAAATTTGCGCCGATCGACGCCCAGTACCAATGGCAGCAAGGAACGCTCTCGAAAAACTTCGTCAGCACCCCGAACGCTACGGCCCAGGACATTTATCTGTCGGGCGTGCCCGGCCTCGCCGCCGGTTACTACGCCCTGCTGCCGGCGCGTTACGCGCTGCTGCCGGGCGCCTTCGCGGTCGATATCGTCAAGACCAACAGCGACCTGCCGATGGGTTCGTCGGTGACACAGCCCAACGGGTCCTACCTGGTGGCGGGCCGGCTCGCCGTCGCCGGTACCGACGTGATTGCGAGCCGCACCTCCACCGTCATCGTTGCCCCGAACAGCGTGGTCAACACCCAATCGCAGTTCACCGACTCGCTCGCGAACAGCTTCTTCAGCAGCGCGGCGACCGCTGCCAAGACGGCGACTCCGGCGCTGCCGGCCGACGCCGGCGAACTCGAACTCGCCGCCACGGCGAGCCTCGCGCTCAACGGCAAAATCGACTTCGCACCGGGAAGTTTCACGGCCGGCACGTCGGCCACGGGAGCGGCCATCACCCACCAGGGAGCCGGCGGCGTCGTCTCCATCCAGGCGCCCAGCATCCAGATCGTCGACCCTGGCACAACGAATACGGGTACGGCGGATGGGGCTCTTCAATTAAATGCGCAGTCGCTCGACAGCTTGGGGGCGCAGAGTTTGATCTTGGGCGCCGCCGCCCTGAACACCACCGCAGGTGAGCAACTCAACGTCGCCGTGACCCAGAGCATCGAAGCCTCGAACACCAAGGTGGCGCTGTCCGCGCCCGAAGTCATCCTCGCGGCGCAGAACAGCGTGACCATTGACGATAACGCCAAGGTTCTGGCGGGCGGCACGCTCAATCAAGCGCCCAGCGACTACGTGCTGAACGGCGCGGGGGTGATCTTGAGCGCCTCAACCAGCGGGATTCTGCCGGTGATCACGACTTTGGCCGGCCAAGCCGCGCCGCCGGTCGGCACGCTCTCTGTCGGCCATCAGGCCGAGGTCGGGGCGACGCAAACTTCGGGCGGCGACACCGCGCCGGCTGGCAGCTTGCTCCTCTACAGCACCGGCAACACCACGGCGCAATCGGATTCGGTCATCTCGGCTCTCGCGCTCGGGCTTTATTCCAGCCACGTTTCTCTGGGCGATGTGCCTACGGGCAGTGCGACGCCTACGGGCCTCAATCTGTCATCGCAGCTCTTGGGGACATTCAAGACCGCGACCGAGCTGATCATCGGCAGCAGTTCGAGCATCGACTTCTATGGACCGGTAAGCATCGGAGCAACCGGCGGCTCGGGCTTCGCGCTTCACGCTCTGACGCTCAATACACCTGTCATCAACGGGTTCGATGGATCTTCGCCGGGGGCTGTCACTTTGACGGCGGGCGCGGTGACGCTCGAGAACACGAACGGGGCGACGTCCGCGGCCGCTTCCGGTACCGGGTCGGGCGTCCTGACCGTGAATGCCGTGGCGCAGAGCGTGGCAGGTTCCGGTGAGATCACTCTGGGGGCCGGATCGAAGAGCATAGGCGGATTCGGCAGCGTGGACCTCAACGCCGCCGGATTCATCGAGGGCCAGGGAACCGGTTCATCGCTCAGCGTCGCCAACGCCAGCGGTGCACCTGTCAACCTGGGCCTTACCGCAGTCGCGCTTACCGTCGCGAGCGGCTCGGACCAGACGATTACCGCCACCGGCAACGTCACGATCGCCCAGGCCGCTGCAGGAAAGTCACCGATGCCGGCGGCTCCTCTGGGAGGTGAATTGAACATCGAGGCAGCGGCCATTGCGCAGAACGGCACGCTGCTGCTGCCTGCGGGCATCATCGCTTTGCATGCGACCGGCGGCGATGTGTCGCTGGGTGCGGCATCGGTCACCAGTGCGGCCGGCGTGGACAAGAGCTTTGCCGTCACCGACTTCGCGGTTCCGGCCGGAACGATCACCCTGGCTGCCGATCACGGCAATGTGAGCCTTGCGACCGGTGCCGTCGTCGACATCTCCGGCGCCGCGGCGTCCGCTACCTCACCGGGCGGCGCTGCGGGTACGCTGAGCGTATCGGCGCCCGAAGGCACCTTCGCGTTCGCCGGAGCATCATTGAACGGCGGGGCGCCTGCAAGTCTGTCGCCAGGCAATTTCTCCCTTGATGAATCCACCGGTCTCGCCGGGACCGGCCTGGGCGTGCTCACGGATGCCTTGCAGGCCTCTGGTCTGACGGGCGCGGTCTCACTGCGCAGCCGCAACGACGGCGACGTTACGCTCTCGAACACGGCCGCGAATCCAGCCGGTGTTTCCGCGTCGAGCTTCAGCTTGACGGTGGACCAGGGTTCCATCGAAGTGTCTGGCTCAATCAATACCAGCGGCGGCGGACCGCTCAACACCGGCGGTGGTGCCATCTCGCTGTGGGCGGGCGGCAATCTCATCCTGGATGCCGGGGCACGATTGCTCGCCAATGCGGGCGCGCCTGGCCCGGTGGGTATCAACGGGTCCCAGTTGCCGGCGCAGGGTGGCGATGTGACCCTGGGATCGGCGGCCGGCAATTTGATCCTGAATGGCGGCAAGATCAGCATGCTCGGCAACGGCGGCGCCGCGAGCGACGGGACTTTGACGCTGCGGGCGCCGCGAACGGCAGACCAACTCGGCGTGGACATAGAGCTACCTGCCCCCGGCGCAACCGTGGAGGTCGACACGCACAAGCCCATCGTGGTCGAAGGCGTTCAGACCTATAGCGCCTCCGTGCTCGGCGATCCGTCCGTGGGGTCGCTCGACATCACCCAGGACGGCAATCCGGGCACGCCGTATGGCGATGCCCTGATCTTCGTGGGCAACGGCAATGGCGCTGCGCTGGCTGCGGCATTGAAGCCCGGCTTCTCGAACGATCTGGGCACTTCGAATCCCGTCCAGATTCAAGTCCGCCCCGGGATCGAGGTGGACGCCCCGCTGACGAGCGGCAGCAACGGCGATCTCATCGTGGGCGATGCCAACACCACCGTTTGGAATCTGGACAGCTGGAACCAGGGGCTCGGTGCGCCGGTCAGCGTGACGCTGCGCGCGGCCGGCAATCTCATTTTCAATGCCTCGCTCTCCGATGGGTTCGCGTCGGGAGGCACGACGGGCGTCTCGGGGTGGACGTTCGGGGGCGGCGGGGCCGCCGGCGACTCCACAGTCTATGACGTCACCGGCAGCTACCGGCTCACGGCCGGCGCAGATCTCTCGTCGGCCAATCCCTTGGCTGTCGTTGCGCAGTCGGTTGCATCGCCCGGAGCGGCCAACGCAGCGGCGCAGTCCGGGGGTTACCTCATTGCGCCGCACACGGGCAACCTCATCGTGACACCGGGAAGCATTATCCGCACGGGTGACGGCAATATCGATATCGCGGCAGGCGGCGACGTGCTGCTCGGCCTCAATGCGTCGGCCAATCCGCAGCCCGGGGGGCCAACTTATACATACGATAATTTCGGGAATCTCTCCATTCCGGCGGCGACTGCGCCTTTGACCTCGGCCATCTACACCGCGGGAGTGCCGTCGGTGCTCAACGCGTCGCAAAACGCGCTATTCCAATTGTCGCCGAACAACAACGGTCCAAGCGCGTATACCGCGTCTTTCGGCTATGGTGGTGGAAACCTGAATGTCAGCGCGACTGTGGACGTGCAAAGCGCCCCGAGTGCCGAAGTTCCCACTGCCTGGCTGTATCGACGCGGATCGTTGGCGCAGGACCCATCAACCGGTGTAATGACCATCAAGGGACCGCTGTTCAACACCTCCTGGGGCGTCGAATTCCCCAACTTCACGCAAGGTTTCGGCGCACTCGGCGGGGGGAATGTGAATCTCACCGCTGGCGGCAATATCGTCAATGCGTCGGCGGTGATCCCGACGACCGGCCGACTGCTAGCTGCAACCGGGGATATTCCAAGCAACGGTAACCTCTTGGTCACCGGCGGCGGTGCGCTCGCTGTGAGAGCGGGCGGCGATATCGCCAGCGGCGTGTTCGAGGACGACTGGGGGAATGCGTCCATCAGTGCCGGCGGTAGTTTAACCACGGGCACGACACTCGCCCACGAGCTGAGTGCCGCCGGACTCTCTGCAGTTCAGCCCGCTGACCAGGCGCTGGCCGTCTATCCGGCGCTGTTCGTGGGGGACGGCAACTTCGCCGTGAGTGCGCGCGGCAGCGCGACGATCAGTCTGGTGGCGAACGGCACCGCTGTGCCACCGTCCGCAGCCAACCGCCCAGGCAATAACGCATATGTTTACACCTACACGCCCGCCGACAGCCTGATCATTTCGAGCTCCGGCGGCGACGTGACGCTGCAAAATACGGAGCAGAACACTCCGCTCAATCAGGACAATCCCGCATACATCGCGACCCAATCGTCGGATGCGCCCGCATTTCCGGCCACCGTTACGCTGGCGGCCCCGTCCGGCAACATCGACATCGCGGGATTCGGGCTCAGCCTGTTCCCGTCGGCGACCGGCAACCTCAAGGTGCTGGCCGACGGTTACCTTACGAACACGACGAACCAGCCGCTGGCGTTCGATTTGACCAACCAACTGGAACTCATCGTCAATGAGACGCTGCCGTCACTGTGGCCCAATCCCTCGCTGCCGTCATTCGGTGCGATCGTCCCCGGGGCGGGCGACAGCACGGTCAGCGCGCAAGCCGCCCTGCCGGCGGTGCCGCTGCACCAGGATGATCCGCAACCGATCGACGTCGTGGCGCTCACGGGCAGCATCTCCGCGAGCAATATGAGCTTCCCGAAAGCGGCGAACGTAGTTGCCGGGGGCAACATCTACGATCTCACGTACTCCGGCAAGAACTTGAATCTCTCGGACGTGACCTTGATCGAAGCGGGCGGCAATGTGAGTTATTCCACGCCGACGGTGCCGGTCACCAATGCGCTCGTGACGAACGATGCGGGAATCACTCTGGCCGGTCCAGGAAACCTCGTGGTACTCGCCGGCAACTCCGTGGACCTCGGAGACTCCAACGGCATCCAAACAACCGGCAGCCTCAACGATTTCCGCCTGGCGTCGACCGGCGCAGGGGTGGTCGTGGGTGCCGGCCTCGGCAATAACGCGGACGGAAGCCTGCGTCAACCAGCCTATCAAAACTTCATCGACACGTATCTCGCCCCCAGTAGCAAGGGGGCCGCAAGCATTTATGCCGGCAGCCTGAAGACTTATCTTCAGGGGCTGAATCCCACGCTGTACTCGAATCTTAGCGCCTCCGACGCGCTCAAGGACTTCGAAGGGCTGACCACGGCACAGCAGCTGCCGCTGATCGCGCAGGTGCTGAACGATGAGTTGAGCGCGACCGGCCTCGCGCACACGCTGCAGGGCGCGAGCTATCAGCGCGGCTACGATGCGATCAATGCACTGTTCCCGACGACCGATGCCAAGGGCAATGTGCTCGCGTACAACGGCAATCTGGACATGTTCTTCAGTGAGATCAAGACCGAAGAGGGTGGGGACGTCAATCTTCTGGTACCCGGCGGCTCCGTGGTGGTGGGTGTACCGAATCCGCCGGCGTCGCTCTCCCAGGTGAAGGTCCCCGTCGGCACAGCTCCGCCGGCAGCCTTCCTAGGCGTGTTGGTTCTCGGCAGCGGGGCAATTCAAGGCTTCGCAAATCAGGACTTCGATGTGAACACCTCGAGAATGCTCACCCTGGAGGGCGGCAACATCATCCTGTGGGCGTCGAACGGCAACATCGATGCCGGCAAGGGCGCCAAGAGCGTCTCGGCTGCACCCCCCCCGGTCGTGGAGTATAACTCCCGGACCAACGTCTTCAGCCTGAACGTCAGCAACGACGTCGTCGGCAGCGGCATCGGTCAGTTGCTCTCGGGTCCCGGCGAGACCGCCGGCCTCGTGAACCTCATCGCACCGAAGGGCGATGTGAACGCCGGGGACGCCGGCATCCGCGTCGCGGGCAACCTCAATATTGCCGCCGTGCAGGTGATCGGCGCGGGCAACATCACTGTTGTGGGCACCGCGACGGGCGTGCCGGTGTCCGAGGCCGGTGCGTTCGCCGGCGCGCTGTCCGGCGCGAACTCGCTGGGTGACGCGAGCAAGAATGCGGTCGACCAGCTGAGCGAGAATCTCGGCGGCGCGGCCAACTATCAAAATTTGACCGAGAGCCTCACACCGAGCTTCATCACCGTGAAGATGTTCTGTCTCGGTATCGAATGCGAGACGCAGTAGCGATGTAGTGGACACAGGGCCGGACGCCGGTGCGGAAGATCCGCGTATTTTGGTGCGGCTTCCGTGCGCCTTGGAAGATCGCTTGGATTTCAGCGGAATTCGGCGAGCAGTCATCGACCAGCTGCAATTCGAATTCCCCCGCAGCGCTGCGTAGGATCGATTCGAGGCAAATACGAGTCACGTCCGCGTTGCCGTGCGCCGCGGCGACAAGCGTGACGTCGCTGCCGAGTTCGATCGGATTCAAGGTGTAATCTCGATGCGAGCCGGCCGTTTTCCCTGTTGTGCGCGCTCCCACATGGTGACGTAGGCCGATTCGAGATGGCGGCAAAAGAGCGCGGTGTCGAATAATGGCATCGATTGGCGGTTGCCTGCGAGTCGCTCGCGAAGAGCGGCCAGCAGCGTGGGGGAGGTCGCGAGTTGGAGCGCCATGGCCTCGTAGTCGGCCAGCGATGTCTTCACGAGTTCGGGCAGGCCGAGCGTCATCAGGAGACTGCCCGCCATGCGCGCTGCGAAGGCATCGCCGGAACACGTCAGCACGGGGAGCCCCGCCCACAGGGCGTCGCTCGCGGTGGTCCCGGCATTGAACGGTAGCGTATCCAGGAACAGATCGGCACACCCCAGGCGCGAGAGATGCTCTTCGTAGCCCACGCGCCCGGCAAATATCAGGCGAGAGGGATCCACGCCGCGACGACCGGCTTCCCCGCGCATATTGGCTTCTACTCCGGAAGTGTCCGCCAGCAGCCAGAGAACGGCTGCTGGCAAGGCGATGAGGATCCGCATCCAGGCATCAAAGAACGCCGGCTTGATCTTGTAGCTGTTGTTGAAGCAGCAGAAGACGAATCCGAAGTCGGGAAGCCCCAGCGCAGCGCGCGCGGGAGGTGCCGACGGGCGGGATCGCCGATCGTCGTTAGCCTGAAAGCAATGGGGCAGCCACACGACCTGTTCGGCGTAATGCGACCGCTGAGTCTCCGGGATTACGAAGGGGTCGCCGATGAGGTAATCGATACCAGCGCCGCCCATGGTACCGGGGAATCCCAGATAGTTCACCTGGACCGGTGCGGGCCGCGCCGCCAAGATCTGCGGGCGCGAACCATGCGTGAATCCCATGAGATCAACGGCGATGTCGGTTTCCCGATCCTTGAGCAACAGGGCGATGTCGGCATCAGCCATCGAACTCGCGTCGATGAAGGTGTCAAAGGCCGCCTTCACCCGACTGCCGAGTGGACTCGATTGGGGCGGTCTGAACGACACGGCGGTCACGTCGAAACGCGTGCGGTCGTGCGTTTCGAACACGCCGACCATCAGCGCGGACAGCGGGTGCGAACGAAAATCGCCCGACAGGTACGCGAGCCGGATCTTGGCATGTTGGTAGCGGCCGTGCTTGCGCAGGCGGAGCGGCTTCGGCGGAAATTTGTCGTCGGCGAACGTGCGCGCACAGCGCAGCTGGGCGGCCGCTGAATCCGTCACCGACAGGAATGGAAAGGGGTAATCGGCGGCCAGACCGCGATCGTTCGCCAACACCAGCTCCTCTGCGCGTTGGTGGTACTCCTCCCAGTCGCAGGTTAACGACTGAACGTGGAGCCGCAGGCCTAGGAGATATGCGGTTTCCGGTGCGGTACCCAGTGCCGTGGTCAACGATGCGAGCGCGTCGGGGTAACGCTTGAGATCGATCAAGATCTCGGCGCGATCGAGCAAAGTTCCCGGGTGGCCCGGGCGATACCGTAATGCCGTGTCGAGACTGTCCAGGGCGCGCTCAGCCAGGCCCATCTGCCGTAAGGCGTCGCCTCGGTTGCGCCAAGCCTCTGCGAACTGCGGCTCCTCGGCAATCGCCCGATCAAAGCAGTCGACCGCTTCCGCGTAGCGTTGCAAGCTGCGCATTGCGTTGCCGCGGTTGTTCAACGCCTTTGCTGATCGCGGCGAGAGCTGCAATGCTTTATCAAGGCTCACCAAGGCGTCGCCCGGCCGCTGCAATTCGAGCAACGCCGCGCCACGATTGCACAATGCCTCGGCGTGGTCTGGAAACTCGCGGATGCAGCAATCATAGGCGCGGAGCGCTTCCTCCCACCGGCGCAGCGAGCCCAGCAGGGCGGCACGGTTGAACAGGGCGGGTCCCAATTTCGGCTGTAGTTTGATCGCGCGGTCGTACCCGTCAATCGCTTCGGGTAGCCGCCCGAGCTCCTGAAGAATCACGGCGCGGTTGAAGTGCGCCGCGAGAAAGCCGGGCGCCAAATTGATCGCGCTATCGAATTCCGCAAGAGCCTCCGCAGGTCGGCCGGCCGTACACAAGGCATTACCGTAGTCGGTGTGCGCCATCGCGACCGTCGGGTTGGCTTCGATCGACCGAGCGAGCAGTTCGCATGCGCGGTCGCTTAGACCCTGCTCCAACCTCAGTGATCCCAGGAGATGCAGGGCGGGAGCATGCCGCGGCTCGAGCGCCAGTATCTGCTCATAAAGCGCCGCGGCGGCTTCGGCGGAACCTTGCCGCTGACTCGCGATTGCACGCTGCAGTAACTCCTGCACGTTGTACGCGTCGGACTCCGGGGCGGCACTCATTGCGCCAGCAGGTTCTGATCCGCGAACGGCGGGCTGTGCAGCGTCACCTGATCCCCGGCCTCCACCTGCAACCCCTCGAGTAGCAAGTTCTTGTATCTACGCGGCGGCGCGCTCACCTCGACGACGGAGCGCAAATGAGTTTTGCCACTCACCGCCGTGACGGTGATCTCGAGGCGTTCACTGGATTGGTTCATCAGGTTTGCGGTCGCGGCGTGACCGGTGGTTGCCTCGTGAAAGAAAAACGCCACAGGCAATGCTTCCTCGACTGACTCGCCGGCGGGGACCGGCGGCGGGATGGCGGCCGTCGCCGTGGTCGGCGCCGAATCGAGAGGCGGTGGCAGGCGGGCGGGCGGGAGCCCGGAATCTCCATTGGGTGGCGCCGCGCCATTCGCCACGATCGTGGAGCCCATCACGGCTGTGGCGTCGAGCGGCGGTCCTGCGTTCGTTGCGGTTGGCTGCCGCAGCACGCAGAAGGCGACTACAAAGCTAACCACGAAAATGACAGCAAGCCGGCGGCGCTTCGCAGCGTCCGAGGCGGGTCGGCCGAAAAGATTCTGGTACATACGGAACAGAGCAGGGTACGGAGCGGATGCTAAATTCTCATGACACGGGAGCGAGGTAGCGCCGCCATTCGCGTGTGCATGTCGTGCCTTGTGTCAAATGACGGTGTCAAGTCCGCGTAACCTAGAGCATGGAAGATTCCCGCCCCGCAATGCCTACCGTCGGAGGACGAGTGCTTATGTGCCGAATTTTTCCAGTCCCCGCCTTGACACTTTCTGTGGCATGCGTGGCAGCGCTTCTGTGCTCGTTTGGTCTGGTTGACGCCCGCCAAGCGTCCTCTGGTTCAGCTTCCTCCCCATCTGCAGCCGCCGCGCTGGATTCGGCTACGGCTCCCGTTCCGGCTCTGCTTGTCGTTGATGCCATCAATACCCTGCGTTCTTACGACGCCGATGGGCGGCTGCTACAAGAGATGCCTGTCGACCAGCAGCGCGCGGTGTTGAACGGGGGCGCCCTCCTCGCAATGGGTACGGTATATCTGACCTACGAACGGCCTGCCGTGGGCGCACCGGGTTCCGCTATCGCCGCCTTCGACGCCAAGACGCTCCAACCCTTGATGGTGCGCAAGGGGGCATTCAAGGCGACGGACGTTGGCGATCCGGGACACTACACCGGTCTGGCCTTTGACCCGGCGGCGAGCGAGTTCTACATCGCAACGGAACGTCTGGGGATTCTAGTCTTCGACCGCACCGCCAAATACTTGCGGCGTACGCCCGCAGCCGCTGGACAGATCGCCGGAATTGCGTTCGACTCCGGCGAAACCGGCGTGTGGGGCGTGATGGGGCGCCATGATGTCGTCCTCCTAGCGCGGGCGGACAGCGCACCGACACTCCTGGAACTGAAATCCCGCCTCAAAAAGGCCAGACAGGAACCGCTTGCCGTGGCGGTTTGCCGCGCCGACAAAGAGGGAGCACCGGCCGCCGCGCTCGTGGTGCTTTTCCGCGCAGCGAGTCGCGGGGTGGCCGCTGGCGGTGCGCGTGCCTTCGATTTGACGGGCATGCCGATTGGGAACGTGTTTGATGGTGTGATCCTCAATCCGCACGGTGTCGCCTGTACGGCGCGCGACGACATCTTCATCGCAGCAGACAACGGCCTCTTGGGCTATGGCCTCGATGGCCGCCGCCGCGCGCTGCCGGGTGCCCTCGCAAACTTGGACAAGCCCATCCTAGGCGTGGCCGCCGCACCGTAGACGTCGCGTAGCTGAGGCAGACTTCGGCCAGAGCGCCAACCACGCAATTGATCGTCTGACCGGACTGCGTGCAGCCGGGACTCGCGCTCGCAACCAACGATACTCCCGTCGGCTCGACGGTCGCGACCACCACGCCCTGCGCGCTCCC
>Ga0116227_10005206_pt1 | contig 27649 bp, 23 predicted proteins | sample S1TSphgellanicum_FD_89693 | JGI IMG/M metagenome (GOLD analysis project Ga0116227, IMG submission 89693) | Host-associated microbial communities from peat moss isolated from Minnesota, USA - S1T2_Fb - Sphagnum magellanicum MG | ecosystem: Host-associated > Plants > Peat moss > Unclassified...
ATATTTCATCCTCCAATCAAAGAGGATAACAATCCTCATGACTAATGGGATTGGAGGATCCAATCTCCCCCTTATCTTGGATATCTTGATGAGGTCTCTTGCTTGATCCTTATCTTTTCCGTCTATTGACCTTCACATCTTACTTCTTCATCCTAATTACTTCAAGTAACTAACTACTAGGATAAATTATCGGTAGTAACAAGGAAGAGTCCTTGAATTCTTACTTGACTAATTCAATGGTTGAAGTAACATTTCCGTGTAACATTTACTCCTTGATATTCCCTACCTATTTATTTTATTATGCACTAATTAATTATGTAGTACATAGTAAATTGAAATTACAATTTGCATCACAAAAAAAACTCTCACACACTTCTAGATCCATTGTTGAATTTAGGGTTTGATGAATCCCTTAGATCTAGGGTGTTCGAGTTTTGATGAGGTTCCGCCGTCACTCCCACACTTTACGCCTACCTTAATTTGTTAAATAAAAAAGCATCTACGTTTTTTGAACGCAAGTACCACCTTGTTTGCACCTTCTTGGTTTTTTGTTGTTGCAGGCGCAACTAGTCATGGCGGACGATGACGTTACGCCTTCAAATCCTCTAGTCGCACCCGTACAACAAGAAGAGCTTGAAGAAGCACCGCTCGACTTGAATGTTTCTCAACGGCTACGCGAAGAAGAACCGCTTAAGAGAGTGGTGCGCACTCAAGTCGCTCGTTCGGTATGGGATCGTCGATTGTCTCCTAACCCACGTGCTTTAGCAATTTATTTAGAATTTGTTCTTGCTTGTGGAACCGCGCCAGAAAGATTTGAAGAATGCCAGTGCGAAGATGATGATGTCCGTCTCCATTGTCGAACGTGGGTTCCCGGTGATGGCCATTATCGTTAGCTACGAGGCCCGATCAACCCACTTCCCCTGGGGCATCGAGCCAAGTACCTCGTTCGCACCATTCGTCGCATCCTAGATTTTTTACAACTGTGATCTATCCTTTAAGTAAGTTATTCAGTTGTAATTCACCTGAGGCTACTCAAGCGGAAATGTTTAATACTTAAGTTTGAATTGATTCTATTTAGAAGTCTGATAGAAGTGAAACTAAATAAAGATGTACTAAGACTACATCCTAACAATCTTACAAATACATCATTAGTGCTTGAAGATTCTTCTACAGACTAACTTAAGCTTGTCATGGCGAAATGTTATTGTTAATTATGGGCTTGTATTTCTTATTTATTAATAAATCACATCTAATTCTACATCCCCTTTCCCTTCTCTTCAACATAAAAGGGATAATGTACTCTAAAAGGTTTACTAGGTGCTTAACTGATTAAACGTTACATCAACTGAAATAAAGAAAGTATTATATGCCTGGAAATATCACAAAGGCTGATTCAACTATTAATAATCACTACTTGAAGGCTTATAAGCATTTCAATCATTAGTAATAAAGAAAATTACGGAATTAAGGCTTAACTAATTATTGAGCTATAATCCATGGCTCACAATGTGGCACCATTTAATTTGCTACTCAAAGTCACCAAAAGAAACCCAATACCCTAAAAATTTCACCACTTTCAAAGATGCCACATGGCACCATTTAATTCATTGGCCAAATTGCCAAAAAAAACTTTAAAATCTCATCAAATTTGGAGGTTCCACATGGCAATATTTAATTCACTCCAAAGAAGTTGCCATTAAAAACCCTAAAACTTTTGCTACCTTTGGGAGTGCCACATGGTGCCAATTAATTTTGTTGTAAAAAATTTGAAACCAAAACCCTAAAACTTTTGCCACTTTTGGAAATGCCATGTGGGCACCATTTAAATTGTTGCCCAAACCTACCCTAGACCTAACCTTAACCTATTTCGGACCTAGCCTTAACTTATTTTAAACCTAGCCTTAACCTACCCCAAACTTAACCCTAACCTACCTTGGACCTAGCCCTAACCTACCCCGAACCTAGGCCTAGCCTAGCCTAGACCTAGCCCTAACCTACCCCAAACCTAACATTAACCTACCTTGGACCTAGCCCTAGCCTACCCCAAACCTAGCCCTAACCTTCCCCGAACTTAACCCTAACCTTTATGGTGGGGCAATGGTTTTTTCTTTCTATCAACTCTTGTGATGTTGCCAAATAGGTGATATCCACTAATGATTTAGCCATGTGTTTTCACAAATAAATTATATAATAGTTTTTCCCCCAAGGATTTGGATGTGAAAGTTAAAGTTTCTTGAGAAAGGTTATTACATGGACATTAACAAATCATCTATTAAATGTTTGGGTTGACAATTATTATGTAAAATGAAAATAAATTGTGTCAATGAAATGTAATTCTGTAAACAAAATAAAAATGGGTAATTTTTTATTTCAAATAAATTTATGTTTTTAACAACATATTCATGTAGGGTTTTATGGGTGAAATTTTGCCAATTGGTGACAAAAGAAATTGGAAAAAATGGAGATTTTTGTTTTTTTAGTGTAAATTTGAACAAAATCTCCCACAAATTGGGAAATTTTACCAGAGTTTTGAAACCACAAAATTGAAAACAAAAACGATGGACTTGATTTTGAAGTTTTATGGCCCATCCTTGACAAAAAATTATTCAAATGGTTTTTCAAAACAAAATTGGAATTTCCCACCTTAATTCTATGTGATGTTTTTTGCCCATCTTTAACGAAAATTATTCAAATGGGTTTTCAAAAATAATTCCAAAATCCCCCACCCTTCAACCAAAAAAACACACACACCCACTTATGCCCATCTTTTATGCACCCTCATTTGTTAAAGTTATTTTACTATCATTGCCAATCCCAATGTGTTTTTCTCAAATTTTTTGATTGGGGTGTGCATTTAGTGTTATGAAACAATTTGAAATCCATGTTGTGTTGAGACAAGAACATACTAATGATGAATGATATGTCCCATAAATGGTGATTTGTTTCTCATTGACATTTAGATGGGCATGGAACAAATCATCATTTCAAAAAAGTTGTTGGAAACTTAATGTTTCCAATCAAGCCCAAACCCTTTCTTTATCGTCTACCATTCCATTCATTACCTTCTATAATATCTTCCTTGTTTGCATATGCTCTAACCATTTTATATTTCTTTATGTCAGTAGGAAACAAATTGTGTACAATATTTCTTAATTGAGACCTATGTGTGAACCATACCGATATAACCATGTGTGGTAGTTTCAATTTTTAAGAATTGCATTAGGGATATTCGAATGTGGTAAAGTTATTATAGGTTTTTAGCAGCTTCATGTAAAAATAAGGAATGATAAGTGCGCATGGTTGCATGGGGGTTTTTTTTTCCAAAATTTGATATTAAATGAATGAGGTGTAAGGTTAATTTTTTTCTTCAACAAAAGTTGGTAATCATAGTTTTAGAACCTTAGTTGTGTAATTAGGGGTGAAAAATCCCTAGAAGGTTGAGGTTAGAAACAAATGCCAAATTCGTAATGTTTGGCAAAACATGGGTCTTGTTATGGTATTTAATGGACAGTCATGTAAGCGAAGATATTTGAGATTCATGAAGCAGTTGAAGGGGTGTCAATGAAAGGCCAATGGAGATAGAATAATCTTCAAGCCTTATATGCATACGATTAATTTAAAACAACTTAACGATTAAATAAATAGGGTGATAGGGTGACAATGGCAGTATGAATTTCATAATGAATGAAACATTTATTTAGATTATGGATAAGCTCAATGAAGATTTACAATTACATGTTGAGTCCTAAGTTATGCCATAGTGATAGTTTATAATTATAAGAAATTTAGGATGCATCAAATGGTGCGAATTAAGTAGTCCACCTTGTTATTAGGAGGTAGTCGACAAATCGGACCATGCAACCAACAATAATGTCCAATGTCGGGAATTGAAAACCATGTAAAGATAAAAGTGTCTTTAATTTCGTAATAACCTTCACAAATGGTTTCAGGTTCATCACCAAAAGCAGGGTTGACTTACAACAAAATCAGCAAGGTGCAAAAGTTTAGATAAATGCAATAATACCAAGCTCGAGGGGGTTCAATTTCAAAATGAACACGCACTTCTCGCGGTTTGGGATCTTCATCATGAAGATGGTGCGTCAATGTCAAATCTAGAGATGACTCCGGAGGTAGATATTTATTCACTTATGTAGTTTGAAGCCTGTAAAATGTGGCCATATGCGACACCATAATTCAAAGAAAGGTAAGGAAAAGAAATCAAAATCAAAATCAAATCGGCAATGAATGTGTGGAAGACTTGTTACATCGAGATGCATGGTTGTAATTTATAGGTCAAAGAAAAGGAAGGAAATGCATAAGTAATGACCTAGAACCATGGTAAAGTAAAACCTTAAGATCAAAGGAAAAAATGAAGGTTTAAGTATAATTTGTTCGGGGGAAAGTGGGAAGAGGTGAAAATATGCTTCTCCTTCCATTAGCCACCAAACATTGGAACTTTTTAAGGGCCACCAAGCAATGGAACCTTTCATAGGCCACCAAACAATGGAACCTTCCAAAAGCCACCAAGCATTGGAACCTTTGATTGGCCATCGAGTTGGAATCTTCTTTCACCTCCTTACTTCTGTTTTTTTTAAAAGGTGAATTCAGATCATTTAGGGCTCTCTTTTCTAGACATAATTTTTGATTTGAATCTTGAGAATACTTATTTTTATAACTTTTTTTGGGAGGAGAAGAATGATTAATCCTAATATATGGTGGAAAAAGGGAGAATAAATTGGATGATTATAGTGCTTTTGAAAGAATGGAAGTGAATAGGAATAGTGTTGAAAGCTTGAAATTTTAAAGAAATTTCACAAATCCTTTCAAGTTTGGTAACACAACTTTTTATTAGTTTGGGTGTAAAATTTAAAAATTTGGTAGGCACATGTGCCTCGTAGCCAGCTTTCTAATGAGGTAAGGCAAGCTAGATTTGGATAACGTATGTGATAAAAATAATATTTTAAATGACTGGAGGTCTATAGCCAAGTTGAACTTTCTACCTTTGTAAAACCCTCTCGAGTTTGGTAGCACAACTTGTTAGTGGTTTAGGTGCAGAGCTTGGAATTTGGTAGGTAGATGCGTCTTGTAATTAGCTTTTTAATGAACTAAAGCAAGTTAAATTTGGATAACATATGTGATAGAAATAATATTTTAAGTGACTAGAGGTTTGTAACCAAGTTGAACTTTTTACCTTTGTAAAACCCCTTCGAGTTTAATAGCACAACTTCTTACTGGTTTAGGTGCAAAGTTTTGAATTTGGTAGGTAGATGCGCCTTGTAGCTAACTTTTTAAAGAACTAAAACAAATTAGATTTGGATAATGTATGTGATAGGAATAATATTTTAAGTGACCGGAGGCCTACTACCAAGTCAAGCATTACGTCAAATCTTTAAAAGTTGGTTTAAGTGGGTGAAAATTTAATATAAAATTTTAGGATTTGGAGTGTTTAAATTTAGAAGATATATCTATCAATTCCAAATCATAAATGGTGCATAGGAGGTAAACTATTTGGTTTCAATTACAAATGCAACTTAACATCTAGAATTACACTTTGCATTCCTTTTCCTTCATTAATAGCATACGTACCTCCGAGTATAATCACCTCATAGAATTGAAAGTAAAGGGACAAAAAGTTGCCTCACACTATGTTTAGTGATTCTTCCTTTCCAATGATGTGTTGTATTTTGAGAAGGTGTAGTTGCCACTTTCTAAGTCTTTTTCCCTCCCTCCCCCACATGAACATGCCTAGATGTCATGTTGCATGCACCTAGTAGTCGGAACTCGTGGCTACCTTACATATGCTTGTCCCTTGGAATTTCACTAGATGCATGTTAAGTCTTACATGTGGGTTTTATGTTTACTTTGTGGTGATAATTAAACCTTATGGGTTTGTCACTATGCTACACTCATGAACCATTATACAATTTATTTCTCTAAAAAATGCTAGCGCTCTTTCTGTACTAGCGCTTTAAGTAGTTTGCAAAAAATTATACAAGAAAATATATTCCAACATGGGTGGGGACTAAATTGATCTGCAAGCATAAAATCTGTTGTCAATGTGATTTTTATTATTTCTTATAACAAAAATTCTACTTTGCAGGTGAAATTCATCACTCACTTCAAGGAAGGCTTAGAAGTTGGACATTGAGTTCCTCTGGTACTGGTGGTGGGGGAAATGATGGTATCCAATTGGTGCTCCGGTCTAGTATAGCTTTGTGATTCATGTTTCATCTTCTTTCAAAATTCATGGTTAGATGTTCCATTTTCAAATGTAGATGTCTTTTTCTTCTTGATATTCAAGAAACCTTTTAAAGCTTGTTTTGAATCATATCAAAAAAAGGATGTTCAGGAAAATGCCTTCATGCTTTCTTTATGCTCAATTTGTGTGTTTGTGCAACTCCACCTCTAAAGCTAATTGATCTCCCCGGGCTTGATTCACTAGCATTTGATGAATCATTTGTAAGAAAACCTCATGCTTGTCTTTTTATTTGTTTGATGGTTCTCTAGCATTCTTGTCACCCACACTTCTCTATTCATCTATAACAAAGTCTATTTAGGCATGATAGATCTAGTTACTTCTTCATTGTTCACATTCTTCTTCTTTCTTTGTTGGTCATATTGCAAAGCCCAAGGCAATGCAATGTTTGATTCAAGTCTATTCAAATCCAATTTGATTCAATTAACTTGCATCCATTTAAGGTTTTTTATTCCAATGTTGAGCATTAGAACGAGACTCACAATGTTATGCAAAAAGCAAGCTCTTTGAATCTTGAAGGAAATGTATTGTGAGATGTAATTGAAAGTTGTGAGCATCTTGTGTAGGAGCCAAGAACATTGCAACAAAATGTTCAATGGAAATCCATGGGATTGCAGCTATTTGTTGTGTGGCTTGTGTTTTTAGCCATACAACTTCTTAAGGCAAGTTATTTGCAACCTCTCATGTCATCATTTGCTTTGGAAGTGTTGAAAGAAATATGTCGCAATTAAAATAGGGGTTTTCCTGTTGGTGGTTAGGCATAATTGTAAAACATGGTCATGGATGCCATATTGAACAATTGTAATTGATTTTCAGGTATTTAAGTATCATTTTAGTAACATTATTTGTGTGCTAAAATTGTCTTGGAAAATCAAGCAACTACTTATTGTATTTTGTATTGGGTGGTCAATGGTGCACATGTGTGTTTTGCTCCTTAGTCTCAACATGTTATAACCTGCATAACATATTCTATTTTAAGGATAAAATGATGTATGTGAAGTATAATGGTCTTATCTTTCTTGAATGCTATGAAGTCTTGTAATGCATTATGGTTTCCATTCACTTATGAAAAGCCAATTGCATTGAGGTTCACCTTTCATGTTTTTCAACATCAAAGCAAATATAATTGACCTACTTGTTTGAAGATGAGGTGTTAATTGGGGGAATCAATAGACCTGCATCTATCAAAATTCTAAAATTTAAAGCATAACATAATTCTTATATTTATAACTAATAATATGGAAACTTTAGATCAAGGGATGGTTTCAAAATTGTTACTATCTAAGTTGTTTTCCAAATTTGACTTCAGTGGACATCATAAGGCAAACATACACTAATACTTGATATGTGGAATGCAGATTCTAATTGCATTGGGGGTGACAGGTTTCCAAGCATGGTGGTTGTACAAAAAAAGTCAAATTGCATCAAATACACACCATGAAGCAAAACTTGACGACACATTGATAGATTTAAATTGGGGAGTCAACAAGATGGCTATATATGCAAGATCAATAGTTACGGCTAAGACAATGGGGGGCTTTTTCGGGATTGGTGGAGGAACTATCATAGGGCCTTTCCTCTTTAGGTAACCATCCATCTCTTTCTTGGATAGGGTTATGTGGACTAAGGTTGGAGCTTTGTCTATGATTTGCACTTCTATCCAAAAGCTGGATCTATACAATGTGACAACAACGCAAAGTCAGAACATACATGTATGATTCATGTAGCTCTTGCAACCACTTTTCATGTGTGGGGTGTTAAACATGTAGGTATCATTTGCCATTGCAACATTTGTAATGTTATTCTTTACATCCATGTCAATAGTGGAATATTCCTTCTTGGGCCATCATCCTAGGGATCATGGTATGTACTTCTCAACATTTGTGATGCTTCATTTCTCCTTCTCTTTAACAAATCCCTTAGAAAGTGGGTTTTGTCAATAATATGTCCTATCACAACATTTTAAACAATTTCATGTAATTTAATGATGCACTTTTATTACAATGGCTAATTTTATTATATATGGAAGGAACTAAGGAAATGTAGGGCTTTCTGGTTGGCTTTATTTGCAACAACTATTACATCTTTTTGAGCATGAAAATGAAAGGTTGAATGAGAGTAAGTGGATTTGCAATTCTTGTTGAACTAACATGTTAATATCAAATTAACCTAGTGAATGCTTTGATGTTCCCTTTTCAAGGTTTCATTCTATGTAATAGAAATTTCATTATCGTTCAAGATAAGCAGTTTGGTTGTTAAAAAACAAAAGCACTACTAGCTTGGGAAGATACCCACCTTTGAGGAGAGAAGTAAGACTAACCCCTAGTGCACTTTCCCTTTCCGAACATAACAAAAAAGTATTATATCTTGAATTATTGGATGCTTTAGTTCTTAAAGTGTGTTTTTTTTTGTCATAAAATGTATTCACACAAAAGCTTTTAAATTATTTTTGGGAAATAATATTCTTGCATGTTGTTGTAACTGTAAGTGATGTGTTGGATGAGTATCTTCTTGATTCCAAAAAGATGGTGATTGCTCTTATTGACATGGAGTGATCTTTCATACCACCACAACACTTCATAAGGCTTGTCCAGTGCAGGTACAGAACTATGGTTAGATTTGATTTCATGTTTTGCAAACTTTCAATTGTTGTGCAACAGAGCTTATTAAACCTTTTTTTTCTTCCCCCCCCCCTTTCAATTATGTCCCACCACCAAAGCTCAAATGCATCATTCAATGGGTGTCTTGAATTAAGACAGCCCAACAGGTGAAACATGATATGTAGTACTCAACATGGTTCTTGGTTGATGTTAAATAAAGAACTTATTATATTTTTCTTCAAGATGGAAAAACTTTGGTGAAAAGAGGAATTGAAGGGAAGGACTACAAAGAAAGCATAGGAGATGGAACAATCATTGCTAAACAAGGTGGGTGGGTTTCAATGTCACATGGTTCTTCTACCTCTATTCACTGATGTTGGCCATGGGTGTTTCCCATTTACATATCTTTGTTAATGGGTACTATGTTGTGACAAAAAAAAAGGATTCAAGTCTGTGAAATCAAAATGTAACTTCATTCTCGGTAATTTTATATTGTTGTTGTCAAAGTTAAAGCATCACACTCTACTCTGCTACAAAACCTAGTCCAAGACATGGGGTAACAAGTGTAAAAAATCATTTATTGTGTGGAAATGTGATGATGATTTTGCAAGCAACAACACATGCATCACAATAAGGTGGAAGTTTGAAATCATTGAAGTAAGCAAACAAGGACACCAAGGACACACCATCAACATTGCAGATTATTAGAGACAACACTATAGGTATGTTGATGAGCTTGTTATCTCATTTCCTCCAATGTTTTTGGGTGTTGTGGTAGTAGTTAGTACATGCATATGGATTAGGAAAATTAGGTATTGGGTGTTCTACTTTTTTTATGGCCATGGTCAAAGGTCTAATGAATGTGATGATTCGTTTTAGAGTACTTGAAACAACAAATGCTTAAAATTTCAGTTGAAATTTGACTTAATATTGATGGAGCTTATGATATGAATATTTATTACAATGATTACCTACGTTTGGGTGTGGTGTGTTGGGGCTAACATATAATAGTTTGCAAGGATACAAATGGGGCATGTGAAAGCATAACTAAAATTGTCCCACACAACCTTAACCCAAAGTGGAATCAAGTTTTTACAGTTTGAGAGGACAAAGTTCAAGGTAGAACCTTTGAATTAATAGTTTGGGATGCGGTACATGCCTTTCCTTCTCTTGCTTCCCTCTGACAATTTTCCCACCTGACTTAAAATTTGAAACCTTTAATAGTGCCAATTGACAGTTCAATTGTAAACATTGAAAAAAAAAGACACAAAGTAAATCCTATAACAAATTTTCTTTCAAAAGGAAAGCTCAATGTAAACATAGGAGGAAGCTATGGGAATATAAAGATCAGAAGCTTTGGGTCCATGACTTGTTTGATGAACTTACCACATGAGATGAAAGTTTTTCTATAGAAGCAAGGTTTGCATATAAGCTATTTTATTATTGATGATAGATGTAATTAAAAATTTTAGACATTTCATATAGAAATTTCAAATTCTAATTTTTAGTATTCAGACATTTTAATTTTTGATTTTCATTATTCAAAATTTTCAATTTTTAATTTTCAATATTCAAACATTTCAATTTTTAGTTTTTAATATCTAGACATTTTAGCTTTTAGTATTTAGACATTTCATTTTTCAATTTTCAATATTCAGACATTTCACTTTTTTGTTTTGAGTATTCAAACATTTCAGTTTTCAATATTTAAACATTTCAATTTTTAGTTTTTAATATTCATACATTTCAATTTTCAGTATTTAAACATTTCAATTTTCAAAATTTCAAATTGTTTTAGACATTTCACAAAGAGATTTAAAATTTCAGTTTTCAATTTTCAACTTTCAATTTTTTCACACATCCAAAATTTAGTCATTTAAGTTTTCAGAATTTTAAATTCCAAATGCTTCACGTAGAGATTTCAAATTTTAGTTTTTAGTTTTTAGCTTTAAGTATTCACACATCCCAATTTAGACATGTTAGTTCTTAAATTTTCAAATTCCAAACATTTCACATACAAATTTGAAATTTCAGTATTCACACATCAAAATTCAAACATTTCAATTTTCAAAATTTTCAAAATTTTAGATTCTAAACATTCCATATATTGTAGTACCTTGGCAAGTTTGGCACATGCCTCCCAAATAATTAATTAATTTTGAATATTCAACTTCAGAAAGTAAAATATTCTTTAAGATTCTTTATTTTCCTTCCTAAGGAGTTGGTCTTTGGAATAAAATATTGATCATGGTCATATAACATTGGGTAAAGCCACTACGCGATGAGTTACTTGTTTTGTTTCCTATCACCCACAACAATATTGTTGCATTCTTGTATTGATTTTGTGTTGTCTCTAGTTCAAGTTTGTCCTTTTACATTGATATGCATGTTGATTTCGCACAAGACCAAAAATGCATTGATAAAATGAACAAGGAAAGCCCTATAAGTGTTTTCTTTGGACAAATTTGTTAGAGGCAGAAAGAGGTCATTAATTTTGAAGACAAAAGGACTTGCAAATGGCCTACAAAACACCATGGAGATGGGCAAAGATAGTGTGTCTATTATTTTATGCAAAACCTTGTTGACTCCAACCAAACAAAATAAGGGGAAGAGAACAAGAATAAACAATGGGTGAACATTTGACCCCCCAAAGGAGGCAAGGGACGAAGGGGAGATTAAAGAGATGATGGTAGAAAATGAAGAAGGAGGAATTGAAGTAGACATGGAAGACATCAACAACAAATGTGTGGAGAAGGCAAGAAGCTTGTTGAACAAGAATGACGAGATGCCAAAATCACAAACACTAAAACAACCAATTATAGATGCCCTAGATATTCATCTTGGAGGTTAGGTGTTGGCAATTGACCATCCTATAGGCCATGTATTGCTATTTTGGCAAAGCTTCAAACTAAGGTGATTGAAATCATTGACACTAAGTTGAAGACCCCAAACTTAGTGGTTTCAATAAAAGGGCAATAAAAGACGAAAAAACATGTAAAGTTTCAATTGTTAATTTGTTAAGCATGCAATTTCCAAGTGTAATCCAATCGTGATATGCTAGATGGATTATTGCAAGATGATGTTGAATAGATGGAGGTATGGAATGAAAAGAGTTTGACAAAGGACATAACACCATGACAATTGTCCCACATGCAAATTGCATTACAAATAAAAGAAACTCATGTGAATGTCAACACACTGGTAGAAACACCCCCTTTTGCAACTATGTTTTCAACTACATATTGACTATAAAACATAGTTGAAAGTGACAAAAATAGTTGCAAAGTACTTTTTGCAATTGAAAAGTAATTTTTTCAACTACAAACCAAAAAAGTTAACAAGTACAAGTCAACAATGACATTCTAGCTGAAAGTGTTTGTCACATGTCAACACCACATCAATAGCCATCATTAACTATTATAGTTGCAAACTTCTTACCGACCTAGTCATGAGATGTTATCAACTTCCTTCAACTAATGGATGAACTTCATTTGAAAACTACATATGATGTCAACAAAATATTCAGTTGCAATTTTGACTACATTTTGACTATGCCAATTCAACCGATGATGTGGTGACACGTGGCATACCCAAAAAATTCCACCATTGATTTTCCACATCAGATATTAAGTCAAGAGGTCAACTATGTTGCAACTATGATGGTCAATGCATTTGGCTGTTAGTGAGATGACATGTGTTGTAATTTAATAGGGTTTGGGGTGGACCGATAGTTTAATGCCACTTGCATAACCTACGTGGCCTATAGATGTACGTGGTGCCTAATCATAGGAGCCATGTAATTACCTAAGGATGGGTTAGGTTTAAACTTAGCCCCCCTTGTTTAGGTTAAAGTTAGACCTATGCACCTAAACTAAAGCTAAACATAGGCATTAGGTTAGGCCTATACCTAATAGAAATAAAGTCCTATTTCATTTAATTTAACTTTTAAAGTTGGGCATTTTTTAATTTGTTCATCCCAAATGGTATTACATTTTCATGTTTATTTTGGTTCTCCATCATCCTAGTGCATTTGCTTGTATAATTTGGATTATCGAAGTGGAAGCCAAACAATATGGGACAAATATTTTAGTTTCCACCATGGGAAGACAAGCCTAACAACAAACATAGGCCTACAATTAAAAACTTATAGATCATTCTTATTTCTTATTTGATTTGAATGATGTAAAAAGTTATGGGAATGTTAAGGTAAGCTCTACATTATCTCTTTAAGCTCCAGAAACAAAGGAACAACATAGAAGAAACATAAAACATGTCAAAATTAGATAATGTGTTTCTTCCAAAAATGACCCGTTATTTTATAATGTCATATCTTATTCAATTTGAGTGATCGAAAGAGCTATGGGTGCACCACATTAAGCTTTACATTAGTTTTTTAAGTTTTGAATGTAAAGAACCAATGGAAAAGAACCACAAAGAGCACGAATGTATTAAATTAAAATGTGTGAATTAGGCCTATGACCAAAGACTTACCTTGCCTACTTTCAATACCCATATCTTTTTCATTTTTAATCTATTTTGAGGGTGAAAGCATGCTAAATGTACTTGGTAGTCTACTTGTCAAACTAATAAAAGGTAGAACCAAAACCCATCATAAAATTATTATACATGCAATCTTTTAGTTGAATGATTATTAACAAGATTTTTTTTTCATTATTATGAATTAATTTTGAGTTTTCACATTGTAAAAATAGGTTTTAAGTATATTTTTTGAAATGTAAGTACCTTTGAGAACCTATTTTTTGTAGTGTAATATTTGATTCAAGTAAGTATAATCTTTAAAAAATAAAATAGATGGGGATTTTTGGTTATGCCCTTTAATACACAATGATCTTTATGTTAACTTCATACATGTCTATTTCATTAAAAATTTCAATGAAAAAATATATTTGAACATCATATTGATGAGTCAATATCAAACATACTTGTTACCTACTTTTATTATTAAAAAAAATTCAAATATTATATATATTTATAATAAACCCAATTAAAAGCACAATGGTTTCAAAATCAAATTTAAGTAAGTCTTAATATACTTTCTAGTATTTTGATAAAATTTTGTCTCAATTTCAACTTCATTTTTGTTCGTCAACAATTTTTGTAATCTTTACCTTGTTTACACCTTTGAGCAATTTAAGTGGCCATGGTTATTCCAAGTTGAGCCTTAAAACATCATTTTGAACTTGAAAAGCAAAGGAATGATGTATTAAGATTTAAAGTTTTTTAATAACTTTAATGTGTAGTGATCAATTATTTTACCTTAGTTACAATTTGTAATAACATAATTGCAACTCAATTAGTTGCAAATAATTTACAACCTAATTTTAACTTAGTTAAACATAGACCTTAATTAATAATTTACATAACCTAAATTTTGTTAATTATGTTAAGTACTTGTAGTAAATATTCAACAACAATTTTTTAAATTACATTAATAATACTATTGTAGCTAATGTAAGCTAGGTGATTATTTAAATATTATTATATTATATTATATTATATATAAATAGTGAAGTAAATATGATAGTGCTAAAAGAGATATATATTTTGAATCATATAATCATGTATTAGATGTCCATACTAACTATGTCTATTATTATTATTTAAACGAAAAAATGCATCCTAACAAAAATTCGTTTTTACAAATAAAATTTATATGTAATTTAATTTCAATTTAATGAATTTTGATAAAATTTTGAACAAATATGAAGTCATCATATGTATAAAATGAATAAACATTAAAGTTCCAGAAAAATATTAATTATCTATCATCATTTGATATATTGAGAATTACATTTGATTTACACAAAAATAGAAATTACATATATTGAGCATATGCATTATTATCAACTTATATTTCAAATTTTTGTTTAATTGTATTTAAAAATTGAATACTATTGTTTGAATGCATAAAAAAAATTACATGTAATTTAATGTTTGATGAATTTTGATCATGATTTATAATAAATATTAAGCTATCACATGAAAAGAAATGAATGAACATTAGAATTTCACAATTTAATTATCATCAATTATATATCACAAACTAAATTTGGTCTACATAAAGATCAAATATTACATAATGAACATATACAATATTAGATTACTAATTTATATTCAAGATAATTTATTCAAAACTTATATGCATTACAAAAATCATGTCACACATAACTATTCATTTATACAAATAATTTTTCATGTAATTTAATATTATCAAAATATAGCATAAGTATTAAAATATATGATATGTATAAAAGCAAAGTCACATATTAGTTGTTTAATCGAGTTGAACGATCGTTGCAAATAAAATTACATTTCATTCATCTTTAATACGTTTGATCATCCATGCATGTGTTGATGGTGTCACCAAAATAGTTGAACATTGGTTAATGTCTTGACTACGTGTCAACTAGAAAACTTTAAATGTTAAGAATATTCCAATAATGAAATTTTACTCAAGACACATTTTTCACTATTTGCCAATGTAATAGGCATTTCAACTTATAAACATTGTTGATGCCAACAATATTCAATGGAATATTCGGCAAAACACCACCTAGTTGAAAATTGCTTTCAACTATATACTAATTTAGTTTATGAGTTAACTTCATTGGTAATTGCCATTATTCAATTTTAAAATTTTAAAATTATAGTTGCAACATAGTTGTAAATCACATCTAGTTTAAAATGTTTTGGTTAAAAAAGAGGGGTTTTCTACTAGTGACAAGATGTTAAAATTATAAAAGGCACTCAAAATGCCATTGTGTAGGATGTTGCCCATGGAGGTTATAAAGCCCATTTTATGCGAGGACATCAACACGCTCTACAAGTCCATTTAATTTCATTATATGTTTCTGCAAAGCATGTGAATGGAATAGAATGACTTGTCAACATAGACATTGTATAACATGGGACCCACGTTGGGTTAAAAAAACAAGGAATTCAAATAGATGCTTGAAAAACATCCACTCCAAGACCACCTTTCAAAACAAATGTTTTACATAATCATTGTTTGAAAGCATGGACAACTTACATAAACGACAACGACCCATACGACATGGAATGGCATTACATGGTGAACACATTGATTATTGATTAGTGGCCTTGCAATGTTACATTATTGTGGGATTACTTTAACAAAATGAACTCATGAGTATAGATTGCAACCTAATTCAATTATGTTCAATCATGAACACAAGCACTTTGTTTGCATTATCACCAACAAACATTGTTATGATTAGTGTGGATTTGTGATGTTGTAGGTCGATAAATAACCACAATATGAAGACAAAGTTCATGAATTCATTATTTGTTTATAATAAAATATATCAGTCAAAAGCCATTGTCATCCTTCACCCATAGGATGACATCGACACAAATTGAAGATGTGCAAAGAAAAGGTCACATGCAGCATGGTACCCCTTGACACATGAAATATTCACCAAACTCATGTTCAAGGACAAGATAAAGATGGAATTAAATGAGAAGTTGCAAAATTGGTTAAATGATGGGAATGAAAATCTCTAAAAAGGAGAAGCAAAGGAAATATTGTCTAACAACAACCCACAACATAAAGGTGAATAGGAAAGGAATGTTGGAAAATTGAACTAACCCTAGTCTCGAGGAAGGGTTTTTGTGGGAGGTGAAGGTGAACTAGGACAACACCGTCTCACCAAAAATGACCCTAGACAAATTGCAATAGTTGGTGTAATCGACTATGAGTCCCTAGGAAAGATTCAATGGTTGGAACAACCTTGTTCGAAAAGGAAAACAAAGGATTTCCATTAGAGCCACCAACAAAGGAGACATTGGAGTCCATTCATGATTGGGGTACCAAAAAGGAGTGTTTAACTGAAAAAGGAATGTAAAGGACAACTTTGGATTTTTTAAATTTTACATTATTATAATTGCAATGGATTGTTGTATGCTAGTAGATAAAATAATTTCTTCTTAAATTAATAAAAAAATATTTAAAAATAATTTGGATATCATGTAAATGTCATTTTGAATCTTGTCAATTAAAGGAATCAAATGTCTAAATTTGTTTCTTAAAATAATTAAAATGAAGGTATAAGATCATACAATTGATTTCAAATTTTTTGTACAACAAAAACATCCACCCTTTTATGAAAGTACATGTTCATTGGATGAACTTAATGAAAAATCAAATCATTCAAAAATTTCAAAGCTTGAAATTTTAAAAGAAAGGGCTACAAGGCAAAGAATTCATTTTAAAAACCATTTGATAAAAAAATTATGTTCAAATGGGTTCAAATTGTCTAGTTTTAGATGTAGGTCACATGTGCATGAAATAAACATGACAAAAAACATGTTTGGTTATCAATTGAAACTCATTTTGGGATTTTTGGGGATTTTTTGCATTTTTGGCATTAAATTAAAATATTCATACATAATTATGTATGATTATGAGAAATCACCATTAACACATGAATTATCTTATATTGGACTATTCATTTTTTCTCACTTAAATTTGTTTCATGTAAATGTTATTAAGGTTTAAGGTTTAGTGAAGAGTTCATTCATTGTCCCACACAAACAAGTTTGGATAGATGAACAAGGTTTTTGTTGCAATTTGTATTTGAGGTTCACCGTTTGGACAATTAGCATGCAATTGTCGATGAACTCTCTTTTAATTCACATTCATCACAAACAATTGAAGACGATGGCCAACAAAAGGCCTTGGAAATATTTGAGAACACAAAATATATATTGGTATGTACATCATCTCGAACATTATTGGTAAAAACTCAAACTATTTTAATTCAACCAAAGATAAAGTGACTTCAACCTCCTGGAAAACAAAAAATCAAAACTAGCTAAATTATCCAAGAAAACATCTCACTACTTGACCTCTAGTAGTACTTGGACCTTTGGTCCAACTTGTTAATTTATGAACTTCATCCTAACTTTAAGTCATATGATGAATGAACATTTCCATTAGCCCACATAACATCACAATTTGTAAGATGTAATATAAATATTTATAATGCACGCACTTTCCATAGCCACCGAATGAGCCTATCAACACAAAATCTATGCAAATAAATGCAGGGAAATTGTTAATCATAATTTCATATTGCTTTCGATTTTCAATTAGACTTGAAATGATATGATATATTCGTCCATAACTCGGAATAGGAACATTGGTGGGTGGTAAGATTTGTGCGACAAGAACACATTCGACCTCCCACTTTTTATGTTGTTGAGTTGAGATCTCGAACATAGAAGGATGACAATTATTTTTCATTTTTGGCTAAAAATCTACATCCATTGGTCTATTGATAGGAATGGATGCATCTTCACCAAAGAGATTTCTTAGGAAACATTTCGACTTTTCAAAAAAGAGGAAACCAACTTCTTCCAATGTTGTCATTTCATTTTAAATGAGATTTGTCCCTTCTTGCACAAGCCATTTGGAAGGCACAACTGACTTACCACTTGCATACTTCCTCCCTATGCCACCAACATAACAATTGTGATCATCATGGCAAAACCTGGACTTGTATAACTCAATTGCCCCAACTCTAGCAACACTTTAATTACCAACATAACAAGGGACATGAATGCCACAATTTGTTATTCTCAAAATGTTTTCTCCTTGCAATAATGTTTGGTGTTGTTTTATAATGCCAAAAATTGAACATTCAACTTTTGGGGACATCGTTCAATGTGCCAAACATTGTCACCACGAAGGCATTCCAACACTTATTCACCATTGTGAATGAATACTAGGAAGGCCTCTTCCAAATGGTTCTATTGGCCCAAAATGGCATTAGGTGCAATGTTATGCGAAATGAACTCCATTCAAGGACGAAAAAAATTTACACAATCATGCTTGTGAGAATCGCCTTTTGATCCGAAAAGGTAGATCTTGCCTTTTTTTGTGGATCCAAATATATACCTCCTCATCTTCAAAGTGGGGTATTTTCGATGTATACAAGGAGCCATGTGTAAATTTGGCAATTGCCATCACCATTTGTGAAGGATCACCATACTAGTTAGCTTTACACAATTATAATTCATCCTTGTCCAATCCAATCTTAGAGGGACCACCATGTAAGAAAGTGTAGTATAATGCAAATTGCTTGAAAGCTCACATCTAATTTGAGGTTGCGACATACAGGCAACTACCTATTTTCCCAAATTGATGGAGCCAAATGTTATGGACTATTTCTAATAAATTACAAGTCGGCATGTCGACCTTCTCCTCCAAGGATAATTTTTGTTCATTCAAAAGACAAAATGGAATAAAAGCATAACAAAAAAATTGCAATCAAATTGAAGAAAGGAATAAAAGAATAACACAAAGCATTTTCATTAACGAAAAGTGTGGTGCAGAAATAAATTGCATCCAACATGAATCCTCCCCATTGTTTCACACAAAAATGCCAAAAGCCTAGCCAATTGTTGAGCTCTTGAATAACATTTTCAATACTAGTTTTGAAGGAGTACTAGTCACCAAAAGTGAATAACAACATAATGAATGTCACTTTTTCCAAGGATCTTAGATTTTTATATTCATAACAAAAAGTTTTGTGCCGATCTTGGAACTCAAGAACAATGAGTTGCTTAGTGTGCTTGTTGAACGATTGAATCCAATGCAAAAACAGGTTCATTCCTTGTCAATCATCTTCATAGTGGGATCTCCACTCCCATAAACGATATAAACAACATTTTAATTTGCTTCGACATTGTCTAGCATGAACCCTTTGAAATTGGGATTTGTTACACCATTCTTCAAAATAATTGCATTCAGCTTTTGCCAAAGTATACATTGGGCTTCTGTGTCCTCAAATTGCATTTTGCAAATATCAATAAACATGACTTTGTAATAGATCGAGTCATAGATGTGGTAAACTATAATTATCTAGCCTTGAACATGTTTGACATGATCAAACATCATCTAAGAATCTTTCAAGACACCCCAAGTTGCATTCATCTCATTAAATGAACTCCATAGTCGTCCCCTTCAATCGATATTTTGAAAAGATAAAATTTTTGCCCAGTTTGTTATCCAAGAAAACAACTATCTTGAATGTAGTTGTAAGGACTAAAGCCCATGAATGTCAAGATGGAATCAATAGAACCCATCTTCCTTGGGCAATGTTTGATCAATGAAATGAGGTTGTGGATGTTAGGGGAACACAAGGGAGTGAACTTTAACAAGGTTTCATTGAGTTTATCACCCTTTAGAAACTTGATAGTACCTTGCCCATCCTCATTGAAAAGGTGACAAAACAATAATGTTTTATTTGTAGCCAAGGCTATTACAAAGGACATAGCATTGGGCGTGTGCAAAACCTCCTTTATAGCTTCATCTCTTCGAGTGACTCCTTCACTTGCCATTAGAAACAAGATGCGCATGCGTGCCAAGGTGGACTGGTGTTCTAGAAAGATTGGACACATAATGAACCACATAATACATGCAACAAATGCATGTTTGCACACAAAAGGGGGAAGAAGCATAGACCTTACAAGTAATGATGCGTGCAAGAAAAGTTAGGACAATTTAGTTAGCAACAAAAACTTGAAACAAATTGTCGTTCTAGTCATTTCATTACGAACACCTAAATGATCAAACATAGAACAAAAGTCTTTTTGACACTATAGACGACCCAAACATTTAATACTCTTAAATCCCAAACCAAAAGAATTTTTAATGTTGCTCATCTTCACCTTGCACCGAGTGTGTCCATCGTATCTTCTATCCATGCCTTGCATTCGCTTGGAAAGCCCCATTGGCTTGTGGACTAGGGGAAACTCAAATAAAACGTCCCCATCAAACCTAACAAAGAGAAAATTTAACGTTTCAATTTTCATTATGCTATAATCTAAAAACCTTTGTTTGTTGGAAGCATGTGCAGTTAAAGACATCGCCATCAAAGAGACAATAATGATGTGAATGACAAATTCCTTTGAACTAGACATCTTTAGAAGGCCATCAACTAAGCAATGTGTAATGAAGGGAACGATATCAATGTTTTAGACATGCCAACTCTAGCAAAACATTTCCCATTCATGTCAGAGGAATCGTTTAGATTAATAAAAATTGATTCAAGAGGTTGACAATACATTGATCGATTTTTGGGTTCATTCTTCACCTTGATATTTATCATAACAACATTTGTAACAAACAATGTGGTGTCAAGTGTCAAAATAATATTTTGCAAATTCTTCTACAAGCACTCACCAATAATTTAGTACCTTCCAACATTAACCATGTAATCCTTGGGCACAAATAGCAGGAACTTGGTAAATTGAATTGATGACAACATTATTTTGCACATAAGCAACATCTTTAATTACATGCACAAAGCTGGGTTAAAAGCCAAACATTGCACAAAGACGTTATTTTGTGACTTAAATTACACCAAAATCACTAACCAATATAGTTAAATTGGATTTTTCTTCCACATGGAAAGTTGCCATTTTTGGAAAATATGCAAAGCAAGGTGAAAGTGATGGTGAATCTCCAACCTATTATCATGGGCATGAAAAGAAACAAGACTACAAGATTTCCTAACCAAAACAAGAATAAGAGCAAGCCTAATCCCAAATCCAAATCGCAAAACAAGAACCAAAAAAAGAATAAGAACACGACAAATGTAGGACATGAATTCAACAAGATTTTATTGCAAAAATGAAATAAAAATAGAATAATGTTGTGACCAAAAGAAAAACCCAAATTAATGTTGAATAAACTAAAAGTAGTGGGGGATTATACTTTTATTTATACCCCTTGGACACCTAACTTAAAGAAGTTTTCCAAGAAGCTTCCAATTTACATGTGACCCATGTTCACCCACGTGCACCAATGTGCACCCATGTGTGAATTATGAATGAATTAAAATTGAACTAAGAGTGAACTAAAATTCAACTAAAAATGAACTTATACTTAACTAAAAACGAATTAAAAGTTAATTAAGAATGAACTAAGAGTTAATTAAAAATAAATTGAAAGTGAACTAAGGATTAATTAGAAGTGAATTGAAAGTGAGTTACAAGTTAACTATAAGTGAATTGTGAGTTAATTAAAAGTGAATTAGGACTTAACTAAAAGTGAATTAAAAATTAACTAGAAATGAACTAAAATTTAACTAATAGTCAATTATTTGAATTATGAATCAATGGAAATGAACTAAAATTAAACTAAAAGTTATATATAAGTTTATTACAAGTCATGAATGAACATTCAAATGAATGAACCCCATAGCATTAGCATTTGTGACACCTATGATTCATTGCAACTTGTATAAATATGCAAAATAGATTGCAAATGAAAATCTATGGAATGTGTATCCGGTGTTCATTATAATAGTTGCATCCACATACCCCAAGTTATGGAGCCATGCCCAAGCTTGGTTTGATTTTTTTTACATCCAAACTATTTTCACCAAAAGTAGCTCGAGTTAGTGATGGAGGGAGGAACATACCTTGAACATGGTTCCATTTTTGGGGCCAAGTTCAAGGTGGGTTTTTTTGTTTTGCGAGCCGAACAACTTTAAGTGCCAAATTTTTTTGGTTTAATCTTGAAATCCTGGCCCGAGGATTAGGACTCATTTATCTATTATCTATTTGTGGAAGATAATTCTCACAAAACATTCCTAGTCAAAAGGTGTCAAGGACACGAAGAACCACGAGAACAAAGGTTAAAGGAAAGGTTTAAGTCTAATTTTCAAACAAGGAATAAGACAAAATTACATGATTCAAAAATAATAACATACAAACTAAAAACAATAGCACAAGATGTGCAAGACAACATGAAAATGGATTTTTATTGTGCTAACATATGTAAACATGAACAAGGTTATGGTGCAAGATCATGTTTAGGACTAGTGTTGAACAAACTAAAAGAAATGAGGGGTCTTATTTCTATTTGTTTTAAGGATCTAGCTCAAGGAAGCTTTCAAGGAGGCTTCTATGTGTGCATAAAATAAAAAAGCTTTTTGAAAACCTTCCTAATAAGAGTCAATTATGAATTAACTAAAACTTAACTAAGATTTAATTAAAAATCAACTGGGAGTTAATTATAGTTAACTATGACTTAATTATGAGTTAACTAGGACTTAACCGATATTTAATTCGAAGTTGATTGGGAGTTAACTCAGACTTAACTAGAGTGAATTGAAAGTCAATTGGAAGTGAACTATTAATTAAGTGGAAATGAACTAAAACTTAACTAATAATGAATTGAAATTAAACTAAAAGTTAAATACATGGATGAACATTCAAATGAATGAATTCCATGGCATTGGCATCTATGACACAAGGATCATGGATACGTTTAAGGTATTGATAATGGAGAAATAACAATTTGCATTTTCAAGATCATGCATTTGTTTCATAGACTTCTATGTGGATTTGTAACATTGTGGATTTGTTTATAAACTTATCAAAGGGCCATATATAGATATTATGTGTTTTGATGGGATTATACATGTAGTGTAAAGGCAAATAAAATTCAATAGTGTTGAAGTCTTGGACAAACACGAAATGGTTCCAAAAATAAAAGTGTAGATGGCCATACCATTGTGCCAAATGATTTCAATGCCCGTTGTTTGACTTGCTCTAAAGATTGATGTCCTCAAGATCACTATTAGAAATTAGATCACTATTGATGTCCTTCATTATCTTGAAGAAAGTGGCTTGAGTAGATCTGTTTCAATCTCCTTCAAGACAGTTGTTTTAGTAACTGTTGAATTATGATTGCGTAACTTGATGTATTTGACTGTTATCAGACTTGCAGCCACTCAGAAGAGAGCAACCACTGTGGCTCCATGATATCCTTTCACTTTCTGAGTTAGCCCCTTAAGAACCTATTTGTGACAAGCTCAGAAGGATACATGGTAGAACTTGAATCTTCCTGTGCACAGTTCACTTTGTATCTCATTTCAGCCCTGGGGCAGATACCAGACTCCTATCTGAGGTGTGGACCATCATTGAATTCTTTCTTTGTCTATTTTGTTCATCACATTGGATATCATTTCCCGGTACTGAGACATGGGATGGGCTTATAATATCTTTTGAGAATTTGCAATATCTTACACATTTCAGCTCCAATTGCATGGAAGAGTATTTTCATCCAGCCTCCCTGCCGCACAATCCACAACACTTGCAATAATGTGAAATAAGTGGGTATTCATTGTTCATACTTGCTAAACTTGGTTTAGTTGTTGACAACTTTGAAAACAATGGAGACAACTATTAGAATGCAATGGAGGTCATATTGAGCAACTTCCCTTTAAAAGAAGATATTTGCCTGTAATTGCATAAAAGTTTACCTTGGGTAGAGCCAACATCAGAGTTCCCCTTCATTATCAAACTGCAGCTCATCACATTGCATGTTTGTAATAGAAGCCCACTAGCATGCCAAGAGTGGCAAGGAACTCAGTAATCAGTTGAGCACTAAAAACCTCTATGAGGCATAACTTATGAACATATGGATCAAAATGTAACCCCCCAGTTAACCAGACTTCAGGAACCATGGGAATCTCCTGGATGGAGATGCTGCAATCATGCACAGAAAAGCACACCTTGCAGGTGGAAAAGGGTCTTGTGCCCCAATGTTTCCACTGCCTCTGGAAGTGCACTGGTACAATTCTGGATGAAGGTGTACCTGGCTGATAAATGCCAGAATTTGCAGACTCTGGATAAATATGGCTATAATACAGAGAGCTATACTCACAACATGAACTACCTTATTGCCAAAACAGGGTTGATTATAATGATCAAAAAACAACTTGGGATTAGAGTTTCTCTATACAGTTTGCAGGATTTGTGATGTAGGCAGAATTCTTCAGGCAGCCTCAGACCTGGCAGCAGCACGCTCCCTTTCAATAGTTGCTGCATATGAGGCTTTATGAATGCACTCCAGAATAGTTTGCTCTGCAACAATGAAGTAGGCTGCAACTGATGCTGCAAGATTTCCAAGAAAAGTAATCTCCAGAGTGAATAAATACCACAGACCTTAAAGCACTTCAGAAGAAGGTGAACAGAAGCAGGCAGAAGGGAGATGGATCAAATCAGCACAAATGAATGAGAAGAATGGCAAACAGAAACAAGATCCATAAGTGGATATTTCCCAAGAAAATGCATGCACTCACCTCAACCATCTCAGAAGAAGCTGAAGAAAAGAAGACAGAAGGGAGCTGGATATAAGGAGGTCAATAGCAGATTTGGTTCACAAGCACAAATGAACAAGAAAAATGGCAAAAGACCAAGAAAAGATACAAACAGCCATGGAAAAGACATCAGAGTAAGTTACATGAACTGATGATAAGAGCCTGTCCTGTGTAGTTGAGATTGGCTTTAGCCCATGGGACTGTGTGTGCAATAATCACCTGCCAAAGTTTCAAGATACAAGTATCATGCACTTGACCAAGTGTTGACAGAGAAATGTACTATGATCTTCCATGCACTATAAGTACCAAACTGTGACTTCTAACAACAGAAAGTAGACTGATAAGTCACAAATATGACTCTTCACTAGCTCTATCAATTGTGCAGCTACCATTGCATAGATGGCTTGTTTTAGGTCAAATACCAGTCCCTAGACTTTGAAATGCAAGATGTACTATGAATGTGCTGTTGAAGCTCTCCCTACTCCCCCTTCAAACCTTCAAATCCCTCTTTCCTCCCACCCTCTTAAGGATGGAAATGGGACAAGGAGGAAGCAGGTACAATGTAGGAAACTGGCCAGAACAAAAGAGGAGAGAGAAGGGGAGAAAATTTCTCCTATCAGGACAATGGCGAAAAGACTTGATGACAACTTTTGTGTATGCAATGCAAGCCTATAAAGCAACTCTGATGAATGCACACTCAAACCATTATTCTAGCTGCAATTACCATTGCATTATTCCCCACATCAACAAATATAAACTCTTCTGATCCAAATTCAGAAAAAGGGAGATAACTGTGCACCAACCAAATGCAGCCACCAACTCTTTACATGCTGAGGCTGCTAACATTCCTAGCCTTTCACAAGAATAGAGTCTAGACATAGAGAGACTAGTACAGACAGAGAGGGAAGTAGGACAACATCCTTACAGTGGGAATTGTAGTTGCAATAGCCACAATGATTGCAGCCCGGACACCAGCTTTAATTCCATCTGTAAAAAATCCAGCCACAGGCATAATGAACTAGACCATTCTTGGAGTCAAACAATGTAGAAGACCGGCACAAGGAACTTCCCACCACCTCTAGTACTCAAACCCTAATTTCCAGCAAAACACTCTAGACCCCCCTCCCAAAGAAACACAAAAGGATCCATAACCACAAAAGAGCAAGAATGCAGAATTGAGGGGGAAGGACCACGAGAAGAATTCACCATCTGTGCACTTAGTTGCTCTCTTCATTTTTTCTTCCGCAATCTTGTCGAGCACCTGCTTTTGTTTCGGATCCAGCTGCTGCTCGATAATTGCAGGTATCATAAAGGAGGTTGCAGCAGCAGGAGGAGGTCGTTGTCCTCTGCTTTCCAATTCCTTCCGCTTCTGACTCCACCATTCCCTCGGATTCACCAAAACTCCCATAACTGCAGAAGATCCGCAGCAGTTGCACGCAAAAATAAGGAAATAACCAACAACAACAAAAGACAAAACCCCACCTTCAAACTTCAAATGTTTTTATAGAAAACCTCTGAAGCTCACGATGATGATACAACCATTCATACAATAATTTTTTTTTAAAACTCCAAAACTACTAACCCATGAGGTTTATCAAACTGCCGAACGTGGAATTATTGCAAGGAGAGAGAGGTGCAAAAGAGGAGTTGAAATGGTGAAGAAAACACAAAGGAAGGAAGCTTGTTAAGTAGTAATAGAGAGAGGGACGAGACAGAGAGACGAAGAGAGAGACTGCGCATGAGAAGGGCGACACACACGTGCTTTCAAATTGGCTGTTGTTGTGGGTTTGTGCCAAATGTAGCTTTGGTGCATACCTATTTGTTGGTTTGTTGGTTAGTTGGTTGGTATGGGAATCCAATGTCCATGCATCAAAGGAAGAGACCAAGAGACCATAATCAAAGTTAGACGTGGTACAGTTTACAAACTTTGCTTATGCGGATACATTAGCTGCTCCCTGTCCAATCTGGTTCAAACTGGTTGACAGTGATGGACGTACTATGTCACCACCCCATCAATGTCATGCATCCTATTAGGTACCCATGCTTGTAAACTCACCATGGGGATTCATTTTCCATGCATCAAAGGAGGATAAACAAAGAGACCATAACAGTCTCAACATAGAGAGGCTCCAGCAATGCTCAGTATGTGACTCTAGAAAAGTCAAAATTGGATGAAGAAAAGTTCAAACATGCCCCTTTGACTCAGCAAAATATTTTGGGCCAGCCATTTTGTTACAGTTTACTCAGGATGGTAAGAGGCACAGCAAAGCCTAGCTCCTGCTAGACTGGAGATGAGTGTAATAAATATAATCTGACGGTTGCTTCTTGTTCCTGATTCGCCAATCATAATGGTGGATCTGACTGGGTTGCTATTAGTAATCTCCCACCTATTTGTCTTCCACCTATTTGCAGTCTCAGTTTTAGTTTTACAGGTGAGGTTGGAACACAACACATAACTAAACTTTTGTCCTGATGACTTGAACCATTGTGTGGGTGGGATAGCCTGAAACTTTACAGTTGTTAAGCTTGTAATTCCAATCATATGGCTCATCCAAAAAGGTATTAATTGACCCAAAAGGAGGTAACAACTTTTAAAAAGGTAAGGTTTTCCTTTGACCACTTATGTAGAAATA
>Ga0116227_10005208_pt1 | contig 27624 bp, 28 predicted proteins | sample S1TSphgellanicum_FD_89693 | JGI IMG/M metagenome (GOLD analysis project Ga0116227, IMG submission 89693) | Host-associated microbial communities from peat moss isolated from Minnesota, USA - S1T2_Fb - Sphagnum magellanicum MG | ecosystem: Host-associated > Plants > Peat moss > Unclassified...
AACCTTGTACAGGTTGGGCATGACTAGCTGGTTGGGAGGACTTGCCTTTTAGATTAACAAGTTGAGCCCTCAATGATTCGAGTTCATTTTGTAAAGTCTAAACTTGAATTGCATGGGCTTGAAACACCTCCCTCTTATTAGCATTGTGCTTCTTCTTTTTAGCATTCTTGTTGGAATTACCCTTGGTGGGCAAAGCCTGAGTGGAAGGTTGAGGTGCCTTGGCTTTTGGTTGAAGGACAGTGGAAGATGCTAGCAAATTTTGCCATTATAATCGGAGTTACTTCCGCTCTGGGAACTTGGTAAAACAGACAGATTCTTAATATCCCTCTTTCCCACAATAATCACAAAAGAGATCCTCGGAAAGAATGTTGCACTCACTAACTTTATGGGCAGGATTGCCACAGTAGTTGCAAAAAGGTAGGATGGGTGTAGCCGAGTGCACCACTTTAGTCCTTGAAGAAGAATGTGATGATCTAATTGGCACAACTTGTGTAGGTTGAGGCCTTGAATGTGATGGAAGCCTCATAGTACTGGCCTCATAGTGTGCATGAACTAGTTCCAACTTTTCGGAAATGTTGTACACATTCAGCAAAGTGTACGAGTCTCCAAATACTGTAAAGACCCGTTGCAAAACCTGCGCCTGGAGCATTGGAATACCTTCCAACGAACGAAGATACTGGTGGGCAACTTCCAAATCGGTGATGCTCTGGGTATCTTCTTTGAGTTTGAAAAACCTCTTGTAGAACATCTTGAGGGTTTCATCCTTCGGCCGAGAGAAGGTGGCGAGCTGCAAATTTTTTTTAGAACTTTTGACTGGAAATTCCAGCTCAAGAATTCAAAAAAATTCCCCCACTGGATCAGCAAAAGCTGGCGCATCGGTGGTGGGAGGAATGTTTGCAATAGCAGCAATGGGTTGTTGAGGAGAAAGGTTTACTAAGGTAAGTACCGGGTCTGGATTATTCGGCACAGTCCCGTGATGTGCAATTGCAGCCTGCAATGCAGCTTGAGAGGCGATGGCGATGGCTATGGCGAAAGCTGGATTGGTAATCTAGGTGACACCCAAAATCCTTGCAGAATGTTGCTCATAGACATCCAATGCCTCATAGTGCACATAACGAGCCAATTGTTTGAATGCAAATGCCTCGGTGTAATTAACGCCATACTTGAGCTCCAATTCACAAACCACAGTTGAGAAAGTTGCCTTGAACTCCCTCAAAAAAATAGTACCTTGCCTTCTGCTGAACTTCTCAATTCTCCTAGAGGAACTACTAACCTCCATGGTGTAAATGGGTGTTGAAGTCATAACTTGCAACGGAGTATACGGTGATGGTGTGAAAGTAGGTGCAACAATAGGTGTACCCCAATGATTAACCCCTCCAAATGGACTTTGATGTATTGTTGATGTAGTGTAACCTGAACCTGAATTCCTGGTAGGAGTTGTACTAGATGACAATGGTGTTGTAGACACTTGATGGTACCGTCGTGAAGATCGTGAACTTAAAGAAATCGGCTCAAAGGATTGTGTGTTACTTTGTAGTTGATACCTGGGTTCTGGCCAAGCGGTAGTGCTCTCATCATCCGAGGACATGGTGTTGTCCCATGCCCTAAAATGTTGTGATAGTACACATCACTAACTACAAAATTCTAACACAATGTACAATTTGAAGAATACAGTGCGCTATTGGGAATGACCCATGACACACAGAGATCGCACGGAAGTCAAACAAATGTTCGATGAAAAGGCAGGATGGCAAAATAATACGTAGGACGGCAAGGCGCAGGACATAGGACGACAAGACATAAGACGTAGGACGACATGGTGCATGACGGTATATGGCAGGACATAGGACGTAGGACGCAGGACCGACAGATGGAAGTCCATGGACAGAAGTCTGTGGACGGAAGTCGGACGGAAGTTGATGGACGGAAGTCGGACGGAAGTTGATGGACGGAAGTCCCTGGACAGAAGTCGAACGGAAGTCCCTAGACAGAAGTCGGACGGAAGTCCCTGGACAGAAATCAGACGAAAGTCCATGGACAGAAGTCGAATGGAAGTCCATGGACGGAAATCGGACGGAAGTCCCTGGACGGAAGTCAGACGAAAGTCCGTGGATGGAAGTTCGACGAAAGTCCATGGACAGAAGTCAGACGAAAATCCATGTACGGAAGTCCGTGGACGAAAGTCAAACGGAAGTCAAACGAAAATCCATGTACGGAAGTCCGTGGACGAAAGTCAAACGGAAGTCAAACGAAAATCCATGTACGGAAGTCCGTGGACAGAAATTAGACGGAAGTCCATGGACGAAAGTCAGACAGAAGTCCATGGACGGAAGTCAGACGAAAGTCCGTGGATGGAAGTTCGACGAAAGTCCGTGGACGGAAGTCAGACAGAAATCCATGTATGGAAGTCCGTGGACGAAAGTCCGACGAAAGTCTAACTTATGTCGAACGTGCAAAGTTCAATTGCCGCTGTAGCGATGGCGAGCGGCAGTAATGCATTGCAACTCCTTGCGACACTACAGCTCTAGTCGGCAACGCTGTTACGGCGTTGCTGCGGCGTTGGTCGACAGCATTATTGCGACGCTGGTCGGTAGCGCTATTGCAGTTCACGGCATTGTTGCGGCACTGGTCGATAACGCGTTATAGCTCGCGACGATGTTGCAACATTGGCCAGCAACACGTTATAGCTCGTGGTGATGCTGTAGCACTGGCCAGCAACGTGTTACAGCTCGCGGCGCTACTGCGACCTCACAGCGTTGCTGCGATGGCCGAGAACGGGCTGGACCTTGCAACGCTGCTGCGATGGCTGACAAGAGGCCTTTTATACCACCGCCAACAAACTGAAACCCTAAGGACCAAATAGCGTACAGTCACCTAAGACCATACATTAACCCTAAAGTGCACATAGGCATGCCTGTAATTGGCCATCATGTATGAGGCCATGTACGGGCATGACAAATTTGTTTAGGGAAGTAATCTTTTTTGGGACTAACCAAATACAAATGCAAGGGGTTTATCCTTCCTCACAACCCGTAATTTCTATGTATGTTCAACCCCAATTAGTTGTGCCATCCCCTCTATCTATGTCCAACAACCCTTTTTTTGGTTCTCGTACTCCTTACATTAACCACACTTCATCCTACCTTATCTAGCTGATAATCAACTCCTTACCACAATTTCCTTACCATTTTTAACAAACTAATTATCCCCTGCACATGCCTTCCTATCCACCCCAATCGTATGGGAACTTTAGCCAACCAAAATAGGACCTGGTTATGATTAGATGTTTTGCATGTGATCAATTAAGTCATATGAAAAATGTTTGCCCCAATCATCAACATGTAAAAGAAAGGGTTAGCCCACACAATCAAAGCCTAGTAAGTGCCATTGACACCAATTGTGTTACCATGCAACCCACCTTTCTAAGAGAGGATTGTCCTAATTGGGATCCCTTGGTTGTTGTGGCCACCCAAAGTTGGGTATGGTTAAGGAAGGCAACACACAAACCCACACCTAGCAACCAAGGTTTGGTTTCCCCAGTGGCATCTACAAGATGGCATGAAGACCAAAAATTGGGCCTAGAGATGATGACCCTTTGCCAGCAATTACATGTAAGGACAAAGGAAGATATACCTAACCCAATCAAAGGGGATGTGACCCATAACCCAATAGGTTACATTGGAGAAGACTTTAACTATGACAAAAACCCTTCCTTAGGGGACACTAGTACAAAAATGGGGTGTGTAGTTCACTAGCCTAAATCTCTATGGGACCTTAAAAAAGTGAAATAAGTTTATTGCAATTTAGCAATTTCACTTTAATTAAAGTCATTTCACCATAATATCACTATGTAAACATCATGTTTCACTACTAGTTGACATAATTCACTATTATAATTTACTGTGGTAAATAGGTGTATTTTTATGTTATTTTTAAAAATACGTTATGCTACTTTATGATATATTTTATATTATTTTAGGTTACCTTAGTTATTCTAAGTTATACCTTAAGTTATTATAAATTATTATAGGTTATTATAGATTATTATACCTTAAACCATTATACATTGTTCTGTTTTAAGGTATCTTAACTAACTTATTATAGGCTTTCACTTTAAGTTATTTTTAATTAAATTATTCAATGTCATTCTACTTTATGTTATTATAAAAAAAATTATCCTAAGTATAATAATTTAAAATATAATATAATGACCTAAGGTAAAATAACGTATAATAACCAATAATAGCCTATGAAAAATAATTTTAAAAAACTTATAATAAAATAACTACCAATAACCTATGATAATATAACCTAAATTATCTAACAATAACTTTTGATAAAATAGCCACCAATAGCCATTAATAAAATAAGCATTAATAGCCACCAATAAAATAACCATGAATAGCCACCAATAAAATAACCATGAATAGCCACCAATAAAATAACCATCAATAACCACCAATAAGATAACCACCAATGGCCTATAGTATAATATCCAATAATAACCACTAATAGAATAGACACCAATAGCCATTAATAGAATAGACACCAATAGCCATTAATAAAATAGCCACCAATATCCATTAACGCAATAACCACCAATACCCACCAATAATCATTAATAAAATAATTCCACCAATAGTCACCAATAGAATAACTATTAATAGGCATTAATATAATAACCACCAATAGTCACAAATAAAATACCCATTATTAACCACTAATAAAATAACCATTAATAACTTCAATAACCATTGATAGCCACTAATATAATAACCACCAATGGAAGAGTAACGAATAACCACCAATAGCCACCAAAATATATATAAGCATTAATAGAATAAACACCAATAGACACCAATAGAATAACCAACAATAGCCACAATAGAATAAGCACAAATAGTTTATGGTAATATAACCAATAATAACATAAGGTGAAATAACCTTCAATAGCCAAAAGTAACCAATAATAACCTCACATAACAAAAAATAGCTTAAAATGAAATAACCTACGATAACCAAAAATAACTTACAATAGTCAAAAATAGCCTAAGATGAAATAACCTAAAATAACATAAAATAACATAAAATAAGCAAAAGTAATTTAAAATAACTAAAAATAACTTAAGGTGAAATAATTTAAAATAATTTAAAATAACCCTAAAATAGTTGAAAGTAGCTTAACATAAGTAGTATTATTATATTAGCAAAAATCTTATCCATTTATTAATTTTATTTTTTTCAAAATAATGATCATTGAAATGTTATTAAATAGTATTATTCAAAAAAAATTGTTCAAATGATTTTACACTTTCAAAAGGAAATAAATATAATTATGTACATTATTGAAAATAATTAAAATTTAATCATTTAATTTGGACAAAATTACAATAAGATATGAATTTTCAAAGTTTATGTTTTTATAATGTTTAAAATGAAGTATTTGATAAATAGAATACAATGTAACATATTATCACAACAAATGTGGTGGCTTGATGGTAAGGGGGTTTGCTTCCATCTCAAAGGTCAAGGGATCAAACCTCACAAGTGGTGTGTTTGTGATCAATAATGGTAAATTGACTAAATATTCTTCTATCTAGTTCCTTAGAGTAGGTGCCTATTTAGGTTGATTACATAATCTATGTACCTAGCATAGGTAGTGACATGTGTCAATAATTCATAAGTTGAAAATCATGAAATTATCAATAATATTAAATATTACATTAAATATTAAATAATTTAAATTTAGTTGATTTGCATGTTACCTAGTTAATTAACTAGCAAGTGAAATGGCTTGGTAAATTTGTATTTCACTAAGTATTAGTGGACCAATTCACTGTTTGTAGCAACTAATCCCCATTCATTACGGGGTTGATTAATTTCATCATGGTAAAAATGTCAAATTCACTCAAAATCTAATAAACCCATAATGAACTAAAACACATTTTGGTGTAGTGGGAAGAGGAGTTCCTAGATGCTTTAGGCCCTAATGAAGAAGGGTTAGAAAATCTATCTGGGGAACAACCTTCCCCCAAGGAAGGGCACCCAATTTTACCTAGAGCCACAAGGATGGAAGCATTCCACATACCTTTACAACCCTTCCACTACCATTGCCCTCTTTTAAACTAGAGGATACAATATTAGTTACCCTTCATGAAGGCTGCATTGTCGCAACCCCACTTTGGCAAAGTGTGGGGGTGACGCCCAACGCTCCCAAAGTTGGGGATTTGGAGTCCTCCGGGACTCCCGAATGTTTAGAGTTCAACAGCAAGGCCCAAAACACCTCACATTGGGGTGTTCTTGGTGTCATTGGAAAGGTCTTGAAGCTTAGATATCGAAAATGACCTCGCATTGATCATTTGGACATCTGCAGCCCAAGTTATGGGCAAAAGAAGGGCCAGGAGTCAAACTGGCAGTTTGACCCCCGACCACTAAAAGTCGAGAATCGACCTCTTCCCGACGTCCGAATTGAGAGTGCGATATGGAGTTGGAAAGATCTCGACGAGGGCTACAACTTTGGTTCAGACCTCGTCACGATTGGACTTAGCAATCGGGAGTTACGAGCTCCCAAAGTCCCAGGACTCCAACCGGGACAGTTTCAGGACAATTTCGGGACTCTAACTTGAGAGTCCCGGGAAAAAGAGCCATTTGGATGTAGCCTCGACGATGAAATGCAGAGAATACTATATGGGGGAAGGTGGTGGCTTCCTCTGAGTCTAGGCCGTGGTGAGTCAAGTAGTCCAAGTTGCTCGTGGCTTGTCCCAACACCCAAAGGTGTTCTCGAACATGAACTAACCCTCTTGTGGTTGGTTTTGGATGCAGATTCATGCTTGATCTTCTAGTCCTTTTTCCTAATCTAATCCCGGGACTTTTAGCACGCCCCTCTACCCCTCTTTAGTGCTGGAAGTCGGGAGCGCCCCTCAAGTCCCAACTTTTCACAACTCCACATAGTTGAACCCTCAAGTGGGTTCAACCCGGGACTTGGGAGTGCGTCATGCATGGATCTACCCAAGCCCACAATCCAAGTTGGTTAGGGACTTGGGTAATTGTGTCCTTAAGACAATTTTAAAGATTGGCCCTAGGTCTGGACAATTATTTGCTTCACCATGCGCTTATACCTTGGGTGAAAAAAACCCAAGCAAAGGCATAAATAAAGTTCTGCCATGCCACTTCAATAGATGCACAAATGCCCATGATTAACATCAAAGTGGTAGGGCATAAGGTCATCGACACACTCGTTGATGGGGGTTCAAGAGTAAACATTATCACAAATTCTCTTTGAGTATGGCTAGGGTTACAAGGCATGCAATCTTCCCCTTTCTAGGTGAAGATGGCTGACTAAAGACAAGTACAACCATGGGGATCCTCAGGGATCTTCCCATTCGAATTTCAAGGTTGGAATTTTTGATCACTACCACCATACTAAGGATGGAAGGACTCAATGAGGAATATTCCATGTTGCTTGGTAGATTGGATGGCTATAACAAACCAAGGTTCACCTTGAATGGAATATGGACATACTCTCCCTATCCATGGCAGGGAGGATACTAGTAATCCCTACCCACACCATCTATTCAATTCAACCATGCCATCAACCATTAACCCTCCAAATGTATGATTGGATGGCCGGGTTGACTAATGAAGAGGAGGACCAAGTCTTATAAACTCACCCAAATTGGTATCCATTGCGGAATTAGACATGGAAAGCATTCCCCACTTGGTTGAATGCTACAAGCCGGGTTTTCCCAAAAAAGGTGATAAGGGGACAAAACTAATCAAGGGAGCTAGGTAGAGCGAGGACAGGACGGAAGTATATCTTGCCCATTTCCATGAAGATAAGGAGGGTTTGGTAAAAGTATATACAAACCCACTAGTGAATAGGTCAAGGGTCATACCATCTTTGGATGGAACTTAACTCTATAGGAACAAATCACCTACATCAACTTGGGAAGTTTGGAAGCTCTGCAATTTGTGAAGGTCGGCACCAAGGCTAGTCACAATTTTTTAGAAGGGGTTGAAGCCCTCTTTCACAAATACAAGGACATATTTGCTTGGAGTTATCAAAACATTAGTGAAAGGTATTTAGTCTTTCATTTACAAACATCGGATAAAGTTGGGAAAGGGAGTCACATTGTTTTAACAACAACGATATTAAATGAATCCCAATTACACCAACAAGGTGCGTGAAGATTTGGAACGATTCTTAGATGTCATGTTCATTGTTTTGGTAAGTTAACCAAGTGGTTATCCCCCATTGTTATTGTACCCAAAAAGAATGGGAACTATGCATTTGTGTGGATTACAGGCGGGTGAACTCATTAACCAAAAAAAACCCATATCCTTTCATTTTCATTGATGAAATATTGGATTCTGAAGTGAGCAAGGAATTATATTCCTTTTTGGATGGGTTAGTGGGTATAACCATGTTAAGATTAAGGCAAAGGATAAGGAGAAGACTGATTTGATCACCGAATGAGATGCACTTGTCTTTATGGTGATGCCCTTCAAGTTGTAAAATATGTTAGCCACTTTCCAATGCACCATCATTAAGGCCTTTGGGGTTTATATTGGGAAATTCATGCAAGTATTTTAGGATGACTTCTCATGGTTTATGAAAGGGGAATGGTCATCTAAACTTGCTAAAGAAGTTTTTACACCAATGCCAAGAGGTTGGGGTTGACCTAAACCCCAAAAAATGCAGTTTTGGTGTCCAATTAAAATTTTTATTACGACATATAGTGTGTCAAAAAGGATTGTTGATGGGTCCATAAAAGATTGAGTGTCACAACCCTAGCCTTGGGCTTGCGACCAAGGCAAGGACTTGCGAAGGTGCAAGCCAAGAGTGAGCCCAGGAGTCATATTTCATGCTCCCGAGAGTGCAAGAGAGTGTGAGGGAATGAACCTCCACACTCCCAAATGAGCTCCCACTTTGAGAGTTGGAGTCCCAATGGACTTTTGAATTTTCAGAAAGCAAATGTAAGGGTCACAACTCATTGAATTGAAAAATTCCTTATATCATTGGAAAGCTTTTGGAACATAGATGCCTAAAATGGGCTCGCACGACTCATTTGGATGCTTAAAACATAAGTTATGGCCGAAAGAAAGGTCGGGAATCAAAATGCCAATTTGACTTTCGACCACTAAAAGTTGGGAATCGCCCCAATTTCCTTGCGTGAAGGTGGCGTGCCACATACTGTTGGAAAACTCTTGAAAAGAACTAAAACTTTGATTTAGACTTCATTTCAATCTAAGGTTTACAAACAAAGTTATGGGCCTCCAAAGTTGCGAGAGTCCCAATTTTGGGACTCCCACTTGGGAGTAATGGGACAAAATGTCATTTAGGTGATGGCCTCATGGTCAGGCATAGAATATATTATAAGGGGGAAGGTGGTGGTTCCCCCAAGTCTGAGTCATGATGAGTCTTGTGAGTTCATGTTTGCCCATGGCTCGTCCATGCACTAAAAATGCTCCAACTATGCACTAATTAATTTGTTGTTTGGTTTGTGCAAGTCCATGTGAGTAATTGAGTTGTTTATCAATCTTCCTAGTCCGCATCTTGGAGCTCTAGCACGCCCCTCTACCCCTGAAGTGTTGTGAACCAGGGAGCGTGCCCTAACTCCTTTTCCTTTCGATGTTTTCACCTCTGGACTTGCAGTGAATCCATCAAGGAGCTTGGGGGTGCGTCATTGAAGCTATGTAGCATGTTAATCATCCTCAAAACACCAAAGAATTCTCATCGTTCCTAGGTATATGAAATTTTTATCGACAATACATTAAAAACTTTGCAATAAGGATCGAACCATTATAACATCTACTAGAAAAGACATGTAGTTTTTAATGAACTACCAATTGTGAGACATCACTTCAAAAACTCCATGCCACATTCATTCATGGACCAATTTTAATAGCTCCAAATTGGACATAGAAGTTCCATGTCCATACCGATGCTTCCAGAACGACCATTGGAGCTATCTTGACCCAAGGATAAGAGAACTAAGTGGACTTCTTAATTTACTATGCAAGTAGATTTTTAAACCAAGTTGAAAGAAATTACACCACCATGGAAAAAGGAGGCACTAGCAATGGTATATGTGGTAAAGAAGTTTAGGCATTATCATTTAGCCAACCATGTCATTTTCTATGTAGATCACCAAGCCTTAGTTTACATGGTCAATAGACCCCTCATATATGGCCACATTGCTCAATGGTTACTCCTTTTACTGGAGTTTGATTTGAAATAATTTACAAACCCGGGAAGGACCATGTTGTCCTCAATTATGTACCTAAATTAGACAAGGAGGGAACATCCCATGAAAACACCGTGGAGGACATAGAATTGAGTTTGTACACCATCCAGGAAGATTAGGCCAACCCCCTACAACATTACTTAGAGACAAGCACCTTTTTAGGGGATTTGGACAAAGATCAATGGAGAAGGTTAACCATCTGAGCCTTACCATACTCATTGGTCAATGGAAAACTCCATAAGCTTGGTGGGATGGGGTCATACGAATATGTGTTTCCTCCATGGAAGCACATGAAATTTTGGAATAGTTCCACAACGGACCAATAGGAGGCCATTTTTGGCTTCTTATCACAATCAAAAAAAATTTGGTTGCAAAATAAGTTGGTGGCATTCGTTACACAAGGATGTATGGCAATTTGGTCGGAGTTGTGACATCTACCAAAAGACTAGACCTATTCAAGGGATGGGGAAACTTGTCCCTTTTATTCCAATCATTCCTATTGCCCCTATTATGCAATGGGGAATATATATTTTTTGGGTCCAATAAACCTTTTGGCCCATAGGACAAGGAACCGATACATCTTAGTAGTTACGGATGTCTATGCCACAAAATGGGCAAAGGCTAAGGCTCTCACAAACAATAGTGTAATTACAATTGCAAGGTTCTTTTTTGAACACATCATCACCAAGTTTGGTTGCCCCATGGAACTAATCAATAACCAAGGTAGTCATTTCATCAATGAAACCATCAAGATTTTCATTGCCAAATTTATGATCAATCACAAAAAGGCCACCACCTATTACCCTTAGGGAAATGGTCAAGCAAAGAACACCAACAAGGTATTGGAAGGCATTTTAAGGAAGATCATTGATTCCCATCACACAGATTGGAATGTGAAATTACCCATTGCCTTGTGGGCATATAAGAATTTCTATAAAACATACCAAACATATCCCATTTGAATTAATCTATGGTTTCCAACCCTTACTACCTTTGGTCCTTTGGTCCCATCATATTGTACGGGCTATGGTCTGAATTATTGTCACCTGGTAGCTTTGATGGCCTAAATCGAGGACCTTTGCATGTTAGATGAATGGAAGAAAGAGGCCATCCACAACAATGAAAGGATCCAAGGACAAAGACAAATGTGGAACTACTAAGGGAAGATGCAAAGTTTCGAGGAGGGGCAATATGTCATGTGGTATTTGAAGGAAGTAAAAATAAGACCAAGAAAATTTTAATTGCTATGGAAAGGACCTTGCATTGTGAGGAAAATATTAGGCAATAGTATTGTCCTACTCAAGAGCATAGATGAGGAGGAGCTTATCCTAGTAAATGTTCACAAACTTAAACCTTATACCATATGGGTAGGACCGCCAAATGGGGGGTTAGTAATTCGAAAGGGTATTTAGGCATAAGGTGGCTTAGTAGTGAACCTTGAAAGGAATTCTTTTTACTAACAACCTATTTTGTTGGTATGATATCGGTAAGCCTTATGGGACCATTTGGTACAAATTTATCCAATAGGTGACTATCTTGCTAAGGGCCTACAAGTCATCATTTTACTAAAGGAGTACTACCACTAGAAGGGAAGGACAAGGGGTTATAGTTATACATCCCTTCTCCCTTTCCCTAGGGGGCGGTTGGGTCGGATAGTTACCTTGTAATCAACCTTCAAGATGGAAATGCCATCCTATTAGCATGGAAGGTACCCAAGGGGGCCCAGCTAGTGGTAAAAAACCAATTACCCTTTCCCCCTTTAAACTTTGTCTACTTACCTTAAAGTATTTAGGTCGAACCTGGGTATTGTCACCCCCACCCCACTTATGGGAGGTTTTAAGGTCTTTGCATGGCCACATAAGGAGTAGGAGTTTCTCAAGGAAGAAGGTGTAAACAAGGTTTTGTGTAGAAGAGAGAAATGTGGGTCACTAGTAAAAATCTTAAAATATGTGACTAAGTTTATAACTATTATTCCAGTCATAAAAGACAAAAATGATTAATAGCTCTAAAGTCATTACGAATGAATTGTTTAAGACAATAGTCATTTAAAACATGATGTGGCATAATGATGGGGCAAATATCATCCATTAGTCATAAAGGACATATGTGAAGTCATTAATGATAGATTAATCATTGTTTAATTTTTATTATTATTACAAATTGGACCCAAAAACTTAGGGAACATTATTTTTAAATTTTACATTATTTATTATTAGAAAATCATTATACATAACTAGAACCCCTTGATTAGGGAAAAATTCTAAATTAGAAAGAATCATACTAATAAAAATATAAAATACAAAAGGGCCATACAATAGTTGATTTATAGAATCTACCAATGTATAGTTGATATTCAATGGTCATTATGGAGGGTTGGCATTTAGCCTACTATAAGATAGACATGGTGAAAAGTAAAGCTAAGTAATGCACTTGGACATAGAACTAATAGAAGCGTTGTTGTCTTTTTGCGAGAAAGCAAATTGGAGCAGATACGAACTCAACTTTAGGTTTTTAGTGTTGTCTCTTATATTGTACACTTCCATTAGAAGGTGTTTTCTATTAACAATTACTAAACAATGGTAGTAGCAAAGATTTTTGTGATGATGTTCACATCATATGCCTCTTGTGTGGTTTGAATGCATGCATTGAGTATCTGATGTTAAAACATGTGGAGAAATATGATGTGGAACATGCCATTAATAAGGGCCAGCATCCAATGGAAAGTTTGAGCCAAAACATAGAAGTTCTCCAAAGGTGTTCAATGGTTTATATTTATCAAAATCTTTTTCCTTGTAGTCTCTTAGTCATGATGATTATATGTTGGATGACTTCTTCACTCCAAGGAGCACCAAGACTCACATGCAACACTAGGAAATAGGGCTGATTTCAATTTATAAGCAACAATTTTCAATGTCATCTATGGTCTTTATTGCAGGAGGATGGACATGATAACAATAGACTGCAATGACCCACTGGGAACAGATCTAATATTCAATTTGAGACTTGTCAATCTTGAGAACCATATGGAGCATGTAGCAAAAGAAGGTTTGTGGGTGGTGATTTACAAATTTCTTTTCAATGCCAAGGTCATTTTTTACTTCATTCACAATGATGGCATTTTTGATGCTTGGAAACCAATGTGAGTGGTGCTTATTGGCATATTACCCTCTGTTTTTGTCTTTGTCACTCTCGATACCCCTTTGTTCATGGCCTCCTTACAAGTGGTAATGTGTGATATTGATTGATTTTCTAATGAACCATGTGCAACTTTTGTAGGCATTTACACAATGATGGTTGTAGCTTCCACACCTTCCATAGTGCACTAAGTCTAATGGTCTTTGGTGTCAACTTTCATACTTGGACCTTGTTTGTGTCTACCATCATCATTCCCCATGTTGTCAACATTCTCAAAATTAACTTTTGTCTGGAGAAATGAAAAATGCTGGGGGGTCTGGCTACTAGTACAACAACCAAATTACTTACATGCTTAGAAGACGCACTCAACATGTTGGCCAACAACTACGAATGTTGTGAGAAAAGGCTTTTCCAAAGTGATTACAAAAGTTTGTTATGGTTTTACTGGCTTTTCTTACAAGGTTGTTGTTAGCATGGGAAAGGAAACCATGGCTGTTGGGAATCACATGCTAACACATGTTGGAGAAGGGAGAAAAACAAATGGTGTGTTTTTCATTACAAACCTGAAATCATTATCTAAGATCAGATTCCTCTTTTGATGAGCTTAAGAACCTACACATGAGTTATTCACATGGGCAAGATGCTCAATGGTGTTTAAGGAACAACTTTTAAGCTTGAGGAAGACAATGTTGTTGTGACACTGAGGAAGATGTTCAAGCTTGCACCATTTTCCACTAACATCCTAACTTTTAGGCTGAACTTAGTTTAGTTTTTTGAATAGTTTTTTCTCCAAATGGATATTAAAATAATTGTTGGCTTAACTGGAGCAATTACCACAAATATGGACCAATCCAAGGGAATAAAGCAGTCAGAATGGCAACATGTTGAATCCCACCACACAATGTTTACTTCTTCAATTGTTGGGGGGAAGGCATCGTCAATACAACATAAACTTCGTGTGTGGCCAGACCTAAGGCAAGAAAGCCCTGTTGACATGTGGAAGCATATTTTTTGCAACCAATCATTGAACATGAAGAGTATTGTGGCCATTGGATTTGACATGGACTACACTCTTGCCCAATATAAGTTCAAAGCTTTTGAAAACATGGCTTACACATGCACAATACAAAAGTTGGTCAATGATTTAGGGTATTTAAAAGAGGTGGGTCCTCCCCTATTTGTGATTAGATCTAATTATCTCTTTGAATGATCTCTCTTCCTACATGTTCCCATTATTTTGGTAGCATTTTGGGACCTTGTTTTGGAACCCTCTTAGCCTTTGGGTGGAAGCAAGCTTTGTTTTTCAGTCTGTGAAAAACCCAATTCATAGTGGAGCAAACTAAAGACTATTGTTTTGTTGCAAATTGTTGAGAGTTAAGATTACATTACATGTTCGCACTTGTTACTGTGTTTGAGAATGGCTTCCTGTTATATTATCACTATTAGTTTTTTCTTCTACAGTTGTTGGACTAGAAGTTTGATTGGAAATATATGGTTAAAAGTCTTGTGCTTGACAAGGAGAGGGGCTCCGTCTTCAAGGTGAGACGACTATGAGATTATTTGTTTGAAGATTGTTATTTTATTTTTTTAAAGAGGCAAGAGATGCTAAAAAAAACATGCTACCAGGAACAAAAGATGATATAGTAACCTTGTTTATTTCCATCATATTAATTCTAATGTGCCTTGCTAAGACTAAAACTAGAACTATACAACTACATTAAGTTGTGTGGAGACTATGCTACAGGATTGTGATGGAAATGAATGACAATGAAAACAATAATGTCCTTGGTGTACCATCCTTTCGTAACATTGGTTTGATTTGTGTTTGCTTTTTAAAAAACAAACTATTACTAGTGTATTGGATTTTTGGTGGTTGATTGCAAATGGATTGCCACAATATGTCGAGGTGGCATACCATGGATTTCAAATTGATAAGGGAGGAACATTAGGCCGCTTATGGTTCCACATTCTCACGTGAGTCATATGATGAGCTTGATTATGCTATAATTGACATTCTTTTTTCACTAGCAAAGGCCTATCTCTTCATGCAACTTGTTAATTTCCGAGATTAGTTTCCAAGAAAAATCCCTTTTGGTATTGAGTAAATATGGTCTCTTTCCAACACACCCCTTTTGCAATTAAGCTTCCACCTAGTTCAATTAAAAATTGTTATGGGTCTTGTTATGGGTCTAAGTTGGAAATTTTTTTGAACCTTTTCCTTGTTTATAGACATTCAAGGGTTGAATGTTGTTTCATTCAAACAATCTTTCAGTTAGTGGGGTGTACATAAATGAAAAGCAAGATAGAAATGGGTCTCATATTTTGCATATGTTTATGTGTAATTAACTAAAAGTGGTGGTCTTCTTAAAACAAATTTGCGAAGTTTGACTATGTTCAATTGTTGTGTATTGCATGAATAGAGTGCAATGTGTAGATGGCAATGTAAATTCATCAAAGTAAAATTCTCTATGCTGATTCTTATAGCCTTCTAGTATGTATGTGTCTACTACTTTCCTTTTACAACAACGATTTCCCATCTTTTCTTTTCTCCCATCTTCATGCTTCTTTTGTTTTGAAGGGTGTGCATCACTAGCACAACAATTTGTCTGGGAAAAAGGTGTTTTTGCATTCCTCCTACATGTGCTGGACACATGGCAGTGCTCAAGTGCTCTAATGTCTTTGTATGTCATGTATAATATTCACTCCTTGATGGTTTCCAATGTTTCAATGTAAAAATAATGAGTGATATTTATTTGCACATTTTTGGTAGCTATGCACAAATGTACAAAGATATGAGGGCAACAGTGGATCTATGCCATAGGGATGGCATTTTGAAATAGGTTATTGCACATGAACCAAACAAATACGACTTGATCCAAGCTTTCAATCCTTTTGATGCGAAGTTGTTTAAGTAGTTGTTATTTCCTTTCTTGGCCTTTCCAATCTTGGGTTAATGATTAATGTAAGATTTTAGGGTAACATGTTGACTGGTAGTGTAAATACATAAATGAAGATAGACAAATAGTTCCCCTACTAAAGATGTTTTGACAATCTAGACAATTGGATTTCCTTATTACCAATAGGTGATTCTCTTTCCCATCATTTTCTTCTAGTTAAATGTGTCTTTTTTTTAGGTATACAAGGTTGTGTCTAGTAATTCTTCATCAATTGAAGGGCATTCCTTCACAATGCAATGAAGTGAATGTGGAAAATCAACAATGAGTACCTTATTAACAGAGACCTGCGCATGGTCTGAAAATGTTGCTTACTATGAACGATGTAATGCATACTGTATTGACATTGTCATAATGTTGCTTGATACATACTACCCCCTTGTAGTAGTGAAGTGAGAGAGTCATGTAAACAAATTCATTGATGAAGAATTAGCAAGTGAAGGCCTCTGGAGTGTAATTTGTGTGAATGGGTGTAGTCTATGGGACTACATGCATGTGAAAATGAATCTTTTGTGTCGCAGGTGTGGCATTAATGGTGGAATCCTTTGTGATGACAAATGGCTTTCATATTTTGATATTGTCATGATGGGGAAGTTTGTATACACGTCTTCCTTTCATCTTTGCTTCTATAATAAAATCCATGTCCACACATTTTAAACAAAAGGTAGATCTCACACATCTTTGGTTTTGGCAGTGCAAAGCCAACATTCTTCCAAGATGGGAATCGATACCCCTTATTTGAAATGGACATCAATAGTGGGATGCTACAAAATATTGATTAAGGCACACTTTTGCCACATGTAAATTGAATGTTTATTTTTTTCCCTTCTTGTAGGGCATCATGTGATGAAGGGCTCCAAATCCTTCATTGCCCCTTAATTAGCCATCACTAATCATGCACTTCTATCTTGCAAATAAGAGGAATCGATTTCAACACATCCATGGATGAAATAGTGCGTCTTTTGACATCTAATTAAGTCCAAATGTGTCCTTTCAAAAATTAGGGCGGACAAATATACAAAACTTAAAATCATAGACTTTGGATAAATCTAGAAAATATAAATAATAAGAATTAAAAAAAAAATTATCTCATTATTTTTTCATCCTATTAATTGTTAACCCGTGTCACCACCTAAACTAGGTTAAAATTTTAATTTAAATGGGTAAGTAGACCACTTAATCTACTTGCTTAGGGTCACGTAGGCAACCACCTAACGTAGGTAGTTTAGGCACGTATAGAATATCCCAAGGATGGAGTTCAAATCTTTTACTAGCAAGTCACTCCACTTGTTGTGTAAATAATATAATGTTTATTATATTTAGACCATACTTCATTTAAACATTACAACTTCAAATTTAATAATTCGTATTTTTGTTAATAATTAGTTCAAATGAAAAAATATTCATAAATTTCCTTCAATAATATACACAACTATATAATTATTTTTAAAAAAATGTAAATTCAGTTCAAAAAAGAAGAAGAATTATTTTATTGAATGACATTTCAATGGCCATACTTTGGAAATTTTCAATTCAAACGCATGATCTATAATTGAAAAAATGCTTATGGCTAATACATGAATAAATAAAATATATCTTTCATATCTTAAACCTTCATTTGGTTTAGAAATTTATATTATACAAATTTTTTTCCAATATATCATAATTTTACTAATAAATTTTAATTTAGATATATGAATCAATATAATTTATCCACATAAAATATTTATTGACATGTCATAAATCAATTATATTTATATCTATATAAAGTTTTTAAAAATTAATCATATTAAATATGAGGTATAATTTTAATCTAAATATTTTAATTTTACTTGAATAATAATGAATAAGTATTAAAATATTAACTATTTTTCTGAATTTTTAAAATTTTTATTCAATTTTACACCCAAAAAAAAATGGTGCAATATTATATTTACACGTGTAGAATAAATATATTGTATAGAATTTTATCAAATTTTTTGATAGAATTTTAATGTACAAATAAATTATATATTTCCCATGTCTTACACTTTTATTATTATTTTTAATTAAAATATATAAAATATTTATAATACATCATACTTTTACCATTAAATTTATTTCAATGTATTATATTTAATTTAGTCACATTGAATATTTTAAATGAATTATATATCAAGTATATATATAATAATAATTATTATTATAATATTACCTATATGTATAATATGAATCAAAATTAGTTCCTTATATGCTATCATTTATTATGTCCATTTGTACTCATATTAAATTATTAATAATCATTTTTGAATCATTGTAAAGTAATTATATGACCACATTGTTTTTGTAATGACACATCATTTTGTCCACGTCATTTTCATAGTTATTCTTTAGTCATATTTGAAATGACATTATTTTAGTCACATTTTCAAATGATATTTTGGACATCCATGTCATTTTGTCGTCAATCATGGATGTTATATGGATGAAAACTTGTAATGAAAAAATAATGTCATCTTCCTATTACCATGTCATCATCCACTAGTCAAATGCACCATTAATATATGACTACAACTTTTTTCACATAGGATTTGAAATAATATCCTATGATTACAATAAATTATGTAGTTGTTTAAAACATCTAGTCATTGATTTTTTGGTTGTAAAAGACATAATTCCTTTTGATGTTACATACGTACCACCTACATACCTACCTACATAATTACTATGTAGCTAACTACTTATTATTTATTTACTTACTAAGTACATACACCCTATATACCTACCTATTATGTACATACCTACCTACTTAGTTACTAGGTACCTACCTACATATATACCTACATTCCCATTAGCTACCTAATAGGTTATTTAATTATAAATAGTTATTTAGAGACTATTTAAATAGGTATTTAAAATAAATAATTATGTATAGGCTATTTAAATATGTACTTAAAATAAATACTATCTAAATAGGTACCTAGTAAGAATTTATGCTACTTAGAAGGTAGGCTATGTAATAGTATGTGCTAGGGAATAGTTGCAACTAGGTTACAACAATGCGATTAGGTTGTAATTAATTTTTTTTCCCATATTGTGTGTCTTCCCTTTCAAGTTTACAAACTATATAAATAGGTTGGTTTGGTGGAGTAAACACATTCAATTGTTTCAATTGCCATATGGGAGGAGCTAATCACATAGGCTCCACCCAAAAGGTTAAACTTAAAATAAAATAGGATTTTGTTGTAAAAGTTTTAGACCTAAACCTACCTACCTACCTACCTACCTAAACTAAACCTATGGTTAGGTGGCCTAAGCTTAACCTAGGTGTCACATGGCCTATTGTAAATGGCCTAGTCTAAATCTAGAATAGGTGCCTTAAGCACCTAACTAGGCTAGAGGTGGCCTAATCTAGGCCCTTAACCTAGGCCTAGCCTAGGTGCCATGTGGCCTATCATAAATGGTCCAACCTTAAACTAACCCTAAATGACTATAAGGCAATCCTAATTTCCACTTGGCATAATCTTAAACCACCATGTGGCACAATCTAGTTGCTTTAATAAGATGGTTGACCAAAAAAGTAGTCGCAAGAACTCATCTTTGGATACATATAAAATCTCCATACTTATTCTATGAAAAAATATTTCATATGTCGTTTATGACTAATGGTCGTCTACAACTTGTTGTTTGCTACTATGTTGATTTTTAATCGTTGTGTCACTTGTGACTAAAATTTAATTGCAAACGACAATCACAAATGACATTTTTTCTACTAGTGTAAGTACGTAATAGGTAGGTAGATGGTACATAGGTAGGTAGGTAACTAGTAATTAAATAGGTAGGTAGGTAGGTAGGTATTTAGTAGCATTACTACATATCTTGTCCTTTTTCTAGTCCTTTTGCATTGAATTTTTTGTCAAAATGGACATCGAACAATTTTGGGATAAGTTTAAAAAGACTAGTCATTTACGACAAGTAAATGCTAGTTAAACGAACAAATGTAAGATGACTAAACATTAGCACAATGCCATAGTGGCATGTCCAATATGAATAAAAAAATACATACTACTAATTAATGTGTCATGTTGACATGGGTCCCAATTGTTTTCATTTATGACTAGTCTTTGTCATGTCCAAAATTATTTAATTGATTAAAAATCAGTACATTAACCTAATTAAAAATATGTGGCATCATACGAATGGTTGAATTTTATGATAATTGTGTTGAATGGCATGTCCATTTCAACTAATTGTGTAATTGAATGTGATGATGTGGCATGTCCAATTTCATTTATATAGTGACTGAGTGTGATGATGTGGCTTATTTTTTCTAACTTATTTATTTTATTGAATGTGATGATATGGGCGGTCCATTATGATTAAACGTGTGACAAAATGTGATGATGTGGGCTGTCCATTTTGACATATATATCAAACAAATTATGATGACATGGCAGGTCCATTATGATTACACGTGTTACTAAGTGTGATGATGTGTTATGTCCATTTTGATTTATTTATATGACAAAGTTTGATGACATGGTGGGTCTATTGTGATTAAATGAGTTACTTAATGTGATGATTTGGCATGTCCTTTTTAACTTATGTCTATGACTATGTGTGATGACAGGGCATGTCCACTTTCACTTATTATTTTACTAGTTGTGATGAATGGCATGTGTAATCTAACTATCAACTTCATTGAATATGATTACATGGCATGTCCAAATTCACTAAAAGTTTGACTAAATCATAGTTTTTTAATTTTCAAAAATATGTTATTGATTAAACATTTAGCATATTAGGATTTAGGGATTGAAAACATTGCAAAATTAGAGCATTAAAATGAGGTTAGGATTCATTAATGCTCCCAATTTACAATGTTTCAACCTTAAATCATGATATGGTAAATGTTCAGTAACAAATTGAAATAACCTTATGAACAATACAACACACACAAACATATCTAAACAAAATTGATGACTTCTGCTTGATTCTAAAAACATATTACAAAAATCAAACAACAAAATTACTATTATAAATACAACGTAAAAATTGTATTGCAAATGAATTTCATACATAAGTCACATGGTCATCTATAGACTTATATCTTGCACAAGTATAATAGGAGAAACCATGCTTACACAAATTTCTTTGTTAGGTTCCAAGGCCAAAGTATTATAAACCCCATTGCTTCCTTTTTAGTACGAATTGGAAGGGTCACATGATCTAGCAAAGGATATGGTAAGGCAGCAATAGCTTGTAAGCTTGTAGCAATTGCGACATATATGCAATTATGTGGCATTGCTTTGTTGTGTGTTAAAGCTGCCCCTTCGCCACACTTGATGAAATTACCAATGGCTACACCTTGCCTTCCAACTTTAGTCAAAAGAATGACACAACCATTTATTTTGTATCGCAAAACAAATGCAAACAATTGATTAACAAAGTACAACCAATGCAATTCTACTCATTACAATACCACAATTGAACATAACATAAATCACTTGATTTAAATGAACTTACATTTGGTCGAGAAGACGTTCCATCTTCTTCAAATGCTACAACATCTTTTAGATTTGATTTCATTTGAACACTTGGGGGTTTCCTTTGACCTTTTTTCCATAAAAATGTAACATTTTGAATTGTCATATTTAGGTCAAACCTGTACTATTTACAATTATGCAAATCCCAAAACACCCACACATTGTAGATGGCACAAAATATTTTCTAATAGAAATGAACTTAGACACTTAAAGCACGAATAATAAGTATTAGGTTTTTAGGTTGATTGCCTATCACCTACCAATCCCCTACGTTGGTTGTCGACCAAACAAAAGATGACATTTTTTTCCAATGCACGTTCTTTGTTGTGAGTCACATTTGTCCATGTGGTTGGGACCCCATGTACCCTATAGTGTTTAGTGCCTCTAACAACCCTTTCAAATATGGCTAGAGGGTGCTCATCAAATAGTTGTATTCTACTTCTAAATTAAAAAACATGGGCAAAATATACGAGAATGGCATGTTACCTATGCATTTGAATGGACAATCATCTATCAACAATGTATTATGTGGACCTAGACTCCTAAATGTAAGACTAATCTCCTCCCATATTCTCTTCATGCTTTTCAAAACAAGCTCCCTATTTACATTCAATGGATGGTGTATGTGGGTATGTTCACATATTTCATCCCCCCACATAAACATTGGTTTCAAACTTTCAACTTTCTTAAATAGAAACTCAACCACGGGAACTAAATTTAGACAAATTATGGATGACCAAATCCCATTATCAAACTTTGGGAACAATGTTGTAAGAACTCAAACACATGGGGATGAGGGCTTATTAATTTGTTGCCACATCTTTCTACATGGATTAACAGTCTCCATCTTGTTGAATACTTCACATGTTTCACATCATATAATAAGCCATTGACATCTAGGACCAATAAATAATGTATCGAGTCTATGAGGGGCTTGCTTGGAAAACCGATGGAATCACCCACTACAACATCCACACTCACCTCTTCATGTTCATTTGTGAGCATGATGTTGTTGCCACCCCATTTGGAGAGCCCATGATTTTGATCAGGTTGCTTGTTAGAGCTTACCCTAATCAAACAATCTTTTTTTGAAATAGAAGGAGAATGGACCGTGTTTTTAATTTGTTCCTTAATCATTGCATTTTCAATTGGACTATATTTTAGAGGATTGTCAGATCCAATAAAGCATGATAAGTTATGTTGGATCTTGTCTACCTTAGGTTGCTCTATTTACTAAGTTCCATAATCAAGCGATAATAAGCCCTGATCCTAAAAAACCCATCCACATCCAATATATATATAATATTTTATAAGGTACTACAAGACAATGTAACACATGAATATAATTGGCAGTAAAATAAATGGTAGAACATACCTCTCCCATACTCCCAACATCTTGCTCTACTTTTTTAACAAGGTTTTTCTTCCCCTTTGATTTAGATCCAGAACCATGCACACTAGCATTGGACTTTTGAAACTTCCACATCTCCTCCATCATACTAGATGTTTTCTTTTGGTTTTCCATTAACCCATCAATGGTTTTCCATATTTCATCTTGGCTACTTTCTAGGGCTTCAAAGCACAAGTCAATTTCAAAAACCATATTACTCCCATTTCCTCTTAATGCATCATAATCAATAGGTTCATCTTCTTGTATAATCAACCATATCTCATTTCTCTTTTGTTCAAATTATTGCCTACCATAAAACAACACAATTTACACAAATATTGGAAGTAAACATGAGTTATTACTATCTATAACCTTGTAGTCACCCTATTTGCAAAAAATAGTTACACAATGATGATCAATTAAACTAAAAAACAAAAACAACTCACCAAATGCAATAAGCTTCTAGCTTTAAATTTTTAATTGCTTACAAACTTGTTGAATACAATAAATTACCCATTGCACTATTAATTTACTGAACTTGAAATAATTATATATATATTAAAAAAATCAAATTGCTTATCTAGTAATATTTTTAGTGGTTGACTAAAGAAGATTTTTACATGCTTTATCCATATACAAAGTCCATATACATTTAATTTTTGCCTCTTGATGCAACACTACTTTTAACTGATTCCAATGTTGTTATGTGTAATTTGAATCTCACCCTTCATCGAATTTCCATCTTCTTTTTCAAATATGCCCTTTTATGTTTTAATACTATTGCCACTTGGTCCTTGACATGTTTATACGCAAGTGGATGGTCAATGTAATGACATCCCACTTCAAAGGCTTCCTTTATACACTACAATTCTTTTGCTAGTTGTTTCCTAATATCATCAATCGCAGGGTTTAGTTTGATTGTATACCTTCGTAATTGAGATAACCATTTGCTCTTGCCACCACCAATAGGTTTTCCCTCAACATTGCACTATATAACAAGGATGATTGTTGTACCATGTTTTTTAGCTAGATTAATCCCCAATTTTTTCATTACTTTATCCATCGCCCAAATTCTTGCCTTGTGTTTAGTCTGCTTATAACAAATGTTTGATTGAATTACATGTGAATTTGGTTGGCATGATAAATCCCCAGCTGACCCAATGTTTTTACCTTGTGTTGTCATTGTTACATTCAGTGTAGGATCCAGTAATTATGGATTCCCTTGTAACATACTAACCCCATGCTAAACTTGTTGCCAAGATGATCCAAGTTGTGGGTTTACAACTTGTTGAGGGGAATTACATACAACAGAAGTTGTTGTTGAACTTGGATTTGCAAGTGAAACAAGAACATGTATTTGTTGGGTTGTAGGTGCTCCCTGTGGACATAATGTAACTTGTGGTGGCATAAGTACATGACTTGGTGGCCATGTTGTTTGCATTGCTGGAAATGATTACGTGTACACATTAACTACAATTGAAACATTTGTAGGCCAAGGTGCTTGTAGATATCCAGGTGGCATTTATGGGAATGCACATGATGTTGCAGCTATTACGTTGGGTAGCCAACTTGGATTCATAAGCCAGCTAGGATATGGTGGCCAACTCATGGGCATTGGCCAACCTCCACGCCAAGCTACAAGATGTTGAACATCTTGGGCCAATGTTGGGTTTGCAAATGCTGGTTTAATTCCAAATTGGCCTATAAAAAAAAAACATTTTGCAAGTCATAAAAAATGCATGTACATAACATAACTCAACAATACATATTATCTAAATGACCAGCATTGAAAAGGGCAACAAGCACAACCAAACCTCCTACTATTGGGTTTTGGAACAATGTTGGTTGCATCATTAAAAGTCTTACTCCAGCATAAGCATAATGACCTACAAAATATGAAAATATCATTAATATGAACTATAGCCATTCTGTTGAAATTCAATGTAATTTATTGACCTAAATAACTTCATTGAAAATTGGGCAAACAAACCTCTTGCTAATTGAACTTTCATGTGTGGGGCCATTGCAGTTGCTATTTTAGAAGCAAAATGGCTTGAACATTACTTGAATTGATTAGTAATATATCATGTTTAGTTCAACATGATCCACCACAATTATAACGAATTCATTTAATTCATTTGATGACATGGGTAAAATTCCAAAGCTTTAGTTGAATCCAAGTGTTTGGCCAATGTTAAAGGATGCATTATACCAACTCCTCCATCAAGTTGTTGGTGTGCCAAAATAAAACAATAAAATTCTATAAAACCCAATTGAAAGTAAAATGAAAACCAAAAAATCAAGTAGAAAAATTGTGCAACCAAACCTCTGGCTCCAAAATGTGGAAGTTGTGACAAATTAGCCACATGATAACCACCGCTACTACTACTAGGACCTAGAGCCAGTGTGCTCAACTAGCCAAGCTTCTTAATTGTCCCCTTATAAACATTATCACCAAATTCATCTTGGTAATCAGGGGTAAGAGATGGAATCGTTATTGGATGAAGTTGATTAACTAGAGCCTTCGTCATGGTCCACTGCTTAAATTGTGGCCTTGAACCTTTCTTGCCCTTCTTTTACAACCAAGACATTTAGCAACGTTAATATTTTTGAATGACATTGCCAAATTAGCATAACAATTTCCAACAAGTCACGACCAATGAACCGTGCATCCCAAAATGTTTTAGGGTTAATTAAATGGTGTTTGATTTGTAAATCTATATGATTTAAATGCTTAGAATCCATCACTAAACCAAAAAATTGTGTGTGATATTTTTTTTTCAAAACACATATAATTCTTGAATTAACTTTTAGTTGAATGAGTAAACCAAACAACCTTAATTCTTCATTATGCTTAGGTTTCATGCTTGCTTTCAAGAAAGTAGAACTTCAAGACAATCCTAAACAACAAACCAAATTAATGTAAATTATAATTATGCACCAATGGTTTTGGTTCTTCCTTATCTTTGTTATTTGTGAGAACCATCATTTGATTCACCTCCAATTTCTTCTTTTGAATAGTTTGAGTCGGCCTTCTTAGGTTTCTTTAGAGGCAGAACCTTGTTCTTTTTTTTAAGACTCCGAGCTTTTCACAATTGCAGGTTGTTTTTTGTTATACAATCGAGCACTATGTTGTGGTGTTGATAACACACCAACCTTCAACTTCTTTCACCTTCAGTTATGCTTCTCTACAAACTTGTCTTCACAAGCTTTTACAAGAGCTAATTCTCTTTCCCTAAAGAAAAACAAATTAATCCAAGTGAATTCATGTTTGACATGTAAACAAAGCCATTAAATGTGATGATTACAACACCACAAGTGCATGTGAGAAACTATGAGTGAAAAGGCAAGTGTGAAAGCAAAGCATGAAATCCTGTGAAAAGATAAGTCTGAAAGCGAATGAAACATGAAATCTTGCAATAACATAACAACAAAAAGTGTAAATAGTGTACACTTAAAAGGGGTTGATGATTTGAATTCAAAAGGATCGATTGATCCAACAACAATGGTTCCATTGCATAGAAAAGATCTAACGATATAAGATTTTTCAATTTTTTTTCCATGCTTGTAATTGTATAGTCATAAATTACTAAATTTAGTGCCATTTCAAATCTAAAGTGACTACACACAATCAAAATGTCAGTTTACACGTAAGGTGACAAAGTCACTTAGATTACCGCCTCACATATAAAGTGACTAAATTCAATCACAAATATGCCACCTCACATGTAAAGTGACTAAATTCAGTCACAAATATGCCACCTCACATATAAAGTGACTAAATTCAATCACAAATATGCCACTTCACATATAAAATGATTGAATTTAGTCACTTTATATGTCACTTCATTTCACTAATGGAAAATGGCCATTTTACAACTGGTCCATGCGACTAAGTTTTAGTTGCAAGCGACATTTGCAACTAAAATCTTAATAGTCGCGTTGGACAAGTCGCATTGACACTAGTCACAAATGACAACGAATTTTGGATGAAGGAAAAAGTCAACAAAATACGCCTTCATCCTTTGACTTGTCATATACATATTGTCGTTTACAACTAGGATGCGACTTTTTTGGTGAACGATGGGAACAATTTATGTGTTGCCATGTGTCCCAACTTTATATATATATATATATATATATATTCTTTTGAAATAATCCAAGATGTTTAATTTTTATGTTTAGATGGTTTAAATTGTGACACGTGGAATATTAATTGAATTTGTCCAAATTCAATTTAAATCAATATTTGTAGGTTGAACTAAGTACCTACCTACCCATATAGGCTAAACACCTATCTAGATAGGACCTATTTACCTACCTAGGCCAAATACCTACTTAGGTAGGTATGTAGGTAGAAAAGTAGGTAGGTA
>Ga0116227_10005209_pt1 | contig 27621 bp, 16 predicted proteins | sample S1TSphgellanicum_FD_89693 | JGI IMG/M metagenome (GOLD analysis project Ga0116227, IMG submission 89693) | Host-associated microbial communities from peat moss isolated from Minnesota, USA - S1T2_Fb - Sphagnum magellanicum MG | ecosystem: Host-associated > Plants > Peat moss > Unclassified...
AAAAAACACCATTTTTGAGTTTTTTTTTAAGAAAAAAAAAACCCCAAACCCCAAAATTTTTTACAGCCCCCCCCCCCCCCCTAAGCCTCCCTATCCCTAATAAGGAAGATCCTAGGCCAGGCTCACAGATGTCTAGAAAATATTTTCCTTAGTGTGTTCAATACTCCCCTTGGCCTCAACATTAACCCCCTCTATGCATGATTTGGGAGACCTACTCACACATTGATAAAATTGAAGTTGTTAGCAAATCTCTTTCATCCCTCTTCTCCATCTTTCTCAATATCATGCACCTTCAATTTGTGATCAAAATAGGGATAAGGAAGGAGAGTTTGTTAAATTGGCCATGATGTTTTGGTTCACCTTTTCCATAAAATTCAAAATGAGGTTTGAACTTTGACCTATAAGTCATATATCATAGAGCTAGGATTCAAATTTTCAATTCCATATGCTGTTTGACGATTGAATTATTTTCGCTTCCAAACCATATCTCCTCAAAATTCCCATGGGAATACTGCAATAGATTTGTCAACATAAAGAAGTATTGCAACCCATCATCAAAACTTTCTCAATTTGCACCTTAATACATGTAACAAGTGTAGTTTTGATTACTATTGTATGTTCTTGCTTTTAAAATGCTTTTAATGAACATCTAGCGAACTTCGAGCATCTCCAACAATGCTCAGTATATGATCCTACACAGTAAAATTAGATGAAGAAAATCCTAAATATGCCGGTTTAGCTCAGGAAAATGGTTTTGGCTCAGCATAATTGCACACTTTGGGGTGGCTCGTTAAAGGCGCAGCAGCACCGTGCACCTGCAGAAAAGAGTGTAATAAATATGATCTAACTGATGCTCAGTGTTTCTGATTGGGCCATGATAATGATTGGTCCATGTGGTTTGCTATTAGTAGTCCACCACCTATTTGCTGTCCCTGTTTCAGTTTATCAGTGGGGTTGCAAAACAATAAATAACCAAACTTGGACATGAAAAATATTTTTGCAGGGTCACATACTGAGCACGGCTGGAGATACTCTTATATTAAACAAATTCATCCTCCCCACAAACCGGATATTAAATCAGGACATGCCATTGCAAACCAAGTTTCAAATCCGCAACAAAGATTAGGGAATTTGTAGTAGCTACAAATATTTAATATTGTGTTAATAAGTTTTTTGATGTTAGACCTAAACTTGTCACAAGAACTTGAACTGCCTTGCATTAGATGCTTTTATAACTCTTGATGAATGTTTTCACTTCACAAATTTGAAATGTGCTCAAAAACTTCATTGTGTTGTAGAAGAGGCACAAAGTTATGTATAGAAAGAGGCAATTCTTTGCAATATTTAGATTAATTGACTTAATTACTAATCTAAATAGTCATGTAGTACTTTGTAAGTTATGTCACACCCAATCCATAATCTTGTCATGGAAAGTATTTTTTATTTTGTGCTTAATCATTTAAGAAAAGAACTCCAAATTATAAACAACCATTTCAAAACATGTAGTTTTCTTTTAATCTCACCCAACTTCATTTGGCTTAAATTGCAATGACATCAAATGCATCAAAGCAAATGACTTGAAAATTCAACCCTACTTTGAAGCTGATTATGGAAAGCTCACCTTCATTTGTCCCAAAAGGACTTCCACATCTACACAATGTTGAGATGAGCCAAACTGAACAAATTGTACTTGCTACCAAATCTTCAAAACATTCATTGCTACTTCAGATCACAATTATATCATGAAGAGGGCATGAACATTTTGTAGATCTCATTAAGGGCGCCCTCTACCTATTAGGAACACACTAAAAGAAACCCCCCAAAAAAATTACATATAGTGGAAAGTCCAACAAATCTGCCCAGATGATCATTGGCTATCAAGAGACGGCAAGAAATCCTTGACCTTTGAGGTATTTCATTCACAAAAGGCTAACAACACAATGGCCACCAAATGTGACCCAGAAATAAAATATATTTCACCTGACAATTAACCCACAACTGTACTACGCAATACAAGCAAAAGTTTTTGCAATGGCAGGACAAGAACTCTTCCTCTACCTAGACACGAAGAATTACAAGCACAATCTACCTTTGAAGCAGAGGTTCCAAAGAATTTGACATTGCACCTAACACTGAGTCGCAGGCACTGCAACCCAAGAGTTGGGTGCTCCCATGAATCGCAACTCATTTTTGAGTCTAGGTGGGTGCACTTGTTATTTTTGCAAACAATCGACAAGGAAGTTTCTAGCATCCCACCTTCAATCAGAGTTCTGTTGTCAAATTGAACTGGTCTCCTATCCCATTCACATATCAAATTAAAGTGTTTGTTTGGTGTATCACATGCATATATGGTGACTCTAAAGCTCAAACTATATTGTGTTGCAGGTTATAAACTAATGTCACACCTAGACTATGTGCAAACCAAGGAGTAAAATCTTGAGTACAGAAGATTTATGGCCGCAATGCTGCTTCAAGGAACAATGATATGGTACATGTACAGGTTTCCATTTTGAACATATTAGAAGATCCCCACATAGTCACCTGATTTCATGCCATCGGCCTGACACCTCGTGCCAACTGTGCTACCTCCAAAAGCTGAATAGGCACCTGCACAAGAAATGCAGGATTTGAGAAACCCCAGTATGGTCCTCTGTTCCTGACCTTTACTTTGTAGACCCTAATATTTTCTTGGCAGTGAGATTGTCACTGGAAAAGAGTGCAGAAGATCTACAAATTATTGAAATTTCTCAGCTCATAACTTTCACTCTGGAGACCATAAAATTTCCTCAACTCACCTCAAAAGTGCATAATTGAGGAATTCCACAACACAACTTTTAACTTCAGAAACCTTTTAGGAAAGAAAAAGAAGCAGAGTTAGAAGTAGCGATGATGAGGAGAGAAAGAGAGAGAGAGAGAGACCTTCTGGAGAAGAAGCTCCAATTGGTTTTGTGCCAACTTTAGTGACTGCAAAGAGCGCTTGAGATCATTTCTTTGAGTTCCCAGGCTCTGCCCCTTTCTTGCATAAATTGAGCTGTGGTTACACAAATCCTCCTCAACATATAGTAGTCCCTCCAGCAGCTAGTCCACCATGCCAGAGGTATTCAATGTAAGTAATTTCTTCTGGTACAAACAAGGTGATGCATGTGTGTGTGTGCAGGTCCTACAGCACAGCAAAAACATGGAGCAAACCTATAAATTGAAATAGACAGATATTTCAACCACAAATTTGAGAAAAAACAACAGTATATTATTTGTGCTTTGAGCTGTGCCATAAATCATGCAAATTCAAAAATCAACATAAAACATTTGATGGAGCATATGTTCACAAGCAGTTCTACAGAGAGAAGAATTACCTATTCAGGAAAAAGGATATAGAAATTCACCTGTTCCACAGTATCTGTATCAACATCAAGCTCTTCTGCCAGTTTGAAAACACCCATTTCCAATCGCTCATAGATGAGGTTCCATTTCCTGCAAAACATGCAAAATCCAAATCTTCAAGATGCAGTAGTATTCAACTGTGGATCTAGGTTGTGCTCTGGGACAATGGTCCCCTCTCATCCTTTGTAAATTCCCAAGCCCTTCTTGATCTTGTTCCACACCATGGCATATAAGCCAGAGCTCACAACCAACCTGAGGGGGATTCGACATTCATCTGTCAGCCCAGGTGTAGACTTGGCTTGCACAATAAACATGGAAAGAGCAGGCAACATTTCTTGAGCATCAAGAGCTGCAACAACTGCCATCTCAATCGGATCCTCGTCTATGTCACTTGCACTTCTTGCTGCTGCTGCCTGTCTGCCCTACACCACAAATTTGCATCACAAAACACAACTCCAATCTACTTAGGTGTGAAAGAGAAAAATGAAAGAAAGAAGCAGAATTTTGGGTCCGTTTTGGTTTAGCCAAGTAGCTATTATTGAAAAGAAACAAGAACAAGGAAGGAGATGGAAATTGCTGTAGAGGTTTAGGGTTTAGGGTTAGGGTTCAGGGCATCGTACCGCAGAAGCAGTAGTGATGAGGAGCAAAGGCCACGACCCAATGCTGATAAGCATGCTCCTTCTCATGCACTGCCAATTGCGCGTCACTAGTCTAGTACTACCTTCCCACTCATTCTCCTCCCCTTCACCCATCCTCCCTTGCCCTCCTTGACATCTTTCTCTCTCGCAAACAAGAGTGAAGTCTTTCCCCACGCTCCCCCGATGCCGCCCATCTCGACGTTGCTGCTGCTGCAGCACAACATCATTCCCTCTAGGCCTCGCCAGTCTCAAGCTGCTCAAAAACTTGGACACGGGTTTGGGTACATGTCTAAGAAGTTGCTGCTGCTGCTGCTGCTGCTGCCGATGTGAAAAGACACTCTCCATTCAGCACCACCCAACAGAACTCCGAGACACAAAAAGTCCCACAAGAGGCAACTTCTAGGTCCAAAATTCCACACAATCTTATTGTGCTTGCTTCTTCAGCTCGGAACTCCGGAAACGCCAGCAGAGCCTTAGCACCCTCCGCACACCACCACCCTCCATGAGCAGGCTAGCACATACGAAACCAAAATCAACTCCGGAAATGAGAAATTGTTCACCAAATTCACCGAGAAAACTCTTGATTGCGAAACAAATTTGGCTCCCGGAAGCGAATGAATTCCGCCAAAGTCCCGAATTTCAGGCCAAAAACTCGCGGATCCGTTCGGGAGCGCAGAATGTCTGGAGTTTTTGCGACTAATTTGAGAGAGGAGAGAGAGCGGAGATGGGGGAATCTCCTTACTCTCTGTTATCGACAAAGAATGGCGGCCGACGGACGACAAAAATGACGTAGTTGGACGATAAAGTGAAATTTTGGACGACAAACTCACGCCTGTGGACTACAATGTGACGTGTTGGACGAGGAAATCAAACATTTCGTGGTCTGCACAGAGTGGTGTTGGATGGGGAAATGGACATGGATGAAAATAGAGCAGTTCATGGATGATAAAGACCACTGAAAATACGAAAAAACATCCTTGGATCAGGCAAGGGAGAGGGGGCAATTGCGTGTTATTTTTTGTTTCTTCTTTTTTGTTTTAACATTAAAATTTTAAAATTATTTCTGGGGGGTTTTAAGTTTATCTTCCTCAACATCATCAGCAGTGTAGGGGCAGAGCAGGTTCAGCACATTTTTGCCAAATAATTAGTTAATTTTGAAGACACAAACCAACGTGAAAACTACAATATCCTCAAGTATTTCAAAAAAATTCTTTATTTTCCTTCACAAATTTTTTTTCCTTTGAGAAAAATAACATTTGAAATTCTCAGCATTTCTAAAAGAAATATATTGTGCTGAAGCTGCCAAGGTATACTACCTACCAGGATTTCCTCCCTAGACAAAAATTAATTTGCCCTTCTTTCTGAGGAACTCATCTTTCTCCAAAAACATCAGACTCCTTACCATGACACTCCTTACCACATATTGGATTTAGTTGGCTCCAACATTGTGGCTTCATCATCAACCATCACCTTAGGAAATTTGCAAAATTAGTTGGGCCCTAAGTTCTCTTCTTTTGGCTTCCCAATAGCATTTGTCCTCCAAGTGTCCCAAACATGCACTTCGTGTCACATTTGTCAATCTTCTGCAAATTGTCACATTAGGCACATTTAACCTCTAGCTTCTCCATTTTCAGAACAATTCATGGCATTGTGCTCTTCTCTTTTGCACAAAGAACAACTTATAGGCATCGATGAGCCTAGAGTAGTAGGTTAGTAGTACCGTCCAAACCTCACCTCTACCTCCTTGTTAAAGGAAATTTAGTAGAGTCACATTCAAAGCACTTTACTTGCCTTTCCATGGCACTTTTGAACTCTCATCATTGTCTTGTTCTTCAAGTAAAGGTTCAAATGGGGTCTTCCCCATTTCACCCAGCATTGTTTTAGTTTCCTCTATTGCTTTGCTATACCTTAAACCCTTCAAACTTGAGTGAAATATTGAAAATTAATTTTGAATTTTAATCATGAACCTATTCTCTAAAGAAACACAGACTCATTTCTGTCATAATGGGAGTCAGGAACAAACCTCCTTTTTTTTCCCTTCATTTGGAATTCACAACCATCCCCATACAGTGTTGTTGCTAAAGGATTGAAAAACATAATGATAAAGAAGGTTAGGCCTTGTGCAAAAGTTAAAGAAAATTTGACAAAGGATTTGGTAAAGATTTTGACCGGCTCCCTTGAGAAAAAGGGACAACCAGTTATGTTTTCTCCTTCAGAGACAAACTTGTCAATCAATCACAGCACTAGACAAATGAGCAGAAAGCCAAATATGCGCAATTTCTCAATCAAAACAGTACAAAGATCAACAATGACATCTTTTGGACCAATTCCCACAAATCCCCATTTAGAAGGAGAAAATGTATTCTGAAGAAAACATGCACTGTTCTATCACAATGCTCACAGAAATACTGATATGCATACCACTCTATGTTACAATAATGAATCTCAAACTTTGCATATTTCTGCACACTTCTGTACATGCAAAATAAGCACTAAAATTGACATCACTGCATAGAGGTCTTCCAAGATGCCTGCTAGAAAAATATATACACCTCCAATACCAAGTACTTACCAATCAACACAAAGCATTTGGGCCCACCTGTGTATGAAGCTCACCTTTCTTTTAAACACCACAGCCCCCCTCATGTGGAAGATCTTTCAGATACCTCATGGGCAGCCCAATTTTGATTGGATTTATATAGCCAGCTTCAGTCTTAAATCCATTGACTCTTCTTGCTTAGCAGTTTCAGATGGTTTATGAGTAAAATAATCAGCACCATTGCTGGAAGAGACAGAGGGAAACCTGCAACTCAGTCGTGATTCTGCAGGCATTTCCCACTCCATTCCACTGAAAGACAAGTTGCCTTCATAAGAGAGGGTGAGGAGTCCATCACCCTCTGTATATATCGAGCCCTGAAATGGTCAGCCAAAACACCATGCCAAAAGGGGTTAAGAATTGACTTCCTGTCTTAGTCATCAAGAGATATAACCATTCACAACTGTCCTGTGTCTCCAAGGAACAAAGGATAAGCAGTTGAAAATAATACACAATCCACTCATTTATTGAGAAAAAAATCATAACTTATTGGCATTGCACCCCATCCCAACTTTCAATGTAGCCAACAACAAGAGGGCTGCAGGAGGAGGGAAACTACTGAATGAATACAGGTTAGCACATCTGCAGGAACAATAGACCAAGTAAAGAGCAACAGCAAGACTGGCATATAGCAAGCTCCATCAGAAATTTCAAGCACATTGATTTGAATGCCCAGGCTTAATATTCCAGATAATATCCTTAATAGAAAGCCCAAGCATGTAGGAACCCAACCAAATACACAAGCCTTGAGCAATGATAATGGTCAATAGTTGATAGAAGGAAGAAAATCTAACATCAGATTTACCAACCATGTTGCCAGGATGCTCATTCAGACACCTCTTCTTCTTTGTCCAGAATATTTACTGTTTATAAGTAGGAGGATTACTCTAAAATTGAGTTGCATCCTACAAATACAAAACTCTTACAAGTTCCCTCTGTGCACTAAATCTCAGAAGATTAATATCAAAAAACAAACAAAAATGAGGATGCTAATGATTGAACACTGTTGATCACCTGTATAACTGGTTGATTACCAAACAACTTTTAACTTGCACTTAAAAACGCAGAAAGCAAGCAAGGACTTGCCCATACCCTAACTTGGAGCCCAACCACAAACATGCCAGGAAGGAGCACCTTTTCCAGCTCCTTCATCATGGGCTTTCCATCCAGGTAGAGGATTTCAGAGAAGGAGACAAGCTCTGGTCCTCTTATCTGCCAACCAAACGCTTCTGTCTAAATCGGAACCTTTATTTATGATAGATATGCCCTCTCTGACTAAGAATTCCCGCTGATGTTTAGATATCCTAATCTTGCTACCACAAGGTGAACACTGCATAGATGACCTCAGACTTCACAACATTCTAGCTGCCTACTCAGTTCTCTAAAGAAACACAAATGATGAGCATACACACTGTACCTGATGGGTGTTGCACATTTGGAGCTGCAGATTTTCCTCATCTCCTTCAGAGAAGATAGCAATCTGCTTCACTGTGCTGAACTCATCCATATCTTGCACATCCCGACCATTCACTTCAAGTTTGCGCTCTGATTTGGCAGGATATGAACAGCTGGGAAGTCCAAGTGTGAGAAAATCACCCGACAATTGCAAATCAACCCCCATGAGTGCTGGGACTTCACTTCTTGACAAGCACCTTCTTCTGTTGAGGGTCAGCGCACTAGAATGACAGGCACTTGAGTGACTGTCTTTGACCAAGCCTACTTCTGATCGGACTGCTCTAAAAATAGGAAGGTCAGTCTCTTGCCAGGTTGACAAAGCTGAACGAGCCTTCAACTTCAAAAGAGGTAAGGAATTACCCAAGGCACTTCTGCATAGTGAAGAAACTTGAGTGTGTCAGCACTCTCCTGAACATAGCCTTCCACTGTAGTTCTACCAGTTTCACACAAATCTTGGACGCATCACACAAACTGCTATCAGTGCAGAGCAACTGCAGCACTGTTTGTTTTACTTTCCAATTAATATGCAACTCCAACCAAATCATCATGAATGTCTTAAAACAGTGACACAGCACACACCGACAATTCCCCAGCCAACACTAACCTATGGAAAACAAATAAATACGCATGTGAGCTGAATACTTTACCGGAAGATACCCGTGGTGTAATTGGCACCCCTGGGACTCTCTGGAGACTGAACTACATAAGGAGTGCACCCCTCATTCCCTGCATTGTTCTCCCCAGCAGGTACATTGAGATCCAAATTCTTAGAACACAGATGCTTGCTCAAACTCTCTTTAAGAGAGTGCAAAGGCCGCTTTTGCCCACAAGTCTGCATCAAACATTCCAAGCATCAGATACAGCAACTCGTATGGTTCATAAAATTGATTCAGGACAAACACTCTGAAAACTGGGAGGATTTCACCATTGCCATGCCTCATGTTTGGTGGAGGATGGCTTCTCTGGAGATAAGAGACTCCCACCTTTAAAAGATCATTGTCTTATGTATGGGTGAGGCAACTCTTATTGAATACATCCACCACCCAAAAACAAATAGCAGATCAAGAAGACAAACTGAGCTTTCAGCAGAAAGGTACACTTGTACAAATCAAAAAAAGGACAGCTGACAAAACCCAATCACAGTGATTACTGGATTTGGAGTGAGACTTGAAAATTCACAATCAAAAGATGCGAATCAAATCAGCATCAAAAGGTACACTACAATCAACATGCAGGAGCTTGTCTGACACATGACCAAAATCTGGATTCACATGTGAAACTTTTCCAAGCCATCTTGTTAAAACGAACCTTCTCTATGGAGGGCCATATTGGGTTGCTTGAAAAGCTTTGGAAAGAAGAGAGCTCCCTTGGCCTATCGATGTTGGATGCACCAACCTGGTTAGGATCCACAATTGCAAAACACATCTTTAATATGTGTTCCTTCTGTACAGAATCTGCTTTCTCCCTTTCTCACCAAATCCAAAAATTTCAGCTTTTCTTCTTTAAAGACAACCAAGCCACCAATTCCAAGTAGCAGCTTAGGGCTGTATATCCATAACCATGACATTGATTTCAGCATCCAGAAACTTCTTATGCATTTCCACCATTTTTTCCAACTAGACCATGACAACATTAGATGCAGCGATGCAGACCACAAGATCTAGAAAATGAAGAAGGAAAGCATTCATGCCATTGGGAATTGGGGAGAGAATCACACATTTCCAGACCCTAGTGGGGATTCAAAACAATGCAGGTTGGTCAGAGTGGAGATGCCATCTCCAGCATCTTTTGGCACCAACTGCAGCAGTGTCCTGCTGCCACCAGATTGCAGCACTCCAGGCTCCAGGAAACCGCTTGTTACTGGTAACAGACAGGCAGGCTCTATCACCTTGTCATCGACATCCTCTATAGTCCTCTTTTCCTCTTTTAGATTCACCACCACATTCGAAACTCTGCTTGTCTGCACATTTAAGAACATGGGCGCTGTTGTCTTTGCATGGGTTGTAGGTGAGCCCAAGCAAGCAACAGCATAGGAAGAAGCTATCCTGTCAGGATTGCCCTCATAACTCGAAGTGCGAGATCCTTGAGCATGCCTTGCAGTAGTAGCAGCATTGGAATTGGAGGGATCACGAGCTAAAGACATTATTGTCTTGAGCACGTCTTTCTCCGAAGAAGCTCTTGCAAGAGAATGATGATGATGATGATACTCGCCAGCAAGAAAATCCGAACGCTTATCAGGAGGCCCCAAGCGTGCATTACTACAAGGAGACAGGGCAGTAGTGCTGCTGCTACCTTGATGATGATGATGAGGGGTCGTCAGAGGTGGTGGTGGTCCTCCTCCTCTGCTGACACAGCGTAGACCCACGACACCGCTGCTGCCTTGATGGTGATCGGCGGAGGAGGCGAAGGGAGCAGGTAGGCTGCTTTGTAGTGATTCCAAGCACGCTGTTTCTTGTTTGCTCTGCTGCTCCTGCAATCTCAACTTCTCCAGCTGCGCCACTCCTAGGCCCCGTTGCGGTTGTTTCTTCTGTCCACTTTTCCCCTTTCTTGCCCTACTACTGCGCCCCTCTACTGCGGTGTTCTTGTGTGAAGGACCTTCATGATCAACCTGACTAACCTTGTCTGTCTGCAGGCGAGTGGTATGCTCGATGCAATTTATGGACAGCTTCTCTGCAGTGGCCAGTTCAGGAGTCCGCATGAGCAGTGTCGCCATTTTAGTCTTCCCTTTCACCTGCTTTCCACTTCCGAGACAGGCGTGCTGCTGCTGGTGCTGTTCCTCCTCCTCCTCCTCGTTGGAACCTCCAAAGGCGTGTACAACCACCTGTTGTGTCGGATACGGCTAAATGACTCCTCAGCGACACACTGCAAATTGGAAAACCACACAAAGATATTCAAAGATCACAAAGATTTGAGGGCGAACAACAGCACGAGCACCAAGCCCCGCGACAGAAAATGCCACCAAAAAAAAACAAATAGACAGACAATGATCAGAAACAGAGAACCGCAAAAGCGCTTGCAAATAGAAAACCGATAACCCCAGCCCTCGTAACCACAGAAACCTGCAAAGAGAGAAAGAAAGAAAGAAAGAAAGAAAGAAACAACAACTACGGCATCACCACGGCAGTTGAGCTTGCCATCACTGCATCCACGAACAATCACGAACACAAGAAACCAAAACTCCTCGAAACAGAACAAAAACACAAGGCAATCCAAGCCAAACTCTGATCAAGATTCACAGCGTGCTTGCACGACGCAGGCAATACAAGCCATGAGACATCCGCTGAAAGAGAACAGCAAAGAAACAAAAGAAGAGAAAGAGAGAGTGAGAGAAAAGGAGAGAGAGAGAGAGAACCACTGCACCTCAAAAGGGGCCAAAATCATCGCACAATGCACAGAAAAGAGCCAAGTAAAAACCGGATCCAAGGCATCATAGGCACACAACACTAACGGAAGCTGAAAACCAGCACGAGCGGAGCAAACACATTTGTAAAAAACCGTGGAACAACGCAGCCGCGAGAGAAGAGAGAGAGAGAGAAGAGAGACGGAAGGTACAAACCCGCAGAGCGAGAGACGAAGACGAGACAGACGGCAGGCGAGAAGGGGAAAGGGGGAAGAGGGAGACGAGGGAGGGAGGGCGGCCGCTGCCGCCTACGGACTCCGAGCTGTAAGGCTTTCAGGCGGCAAGCCAAAGCCGCAGTAATCGGGCAGCGATAATCGGTAGCTGCCCGAGGCTGTCAGACCGACCGTGCAACATTCCCTGCGTATGTAACGGAGCACAGCCCTATTTGGTCTGATGAGTAGGATCTTACTTACCTACCTACCAAGCTTTTTTAATCCCTACGTATCTCCCCCTATTACCTACCTACTTACCTAGCTTTTTATCGCTATACAAATAAGTAAATATATCTACTGCTTTTTTACCCCTAAGGTAAGTATATCTACGTATTTACATCTGCCTGCTTTTTTATCCCTATGTATATCCCCCTTATTACCTACCCACCTAGTTTCTTCTCCCTACGAAAATATGTCGATCTACGTATTTACATCAGCCTGGTTTTTATTATCCCTCTGTATATACGTAGATATACATGAAGCTTTTTTTAACCCCAACGTATATCTAAAATATACGTATTATTTACATCAGCCCTATTTGTACTAGTGACTGTGCATTTCATACCTCCTAGTGAGTCAATATCACTAGAGCAAGCAAGCTTGGTAGCAACATTTTGCTGTCACACAGAATGCATCCTCTAGGGGACATTTCCATTCCATAATCATCCACAGTAGGTCATAAACTAGCACAACATTAGTTGGTCATTATGTATCTATCCTAGGTGGCAGAACTGGCAATGGGAGGCTGATTCCGCCATTCCAAGACAACTTGAAAACCTACCAAACTGGCAACAGCCATTTACACATACCGTATATATATATATATACTCACACATATGTATGTATATGTATCTGTACAAATACATGTATCTGTACATGTGACCTATTGGATTGGAGTGTTGAATTGTTTGGGGGTTGTTTTGTACTTGATCGTATACTTTGAGCATATGAATGAGTTTTCGACTCCGAATGAAATTAAGTCATGCCCACCATGGCTACCGAAATCAAGCTTAGTTTTCACCAAAGTCTTGCGAGGGGCTGTACATGTGTTTTTACGTAAGGACCTCGTGCAACCCTCAGAGGTCATTTTGTTTTACGAACATGCCCACATGCAAAGGCAGGCCAGTACAGTGGACCCCCAGGCTGTAGTCATTCCGTGCTAGAAATTACATTTCCAGCACCCGTAATTTGCCTCTCCCTACTACGAGTGGGAAGGAGAGCCCACCGTATTGGCCAGCCTCAATCATTATGCCACATATTGCCTTGTCATATTATGGCATTATACCAAAAGCGCACACCATATTGGCCTTCCTCAATCATTTATGCCGCATATTGCCTTGCTATATTATGGCATTATACCAAAAGGGCATACCATATTGGCCTTCCTCAATCATTTATGCCGCATATTGCCTTGCCATATTATGGCACGTGAATCGAGGGTGGGTGGTCGAGGTTTGTGGTGTAATGCTCTGCTAGCTCGGCATTACCCTACCGAGTAAAGCACTTGAAGAAATGTTCAAGTGTGTTTGGAGGGCACCTTTGGTTCATGAATATTATAATAATATCTCTTTCAAAAGAGGACAAATATTATGCCTACTCTGAAGAAGGGACTTTCAATGAATTAAGGTTAAAGCTTCTTTTTTTTGTCTCACATAAATTCATTAAAAAGGACTTCCTTCTCAAGCAAATTCAAGTCCAACCATTGTTTTTTTTTTTTTAATCAATTAAATTTTATGACAAATTTTGTCTTCTTCTTTTTTAGGAAAATAGAAAATTTTGGAAATTTTGGCTTCTCAAATGTAAATTCGAATTTGTTTTAATTTTGTGGAAGTTTGCCAAATTGGATTGAAGCCACAAGCTTGAAATCTAGGTAACCATCCTATCTTGAGGGATTTTATTTTTATTTTTTTCAATTTTTGGATATAGCCACAAAGGTGATCATACACAAGAGGATTTAGCCAAATTTGGCTACAGGTTAGGGAGGAAAATATAAATTATTTAAGAATGCTGCTATCTATTCAGCAACCTGCTGGAACCTATTGTCTAGTATGGAGATCTTAGAAAAAAATCCCCTCAAAATTTTGTGACTTTGGTGCATTTTATTCACAATAATGCTTTGTATGAGTCACTCTAATTATTTTCCCATCTCCAAGTGGCAATTATCTGCCCCCTAAAAAAAAATGGTGACTCTATCTAGGCATCCAAAAAATCATTATGGTTGTCAAAAATTATAAGGTCAAAATATAATATTAGTTCCAATTTTTGGGAATTTTTTAATAAAAGAAATATAATACATACGTGAAGACCAAAAAATTGGTTCCACCGGTCTGAAAATGGCAATTTAATGCAATATAAGCAAAAAAAAAAAAAAAAAATTGATGTGAGTGACCTCTATTGGATGGTCACCAATCCACTTACCTGACAAATTTGTTTTTAATTTAAAAATTTAAAAGAAAAAAACATAAGGTTGACATAATAACAAAAAAATAAACATGAGCATTAAATAATGAGAATGAAATCCCTTCCCAAAAACAATTGTGAAGGATAAACTATTTTCTAACGATACCATGTGCTACTTCATTGAATATATTCAATAAGTTCTTTTTGAAAAAAAAACACACAAAAGCATAAATAGACCAAGTTAACAACATTTTTGGAATTCAAAATTTCTAAGATGAAACATCACCACCACATAGCCAACATATTAGCACTTACAAATTCATTGTGAGAAATAACATATGCATCAATGACTATTAACTTTGAAAATGACCAACATATTGTAGTGTATGTGTAGGGTTTGCAAAAAGTAAACTTGAATGTTCAAGATTTTCAATTAGAGTCATAAAACCTTCTTGCCAATAACATGATTATCTTATGATGCAATTGGATCTCCTTTTTCCTTCATTCCTAGGCATTAGTATATCTCACAATTGCAAATAGATCCTAAAATCTTTGCTAGGTGGAGGAAATAGATTAAAATTTTGAGATCATGGCAAAACACTATTTCAATGAATAATATTAACAACAACAACAAACAAAATCAACCTTGGCAAGGGTAGATATTTCACCATGATATCACAACAAACACAAGACAAAAACACACAATCTAGAAGCCAAAAAGGGTACGAAGTTTTCAACCTACAAATCTTGAGTACTTTTCCACAATGTCACCATTACATGAAATTTGTGGGTTGAAAAAAAGAGCAAAAGACACTTTCACATGAATGCAAGAAGCTCTCAAACCATAGACTTACTACTTACCAACAAAGTCGTGGCATCCTTATTCAACCACCACTTGGACTTGAGGATACATTCATAACCACAAAATCAAGCTCACTACAAAATTTGTAGCTTGTTCAAAGTGTTGTAAGCTGCCCTATTTCTATATGAATTTTTTTTTGTGAGGCCCATGGTATGGGTGTGGATTACTCAAATGATTCTAGTGCCATAGCTCGTTTCCAAATCTAGATCACAACACAATTTTCAAAAGATAAAACCATAGGCTAAATATGTCCTTTACGCACCACACACCCATTTTATTTTTATTTTATTATTTTGTCAATTTTGTGACATAGCCAAAGTGGTGACCATCCATAGGAAGATTTAGTCAAATTTGGTTATAACCAAGATGAAAAAGAAAAAGAAATCAAACATATGTTTATATTTTTGGCTACCTACTTGAACCACATATAGAAATCTGGTAATTTTAATAAATAAATAAAAATAAAATCATGATGAAAATCCCCAAAATGACTTCAATATTTTATTTAAAATATTCAATGTCACTTTTTGGCTAAATTTCGGCACTCTAAAGAAGAAGGTTGCTGCAAGGCATTGGACAAATACCTAGTAAAGAAACTTTTTAACAGGAATTCTCAGAGGTAGGTGAGTAATTCAGTTAAGAGCTAGAAAACCAGTCTATGGCACTCACACATTTTTTCCCTTGAAATATGGTTCTCTCCATCACCACCAAACAAACAAATAACACACACACCACCACCACCCCCCAATGGACTTTTCTTATGGTACCCCACCACTTAAATTGACCCTTTGTTGGCTTGAATACCGTGGCCTAGGGTCAATTTCAACATTGACAAAAACGAATAATTTTGTTCCAAAAAATGAATTCATTTTTTAATTTTGATTTTTTTTTCCCACCATCTACTATTTCATATTGTGATATGAGTAGTGAAATTATTCAGAGTGTAGCCTATGATAATTATGATGATTTTCAACATTTCAATTTCATATTTTCACAAAATTTCATTTCACTATTTGGAGGATTATTTAATGACAAAACTGACCTTAGGGTAAGGTAGTAAAATTCAAACAATAGGTCAATTTGAGAGATAGGGTTCTTACCTATACAGAAAGATATGTCTAACACACATGTCTTTACCATACTTTTAGACCAGGTTGGAAATACTTACACCAGGGGTTTAGGGTTTTCAATTTAGGGTTTAGGGTTTTTGAATTTTGGGGTTTCAAAAGTTTGGCATTTTTTTTCCCTTTTAAAAGAAAAATTAGTCTTCAAAAAAGAAAAAAAAAGGATATACAAACTCTTGATGACAATCAAATGACACTAATACATATGCCAGCCAGGCTAAAATCCTCAATCCTTGGGTTGGTAGTGTGTAGTTTGTACCTTGGATGGCCCAAACCCTATGGCACTGCAACATTAGGACTCTCAAAAGGACTCTTATTTAGTAATACCTGGGTGTACTTGGATTGCACTAGGCAAAGACTGAGGTGGTTTGGGTTTGCTAATTTTTGACATACAATTTTCTAGATCCTCATCACAGGACTTGGAACTTGAGTGTTTTATTAAGTACACTCAACACCCAACATAGGTACTTACTTACCCATCCATCTAAGCTGCCCAACTTTCATGAACACCCAAATGGATGAAAATGTAATCACCTTGGTTGTTCCATAAACATTTACCCAATTCGATGAAAATGCAATCACCTTGGTTGTGTCATAACATTGACCCAAATGGATGAAAATGCAATCACCTTGGGTGTTTCATAAAAATTTACCCAAATGGATGAAAATGCAATCACCTTGGTTGTTTCATAAACATTGACCCAAATGGATGAAAATGCAATCACCTTGGTTGTTTCGTAAACATTGACGCAAATGGATGAAAATGCAATCACCTTGGTTGTTTCGTAAACATTGACGCAAATGGATGAAAATGCAATCACCTTGGTTGTTGTTGTGCTTGTTTGCTTGCTTCCTTTAGTAGATACCAAGTACATAACCTGAAAGCAATCTCATTTGTCATCTTGCAGACCTGAAGATTTTTCAAAGATTTGGCCAGAGATGTGGTTTGTGATCACGCTGGGAATTTCATGCCTCTTTCATGTGAAAATTTCTATTATTCTTTTTTATGTAGAAAAAAAGTGACATATGGTTTACACAGTCGAACCAAATGAGTATTTCCATAGTGCACTTGTAGATTCCACTAAAGGTTTTAGCAAATATAATTATAGCCTACGTGAAAACTATTTAGCCAAATTAGTTTTTTTTAGGGTTGAGTGTTGAGTACAATCATCCATTTTGTTCCATATTAATATGTTATGGAATTGAGTACTACCAATATGATTCTGAGAAGTTTTTAAAGAGCATTAGAACTACCCTTATGTAGCTACAATGCAATATCTTTCAATTTTTCTTTCTTTTCATTTTTTTGACAAATTTCAATGTTTTGGGAAATTTGGGAAATTTTCTAAAATTAAGAAAAAAATTGGATTTTTTTAATTTTCTAGCGTAAATTTGACTAATTTTCTATTTTTGGGGGAAATATGCCAATTTTTAGCATCACAAAATTGGAAAAAATAACCCCTAATCTTTTTCATTGCATGAAAGGTACCTAAGGCCAATGTGAGGTCACAATTGATATCCATTATTTTGTCCAATTGTCACATGAAGGGTTGCAACACACACTATCAAAGTTGAAATGGATCACAAATTTTATGACGCATATGGTGTGCGCACACCATGTATTTATGCACATTCCTCCTTTCATGCTCTTGACAGAATGGGTGAGTTTTGGTATATCACTAAAAAAAACCTTTTGGATAATTGTGCAGCTCTAGATTTTATGAGCAAAGGAATAAACTCTCTCAACAATGGGTCTCATTGTTGGGGGAATTTTTTTGTCAAAAATGGATTTTTTGGACCCACAAAATGCTCTCTAGAATTCATGAAATTCTCAGCTAGATTTGCAGCATCTGCCCCCACCCCGCACTCTTTTCCTCTGACATGCGGGTGAACTTCCCTTCCTCTTCAGATAGCATGCAGATTTGAAAGCTGGTGTCGCCTCTCCACGATTTGTTGGGAAGTCTGGTTTCTATCACTTTCTGAGCTGTGCTAATAGATAGGCTTGTGACGAATACTTACCCTTGGTTTGTTTGTTTGTCACTACTTGTTGCTGGAGGATGAGGAGGGGGTACGTGGTATTGAAATTGATTGCACATCTGTTTGTAGCAGGACAGTGAAGCTCTCCCCGCAAAATATGCAAAAGTATGACAAAACTTCATTCACTCAATAAGTGTTGGAAATGTCATGACAACTATCTTCCCCAACACACACATACAAAACACACTCAAAAAAATCCTCTTCTCGAACATAGAAGTGTGAACCCAGTGTTCAACGGGTATCATCTTTTTGAACATATAATCAGTCTGGTCCTGGTATTGGGTATTTAAAAACAACTTTGACAACCAACCTGGTCCTGAAATTGGGTATTTTAAAAACAACTTTGATAACCAACCTGGTCCTGTTATATTGGGTCCAAGACTGAATTATGAGAGAGGTATAAACCTGGTATTCTTGAGCTTGGTATAAGGCATATATTTATATACCTGGTATTATTACCTCAAGTCCCTACCAGGCATGTATTTGTGTAAGGCCAGTAATGCCTCCATTCATACTATCCTAGTGGGGTCCATGATACCAGTCACAGATCTGTATACCAGTCTGACACTGGTCTGAAGCTTGAACCCTAGGTCCCCCTCACAACAAGAATGCTAATATGTTCAAAAAGAGGAGGTGAAACAGATCCTCAATATATCAGAGCATCTTCACAGGTGGTGCTCAGTAAGCAGCCACCCTCCAGAAGAAAATTGGATGAAGAAAAGTCAAAAACACATGCCCGGTTTGACTCAAGCAAAATGATTTTGGCCCAGCAGTTTTTACAAAGGATGCAGAGAGCCTAGTACAAAGGCACAGCAATGCCTAACACCCTCTGTTGATTGGGTGGATGGTTCGACTGGTGGAATGGGTTGCTATTAGTAGTCTCTTACCTTTTTGCAATCTCAATTTTAGTTTTATCAATGGGGTTGAAAAAAGTAAATAACTAAACTTGGATGTGAGAAATATTTTTCCGAGCACCACCAGAGATGCTTTAAGTCATTTACACCAATTGGTTTTCAAAGAGCTGTCTTATGTCAAAAGTTTTAAAAAACAATGTATTGCCTAGAGCAAATATCACATTCAAGAATTCTGTTCTTACTTCTAACTTTTGATCCTTCTTGTGCTCTGATCAATTTTTGTCATATTTTTGTCAAATTTTGTCATATTTCAAACTTCTTTTTGTTGTCACTGTGAAGAGACACAAAAGGAAAATTCAAGTTTGCAAGATGTTTTAAACCTTACTTTTGAGGTGGGTTTCACATCATGATCACAAATGTATGGATCTTACATACAATGATGACTTGGGCCAGGACATCCAACATGCCTTAGTCTCTCTTTATCGGTGAGGGAAAGATAAACCCGTGTTAGGCGGTTATCAGAAATGGCAATTGATAACCAGTGGTTCTCAGGTTATTTCTCGATGTTATATGCAACTTTGAATTTCACGGGAAAATAACAAATGAATTGCTCCGATACATAACGGCAGTTCTCAAAAATCTGAGAACTGAATATCTGGTATAAAATGGCACTTGTAACCAAATCCAAGGAATGGTCAAATGGATGAATTGGTTATTTTAAAACTGCTGGTTAATTCATGAAGACCGCCGGTTTTTTGAGGTTTTTTGGGCCACAACCAAAGGTTGTTTGATTCTGAAAATTATGACCTTATTATACCTGGGTATAATTTTCACTATTTAGATCCCCATGGGAGAGAGTAAGAACATTTTGTGCACACATACTAGTTGAGTGCACATTGGGAGTAGATGAGCCTTATTGCTGCTCCCCAAATTTAGAGTAGGTGCCTATTGTGTGCACATACAATTGAATGCACATTGGGAGAGGATGACCCCATTGGTGCTCCCCAAATTTAGAGTAGGTGCCTATTGTGTTCACATACAATTGAATGCACATTGGGAGAGCATGACCCCATTGGTGCCCCCCAAATTTAGAGTAGGTCCCTATTGTGTTCACATAAATTGAGTCCATATTGGGAGAGGATGACACTATTGGTGCTCTCACAAATTGAGTGCACATTGGGAGAGGATGACACTATTGGTGCTCTCACGCCCCCCAAAATTCGAGTAGGTCCTTATTGTGTTCACATAAATTGAGTGCACACTGCACATGGAGAGAGGATGAGGCTTGTTGGTGCTCCCCAAAAATTGAGTAGGTCCTTATTGTGTTCACATAAATTGAGTGAACATTGGGAGAGGATGAGGCTTCTTGGTGCTCCCCAAAAATTGAGTAGGTCTTTATTGTGTTCACATAAATTGAGTGAACATTGGGAGAGGATGAGGCTTATCGATGTTCCCCAAAAATTGAGTAGGTCCTTGTTGTGTTCACATAAATTGGGTGAACATTGGGAAAGGATGAGGCTTATTGGTGCTCCCCAAAAATTGAGTAGGTCCTTATTGTGATAACATAAATTGAGTGAACATTGGGAGAGGATGAGGCTTATTTGTGATCCCCAAAAATTGAGTAGGTCCTTATTGTGTTCACATAAATTAGGTAAACATTGGGAGAGGATGAGGCTTATTGGTGCTCCCCAAAAATTGAGTAGGTCCCTATTTATATACATAAAATTGCGTGCCCATTGGGAGAGGATGAGGCTCATTTGTGCTCCACACCCCCTCCCCTCACCCAAAATTGTGTAGGTGCCTACTATGTGCACATAAATTGAGTGCACATTGGAAGGGGATGAGGCTTGAGCCCTATGGGTGCTACCCCAATAAATTGAGTAGGTCTCTATTGTGTGCACAGCATTTAGCTGCCGCCTTTACTTTTATTATTAGGTAGCCACACCCACCAAGGGACCATAAATGAAAAAGAGGAGCCCATGTTGTTGTTGTTGTTGTTGCCACCACTAAGTCCACCACCATATGGCTCTAGATCCTAGGTCATGAAACCACTTCATGTAACGTGTGGGGCAAGGGGTATGTCCTTTGCCAATTTATGGCAATGGTTTTTTTGGAATTTGGGGTAAAATAAATCACATTCATCATATCATCTCTTCACTTGATTGCCTTCTCTTTATTTGGTTTGTTGCAAGGATTGCTCTAAACCCATTTCAAATTCTCATCAACCACATTACAAATTAAAAGGAAGGACTTCCATTGATTCAAGTGCAAGGAGAGAGGATCACAACTTCAAGAGCTCTTACATTTAGTGAGTTTTTGACCTGTTGTTGTGTGAGTTTTTTCTTGTTGAATGATATATGTACTACTAAATGAAACTGCTCTCAATGGGCTACTACCTACTACTATTTAGGAGCCTGGAATTCTTGCCTCAATTGGAAAGTTACCTACAAATGTGTGTGTCAAGGTGGTATTTTAACCCCTTCAAAGCTAAAAGCTTTGTTCGGGGTCTAAGGTTGGTCTGGAAGCTTGCACATGGGGCAGGATAAGTGCCAAAGTGAGCAATCATTCACCTGAGCACCAGAAAGGGATGGATGATGGGTGGATAAGAAACACATCTCCATTGAGTTCCTATTCCCTCAGTTGATCTTTTACTACCTACCTATACTAACTACCCTCTAGCCCATATCCTCACCATCTACATGCATTACTTGGTAATCACAGGTCATGCTATCTACCTACCTACATATCCACATGTGCTACCTACTTACATACATCACCTACATGGCTGAGCTTTGTCTCATGCTTTTCTAGATCATTTTGAATGAAATGATTTTTTTGTTGTTGTTGTTGTTGTTCTTTTGTACAAGGGCATATGGTGTGTTTCTAGACAAGCATAGATCCTTTGAAATGACACAAATGACATCTTACAAGTGAACCCGATTTACATTAGTGAATTTGGGCTTATTCTATTGGAATTTGTCATACCTTTCTATATGTTATAAATATTTTCCGAGGATGATAGTTTTCATATCCATAACAATGAGTTTATTTGGAACTTAACTTTTTTGGACTCACATTTTTAGCTTGTTTTGGTGTGCCAAGTATTTTTATGACCTATTATATGTTGAAAAAGGTTATGATTATGGAGCCATGGTATTTATTCATTCATGTGTGTTTGAAGATGTTTAGAAATGAAATTATTTACGAATGTTTCATTTTTTCATCCACAAGGCACATTCAACTATGTCACTTACATTAATTGGAAACTTTTGATCAAATGAGCATTGGACTAATGTTGGGTGGTTCTCATTTTTTCGTGAAAATCGTCAGTTCCAATGTTTGGGGCAAGTTTTGAAAATTGCCCCAGTTCGTATTTATTTAATTTCCTGTTCTAAGAATCACCCCGGCTTTTAGAATTTTGAGAAAATATATGAATAGGCGATTTTCAAGGTTGACAAATCTCGTAGAATTTCAAATTATCAATTTTGAAGGGCGGTTTTCATAAGTCGATTCTCATAAATCAAGGTTTTTTGTTTGTTATTTAAAAAACCTTTTTTGGGGGGTTTGTTTTGTGTTTTTTTTTTAACAATCCTAATAAATGATGAAAAATAATTTTTTTTAATATTTAAAAGTTCATATTTATAATTTCCTCCTTTTCAAATTCCCCTTCAAATTTTTTCAACTTTTCCTCTACAATTTCATCCTTCCCTATGAACTTCACTAAGGTTAATGGCATATTACATCCTACCTTAGAATCATTGGGTCAATTTTGACAAAGAAAAGTTAATTTATCTTAATTTTTCAGATTGTAATTGACATTTCCTAAGGCTTGTCAAAATTCCAACAAGAGAAATATTTGTGTAGTCTCAATTTGGAAACCTACAATTCCTAAAATTCACTTTGTAAAAAAACCAACTACAAGAAGTTTAGATTCATGTTTCTTCCAACATTGGAAAGGTTTTTTTATATCTTTCACATCCACATGAAACCTCTTAAAATCCAACAACTCCCTTATTACAATTTCCTTTGTAGTTTCAACGTTGTTGTTAATCAACTAGAAAACATCTATCTAATCCATAATCCTAATCAGCATTTTGTTATACACAACTAGAAATAACATCTCCAACAAGATGTAGGTGATTGTATGACTTGACCAACATGGGATACAACGCCCTCCTATCACACTCCTCCACAATGAACATTCCTTGCCCTTTACCAACATATGAAAAAACAAAACAAAAACTCTTAAACCTAGCGTCAAGCATCAAAGACAAAATGTTATGTGTTTTAATTTTTTTTTTCATATGTCCTTGGAAATGAAAGGAAAGAATCTCAGACCCTAAACACTTTTGATTTAATGTTAGAACCAATAGTTGTTAATTCTAAAAAAACTTTAATGCCATCATCCATGAAAAATTCAAAAAAGGTCTCAAATGCATTTCATCCCTTGCTTTAGAACTCATGGTTAAATGGCAAAATTGAAGGCATTTGATAATAACCAATGTTCAACAAATTGATTCAAGACACAAGCAAAGACAATAGGGTTCAAACAATCAACTATTATTTGACAAATGAACCATGTAATAAGAAGAGGAACATGGCCAAACACTCAAATATTAATTTGCATGCTATAACACATGTTAATAGTTCCATGAAAAAAAAGCTCTTCCTAAAATAATATTACCCTTCTTGAAAACCTACAAAAAGATTAAAACAATTAGTAAAAATTCTAGAAAAAATTATTTATTCAAAACTACAAAATAATCAACATATAAAGATGAATAAAAAGACACTTATCTTGTCTTAATAGGTGTAATTAGTTCCTTTGGTCAATTTCTAGACTCAATACAAGCTTTCATTAACTATTGTCTTCTATTTTTAGATTTTTTTGGCCGTGTTATACATTTCTTGATATGAGACTATGCAAACTTGATTGAGACATACTTAAGATTTTTGCATACCCTCTCTTGAACATTAGCATATTGACAAGTTTTGGAAAATGCATGACCAAAACAAGTGCCATTAAAACTTTCTTCCAACCCCAAAACCTCACAATTAATAATAAATTTGAGAGTTGTGGTCATAGAGTTTAAATTTTCCTCTCATCTTTGACATAGGCAATGATCTCCTTGCTTAACCCATAACAATTCAAGAGCTCTTAAAAATTTTAAACTAAGGCTTGACCTATTATTTATGTTGCTTCAAATTGACCAATTGTCACCTTCTTGGCTTGCCAAATTTCATCCAAAAAGTTAATGACCAAGGCAAAAATGTCATAAGTGCCTTTTGACATTCACAAATCGAAACATGCAATAGCTAACATATAGTGATAAATTTCTAATAAAACATAAACATCATTTGTTTTCTAAAGCAAGTCTAGCAAAATCTCTTATGAAAAAAAAAATTGGAAGGAAAAACAACATGAGGATTCAATTACAAAGCAAATCGCTTCAACCATGGACTCCTTAAAAAATGTATAGGAAAATTATTCTTAATAATTAGCAAGGCTAGATCTTCAAGAAATTATTTCAACTGCATTTACTTTTTTGTAAAGAAGTTTTGCAAAGAAAAATTCAGAAATTTCAAATGAAGATACATTTTGCCTCTTTCTAACTAATTGTTTTTCAACTTGACTTTTCATTAAACTATTCACTTATTCATTAAGTTTTTTTGCAAGCAAATTGTGTTATACATCCACATTTTTTTCAAAGTTGATATCCCATTAATTTTATGATATGAAATTAATCCCTTCTTTAATTTTGTTCTTGGATTATATAGCACATGTGTTTTGTAACACAAATGACATCTCATGACTTGAGGGATTTTGCCATCCATTGGTTTATATTGACCACGTAAAAAACCTAACAAATGGCATTTCTCCTTTCAAGCTTCTAAAACAGTCTTTGAACATGCAATTTCTATAAGTTTAAGATGAATATTTCATCATTACTTTCAAAAGCCTTGCTTGCTTCAAATTTTAAGCTCAAATTCTCAATGGAAGTTTTTGTTACATGTATATCATCCATCAATTCTTCATTTTGATTAGGTTCAATTTTAATTTCCTCTCCAATATTTTCACTTGCACTTGATTGTTCCATTAAAAGTAATGTCTAAAATAATAGCAAGTAATGCAAAATTTCAACTTCCAACAACCAAAATCTAAAATATTACAACTTATTTCCTTCAAATTAAATATTTTTGGTAATCTTCTTAGATAAGTTTTTTGTGTGTAGATTATAAAATTAATGAGCAATAGGGCAAAGGTAAAGAGAGAAATCAAGGGTCAAGGGGGAAGATCATTTACAAATATAACAACAAATTCATTTCTAGGCCTAATGCAAAGAATAAAAATTGAATGGAAGCTACTATTGCCTTCTCAAACAAGCACCAATCTCCCTCCAACAATCAAGGCTAACTTGCAAATGAAATAAATGAAATGTTAAAAATAAAAAATTAATAAAACAAGTTGTCTACAAAACTACAAATCAAATACAAATGCATGTTTTTTTTAAAAATATCAAACAAAAAAAGGATCAAACTTAATGTATAAATTTTATTTATAATTTTTTTTTAAAAAAAAAGCTTACAAGTTTTTTAAGACAATTTCTTGTCCTTTTTTCTTTTCCTACAAAATCAAAAAATATTATATTATATTATACAAAAACTTGAGAAATTGAAGCTAAACATAAAGAAACTTCAGGAATGATCAAATAAAAAATGAAAAACTTACATTGTTTGCTGACTTTTGCTTGTTGCTAGTAACTATTCAAAATACGAAGAACCACAAGAATAAAGGCCAAAGGAGAAGTCTAAATCTAACTTGCAAACAAGGAACAAAACAAAATTATATGATTCAAAAATAAGAACATAAGAACTAAAAATAAGAACACAAAATGCGTAAAATCAATGTGAAAATGAATCTTTATTGTGTTAACAAATGCAAACATGAGAATCCCCAAGAAAGTTTTCATGGTGATTCTCACCAGCTGGTTCTCACACTGAAAACCGACACCGGTTTTCAGTCTACTGGTGAGAACCGCCCAACACTGCATTGGACCTCCAGTTGATTTGCACTCAGGAGAGGGGTCAATGATAGTAGTGGGAATCACGAGAGGGGTCAGTGATGGTAGTGGGAATCACAGGTGAATAACAAGATCCTAACCTCAGAAATTCGTTTAGAAGCTGACCCAAGAGTTTCAGCATTGGGATCTTGTATATAGCTTCTTCTCTTTGAAGTTGAGGTCCATTTTCAAACTTCCCTCTATTGGCATTCTGGAAATTGCAAACCTTCCTTCTTACTTGAAGAATCACATTTTGACTTGAATTTTGTATTTTTGGTCATAATGAGTGGGTTACTTGGTAAAATGTGACTCCCATTTTCTAATGGCATGCAATGCATTAGAGTGACCTTAGAAGAAGGTCTGTTGAGTAATTAAACGAGGACCCACTTTTTCTTTATTTCTTTCTCTAGTTCTTTTTTCCCTTGTTGGTACACTTTGTTTGGAAGGTTTGTTGATTGTTTCAGACACTTACAAAACCCCAACTCTTCCTTCTTCTTTTTTGTGTGTGTGCTTGTGTGCAGATTCCAACTTTTGGATCTGCTACTTGGCTTACATGCATTTTTTTTTGGAGGTACTGATCATCAGCCACAATGTTGTCAATTTCTTATATAGCTAGCCTAGTAGCCATTTTTGGGAAAGCCCAAATAACGCCTAAAGATTTGGGACCTGCCATTTTCTAACTTTGTCTTTTCCCCAGCCTTTCAACCTTCCAGCTTGCATCCGTGCTACAGCTATAAAGCATGGTACCGTGCACTACTTAGAGGCCAGTGTCCATAGTCCAATTTTAATTGGTATTTGTATAAAGCATTCATTTATGGCTTAAACCCTTTCAAAATAATCAATTTGACATTCATTGAAGCTATCACAATTGAAAGCCAATTTCTAGGCCATGATGTGATACTTACCATGGTTTCAACTACATCACTCATCCTTGCCCTTTTAAAAAAATGAGCAATTATGAATTTATGAATTGAGTATGTCACACATCCCAACCTATTCTCTAGGCCATGAAAACATAAATCAAATCATCACTATTCCCTTTAGTCTCTAATAGTTGAAGGTGAAGAGATCCTCAATCATGGAATCAATAGAAAATCATGGTATCATTCTTCTTAGGGTTAAAACCAAACAACCATCCATTCCTAAAGATGTCAGTCTATACTCGATGGGAATTTTAGCATAACAAGAAAACCATAGTAGATTTGCCGTTTAATCATGATCTCGGAGTGAGTTGGAAGTAAGGCCAATTGACCATATGTTCTTGTTTGGGTGGATTTGTGGTGATGCAAATGAGAATCCCACTAGTATCTTCTATCCATCCCAACAAGCACTATGGCATGTGAAGATCACATGCAAGAGTGGACGTAACTTTGTGAATGAAAAAAGGTTGGTCTTATATCTCAACCTCCTCTACCATGGGATGAAAAAATACATTCCAAGTGGGACTACTAATATTTTGGGAGTCAACCGAGGGGGGGGGGGGGGGGGGTGTTGCCTTTTAAAAAAACCCTAAAAAGAGAAAAAATTTTCATTCTGAAAATGGGGGTTTATTTTGTAAAAATTGCTCCTACGACTCAATAGCAAATTAAACCCTTTGGAGG